>BNJU01002244.1_pt1 | contig 74647 bp, 93 predicted proteins | sample 8539281 | NCBI WGS metagenome assembly BNJU01 (sample SAMD00202456, study PRJDB9452) | human saliva metagenome | isolation source: human saliva | place: Japan
GGAAATTATCAGCCGACTTGTCGAATGAACGTGGAAGGAATTGATGATTTGTCAAATCAGAAAGTAGAAAAAGTATGGATTTGATACAACAAAGGCTCATATTTTTGATATAGAAACTGAAGAAAAATATGTTTGTAATCCAAATAGTTGTTTGTATATTTGATTAAACTGCAGCTTAGTTTCAATAAGCCTGATTTTTGTTTGACTTTTTCTTCAAAAATATAAATATAATGGAATAATAATAAATAGAGGGAATTGAGGGATAGGATTAAAAAGGAAAAATGAGAAAGTGAAAAAGAGACTCTGCCAGTTGGAATTGACAATTTTGAAGTGATGATACGACAATTACTTATTATTTTGACAAAACTGGGCTATAATTGAAGAAATTCGGAAAATGGAACGACAAGAATTTTGTTTACAAGACCACGCCGATTTGGAAAAATCACTTAATATGTCATCGCTGAAATATTGATGTGAAGAATAAAGATGAAAATAAAAACTTTTCGAAAATCTAGAAATTTCTAAAAAGTGAATATTTTTGATAGACAAGGCAGAATCCAGTTATTTTTATCAGTTTTAAGGATTTTGAAGATTCTGACTGAAAAAGCGCGTATAATAGCATAAAAGTGGACTATCAGTGATGTTTATAATCAGTTTAAATTTTTAAGGGAAAAATGTAGAAAGAGATTTTGGTTGAATTTGACAAAAGTATGGTTTAAAAAGACTATGATTATACGAGAGCCTTTGCTGGATTTGATCAAGGTATCTGTACGAATATTATGATTGTTTTGTTAATTGATGAATATGATAAACCAATAATAAAGGCACATGCGAATGGCTATTATGAAGAAACGATAATAAACTCAAAAGTTTTTGAAAATGCAGTAAAAGGTACTAATTATGTGGAAATTACAGTAATAACAGGGATTTTAAGAATTGCTAAAGGAAGGATTTTTTCTGGACTCAATAATCTTAAAGTGAATACTGTTTTGAGTGATACTATACTGAACATTTTTGGATTTTGGAAAGTGGAAGTGAAGAGGCATGAAAATATTATGAACTTAACTTGAACTGGAAGAAGTCAGAAAAGTGGTATAATGGTTATTGTTTTGGGAAAAATGAAGTTTACAAACCTTGGTCTACGATTAATTTTTAGATGATAAGAAAATTGAAGAACATTGCAAATACTTCAAGTAATGATGAAATTATGAACTATTTGGAAAAATTCAGACGAGAAAAATTATTTTGAACTGGAGGAATTAGCTTAGCCATAAGAGTATAAGAAAGGAAAATTTATGATTTTGGTGACGTTTCAGGATATAGATTATGCCTTGAACTTGAAATAAAAATAATTACGGATTTGAAGTTAGGGAAAATGGAAAAATTATGAAAATTGAGCGATTATTTTTGTGAATGATTTTGGCATGCGAATATTTGGCAGTTTTTCCTCCACAGCGGATATTTAACCATCGAAAAGAAAGCTTGAAAGAAAACGTTTACGACTTGAAAATTCCAAATGAGGAACTGTTTTGATTTTTCAGAATCAGATTTTTGTATAGAACTTATCGACATTACAGATTTTATGGACTTGGAGAGCATTTGATTAATGGAAATTATGAAAAATTTAGATTGAAAATAAGGAACTTTTAAAAATGCGATAAGTTTTAGGACTTGAAGGGAAGAAAATTTTTATCATTTGTTTGTAATAGGCTGGTTTCATAATGTCAGAAAATTATTTTGTAGTCGAATGTGAAAGTGGAGATGGAATTTTGATCTGGTATGAAAGCCAAAAGATAAAACTAAAAAGCATTTATATTTGAATGGCTATTCAAGAGCAAAAAGATAGCAGAAAATTGAAAGAGGACTGCAAGAAGTGCCTTGAAGCAAATAAATGACAGGAATTATTCTGAAGCGGTTAAAATATGAAGGTTATAAAGAAATTGTGAAAATTGGGATGGATTTAGGAAAAGGATGTGGAGGTTGTGAGAGGAAGAATGATTTGTCATAAAAAGAGGTTGTCTCAAAATGCTTAAAATTTTGAGTTCAGCTTTTTGTTCAAAAGCTAGATATAATGAAACCATTTTAAAGTAAAAACTGAGAATTTTCATTTAATTAATTTTTGTATGGAATCATTAATTGATATTAAAGAAATTGCACTATATATAGTGTTATCTGTTTAATCAGAAAAATTCATTATAAATAAATTTAGTTTGTATAATAAAAATTGAAAGAGAGTGCTATGATGAGAAGTGATAAGGAAAAATTTCTAGAAAAATTAAAGAAAATATTGATATTGAAAACTTAAAAGGAGATGGAAAAATATTTTCATATGTAAACAGAGACTATCTCGTAGGAGACAATAAAAATATATGAATATGTATGATAAGTTATCATTTTGGTATGATTTTTGGTGAAAAATGGATAGGATTGTTCAGATATGGTAATACAGTTTCAGAAATGAGAAAAATCTTATGAAACATCTGGAGTGGAGAAATAGCATTTCTGTTTTATATGTTTCTATCGGTACGGGAAAGGATTTAAATTTTTATTCCACAAAATGTTGATTTAAAATCTTTAGACTTTACAGGTATAGACATTTTCCTATGGAATGTTAAAAAGTGCCATTCTATCTGGAAAAAGAACAAATCTTACATTAGTAAATTGCTGTGCTGAAGATTTACCTTTTAAAGATAATGTTTTTGATATTGTTTTTCATGTGGGAGGAATTAATTTTTACTGATAAGGCTCTAGCTATAAAAAGAAATGATTCGTGTATCAAAACCTGGTTCAAAGATAATGATTGCAGACGAAACTGAAGATTTTATTGGAACTCAATATAAAAAGTATTTTTACAAAAATTACTATAAAAATACAGATTTTGATTTAAGTGAAATCCAAAAATGTATACCTGAAAGTGTAAAAGAAAAGAAAACAGATTTTTATGGAACAACAGATTTTATTGCATTACATTCAGAAAATAGAGTCAAAATAAAAACAGCATATTCAATATCAAATTTAAGATAAGAAGTCCTGTTTTTTATATTCTTTTCATATGAAAGGTAACCCCTCCTTTAATATCAAAAGGAAAGTCCTTTTTAAAGAAAAATTCTTGAAAATTCAATAGAAGAAAAAAAGTTTGTAAAATTTTTGTATAAAGAAGAAAATAAAGATAAATATTATTTTTGTTCAGTTTTTCAAAATATCATCTGCTTATGGGCAATGGCTTGCTTCAGGATATGATTTTGAGGATAGTGAAATTAAAAATTTTTCAAGTGATAAAATTATTCATTTGGCAAAGATGATAAATTTGAATCAATTTCTTTTGAAAAAGTTTGTTAATTTAAATTCAGATATGTATAAAATTCATGATTGCAATATGATAAATTTTTGAGCTTGAAATATAGTTTTAAGCAAAGTATATAGTTTTGTAATTATATAGGAAGGTAACTTTAAAATTGAACTCAAAAAGTTATAACTATTTTACTAAAAACCTCAAATTTCATATGATTTTTAGTAGTTTAATTTTAAAATAGATTTTAGTACATATTATAAAAAAATTTTTAGAAAAATATTTAAATTAATTGTGTAAAAATTTCATCAGTTGAGAAAAGAGATGAAATATGTTATTATTAAAAGAACAAAAATGTAAGAAATGAGGGAAATTATGGAACAGACAGTATTTTCCGTAAGTGATATAAATAGGAAGTTAAAATGTTTTTGGAGGGACAAATACTTTTAAGAACATTTTTTATTGAAGGGGAACTTTCTAATATTACATATTATCGTTCGGGACATTTGTATTTTACGTTAAAAGATGCAAGTGCAAGTGTAAAATGTGCTATTTTTCGTTATAAGTATAGAGGAGTGCCTGAAGACTTGAAAGGAAGAGGGATTTGGTAAAAATTCAGGGTAGCGTTACGCTTTTATGAAGCAAATGGAAGTTATCAGATTGTTGCGGATTTTTCTTGAAAAAGTAATTCTCTTGGGCTGCTTTTATGAGAAAATGGAAATGCTTAAAAAGTTGTACTTTGAAAAGGGATATTTTTCTGATGAAATAAAAACACTTACCCAAATTACCTATAAATATTGGTGTTGTAACAGCTGATACAGGGAGCTGCAATCAGAGATATTATAAACACAACTACAAAAGATTTCCAAATGTGAATATTTACCTTTATCCAGCAAAAGTTCAGGAGAAGGGCTCAGTACGGAAAGTTTCAGCAGGGATTGAGTTTTTAATAGAATGAATGAAGAGAAACAGCTTGAAATAGATACGCTTATTGTTGGACGTGGTGGAGGAAGCATTGAGGATTTGTGGGCATTTAATGAGGAAGCTGTGATAGAAGCCATTTATAAAGTCTGAGATTCCTGTAATTTCAGCCGTAGGACACGAAATTGACAACTTGCTTTCAGACTTAGTCGCTGATAAACGGGCGGCTACACCAACTCAGGCAGCAGAAATCTTGATTCCTGAAAAAGAAAAAAATTGACAGATGAACTGGAAAGTAAAAAGAATCTTTTGAGTAAATTACTTTTAAATAAAGTTACAATGATGAAAAAGAGCTAGAATACAGAAAAAAATAACTATTACATAAAGAATTTTTGCAAATATTCTGGATAATAAAAAATTTGACTTGATGGAAAAAGAACAGAAATTATCAAGAGAACTTAGAAGAATTGTACAAAAATCACGAGAACAGCTGGATTACCGAAAACAGAGATTTGATAGAATTAATTTACAAAAATAATTTTTAAGTGAAAAGAAAAATTTAAAGAAAAAATCAGCTGAACTTAAATCAAATAATGCTGGAATTTTTTGAGAAATCGAAAAAAGAACTGAAATACAAAAAGGCTCAGACTTTCAAAATATTCGGTAAGTGATATTTTGAAAACAAGGGTTATACAATAACTCGAAAAAAATGGGAAAAATTGTTAAGAGAGGGATTGAACTTAGTAAGGGAAGATAAAGCTGGAGATAGAGTTTTCGGATGTTAAGAAGAAAGTGGTTGTTAAGTAATTTAGAAACATTGGATATTTTAGAAAGTGAGGGTATGAAGAATGTCTAAAAGAGATAATTATTTATCATGGGATGAATATTTCATGGGAATTGCGTTTTTGTCTGGAATGAGAAGCAAAGATCCGTCTACACAGGTGGGAGCATGTATTATTGATGAAGATAAGAAAATAATAGGAATTGGATATAATGGGTTTCAGATGGGAAGTTCTGATGACAGTATGCCTTGGGATAAAGAAGGGGAGATTTTGGATACGAAATATCCTTATGTTGTACATGCTGAACTGAACGCTATTCTTAATAGTATAAAATCATTGAAGAACTGTACTATTTATGTGACGCATTTTCCATGCAATGAATGTGCAAAAGCAATCGTGCAGTCAGGAATAAAAAGGTAATATATTTTTTTCCGATAAACACAAGTCGCTTGATTCTACAAAGGCTTCAAGAAAGGATTTTTGAAAATGCACGATAGAAACGATACATCTTGAAATTGAGAAAGAAGTGATAAATATCCAGTTTAAAGATTAAATATAATTTAATAAAATTTATGAAAAAGTATTGTTATTTTTAGTTGAGAAAAAGTAATATTAGTATATAATGTATTTAAACTTTTGAAAATTTAAAAAGAGGTGAGATTAATGGAAGCAACAACAATTAAAAAAGTGGTAGCAATGGGAATCGGTGCAGCGATTTATATTGTATTATCAAGATTTGTAGCAATTCCGACACCAATTCCTAATACGACATTACAAGTAACTTTTGCTTTTCTGGCGTTGATGGCATTTATATACGGGCCTGCAGTTGGTCTAGGGATTGGATTTATTGGGCATACGCTTAATGATATTTCAGGATATGGAAGTGTGTGGTTCAGCTGGGTTGCAGCAGCAGCATTTTTTGGACTGGCAACTGGATTTTTAGGAAAAATTGTTAAAATCGAGAATTTTAATGGAGCAAAAATTGTAAAATTTATAGTGGGAGAAGTAATTATAAGTTTGATAAGCTGGGTAGTTCTAGCTCCAATTATTGATATTGCAATATATAAGGAACCTGCAGGCAAAAGCATTTGCACAAGGAGTTACAGCGGCACTTGGAAATATGATAGTTGTAGCAATTTTAGGTACAATTTTAATATTTGCATTTTTCAAAAACAATAGTAAGCAAAGGAAGCTTAAAACAGGAATAATACAAATAACCCGCATTTTTCAAAATAGTTTTAGATGGCTATGAGAAGATTAGGCGGGTATTTTGTTTAATCTTTATAAAATAAAAAGTTTACAATTTAGATTATTGAATAGATTTAAATAAAAATATATTTTCAACTCGAAAGGAGGAGAGTTTGGACAAAAATAGAAAAATTGCTGTAAATTTTGAAAATTTTACATTTAAGTACGAAAGTCAGTCGGAACCTACATTACATAATATAAATTTGAAAATTTATGAAGGGAGAAAAGTCGTTATAATAGGGCCGTCAGGCTCTGGGGAAAAGTACTTTGGGACATTGTATAAAATGGACTTGTTCCTTATTTTTACAAGGGGGAAATAACAGGAAAGTTTGAGATTTATGGGAAAAAGTGTAAGGAGGTATTTGAACATTCTAAATATGTGGGAACTGTTCTTCAGGATTCGGATGCACAGTTTGTGGGGCTTACTGTTGCGGAAGATATAGCGTTTGCTCTGGAAAATGATGAAGTAGAGACACAGATTATGAAAGAGAAGGTAAAAGAAATTGCAAAATTTGTAAAAATTGAAACATTGCTTGACTTGAAGCCGCATGATTTGTCAGGAGGACAGAAGCAGAAAGTTTCGCTCGCTGGAATAATGGTGGACGATACCAACATTGTTCTTTACGATGAACCGCTTGCAAATCTTGATCCTTTGAGCGGAAAAATACGCTATTGAACTGATAGATGAACTTCATAATAATAAAAACTAACTACAATAATTATAGAGCATAGGCTTGAAGATGTACTGCATAGAGGAATTGACAGGATTATTGTTGTAGATGAAGGGAAGAATAGTTGCTGATGACACGCCAGACAATATTTTTAACTGGAAATTTATTGAGCAAGATGAACATAAGAGAGCCTTTGTATATTTCCTTGCTAAAATACAGTAATGTCAACCTTGAAAAATATAGCAGTATTTCTAATATTGAAAAGATTAATTTTTCTGAAGCAAAAGACGGCATTTTAAACTGGATAAAATATAATTCTCCAAAGCAAGGGAAAAATCTGAAGAAACATTATTAAAACTTGAAAAATATCTCATTTTCATACAATAAGAAAAGAAAAATATTAAAAACATAGATATAGATGTAAAAAGGTGAAATGATAAGCATAGTTGGTTCAAATGGAGCTGGAAAAATCTACGCTGTCAAAAGGTTATTGCAGGATTTGAAAAGCAGGACGAAGGAAAGATTTACTATAAAAATTTGGACATAAGTGATGAAAATATAACAAAAGAGCGGAAAAATAGGTTTTGTGTTGCAAAAATCCGAATGCAATGATTTCAAAAAGTTACAGTTTTTGATGAAGTTGCATTAGGGACTAAAAACTAGAGGAGTTTCAGAAGATGAAATAGAAAAAGAGTTATTGAAATTCTGAAAATATGTAAATTAAAGCCGTTTAGGAAATGGCCTATAAAAAGCACTTAGCTATGGACAGAGGGTTACAATAGCGTCTGTCCTTGTGTTACAGCCTGAGATGATAATAGTGGATGAGCCAACAGCAGGGCAGGATTTATTTCATTACAGGGAAATAATGGAATTTTTGAAACAGCTGAATGAATTTGGGATTACAATTTTATTTATAACGCATGATATGCATCTGATGTTAGAGTATACTGACAAGGCATACGTTTTTAATGAAGGTAAAAATTATAAAATCAGGAAATCCAGCACAGATTTTGTCAGATAGGAATGTGTTGGAACAGGCAAATTTGAAGGAAACTTCACTTCATTATGTGGCGGAAAAGGCTGGGATAAATTCCGAAGAGCTTATAAGAACATTTGTACATTATGAAAAAGAGCAGAAAAAGGCGGGTGATTAGATGGCAGGTACATTTTTACTGGAATATATCGAAAAAGGATTCTGTGATTCATAGACTAAATGGAGCGACAAAACTAATTTGTTTTCATATTATGGACTGTTGCAATTATGTTTACTTACGATACGAGACTTCTTTTAGCTTTGACATTTTTTTAGGATTTGTACTTTTTCAGAATTTCCAAAAATAAAAGTTTAATGAAATAAAAATTGTATTTTATCTAATTACTATTTTTCTTGTGTTAAATTTAATTATGATTTTTATTTCTCCTCTTGAAGGAACAAAAATTTATGGAACAAGACATGATATTTTGAAAAATTTTTGAAATTATGTAATAACGAAGGAACAGCTGTTTTATGAGTTTAATATATTTGTCAAGTATTTCTCAGTTATTCCTGTCGCTTTGCTGTTTATAATTACAACAAAATCCAAGTGAATTCGCGTCTTCATTAAACAGGATAGGTGTGCCGTACAAATTTTTCTTATGCAGTTTCGATTGCACTAAGATATATTCCAACTGTGCAAGAGGATTTGTTACAATTAGCAAGGCACAGCAGGCAAAAAGGAATAGATATTTCAAAAATGTAAAATTAATAACAAGAATAAAAATATATCCTATACATTAATGCCGTTAATATTTTTCAAGCATTGAAAAATAGATATTATAAGCAATGCAATGATTTTTAAGAGGATTTGGAAAAAGAAAAAGCGGACGTGGTATCAGGCAAGAAAAATGAAAATGCCAGATGTTATAGCAATCTTTTGTAACAGCAATATTCGTAATTGCTTCAATTGTGTTTATAAAAATAAATGGTGGAAGATTTTATAATCCTTTTGTAAATTAGAAAGGTCTGACTGTGAAATAAGATTTGAAATTTTAAGGAGAGGAATATTGGAAAATGGTTAATATCGGAAATGACTGGGATGAAATTTTTGAAAAGAAAAGGAATTTGAAAAAGATTATTACTTAAATTTGAGAAAATTTTTGATAAAGGAATATAAAACAAAAACGATTTATCCTGATAAATATGAGATTTTTCTGCATTCAAAAGTTAGACTAGTTATAGGGATTGCAAAGTTGTAATTTTAGGGCAGGATCCGTATCATGGCGAAAATCAGGCACATGGACTGGCATTTTCTGTAAAGCAGGGAGTTGCTTTGCCACCTTCCCTAAAAATATTTATAAAGAAATTGAAAATGAATTTGGCTATAAAATGAGTAAAAATGGATTTCTTGAAAATGGGCAAAACAGGAGTCTTACTTTTTAAATACAGCACTTACTGTAGTTGCTGGAAATGCCAACTCACATTCAAAAATAGGCTGGGAAATTTTTACAGATAATGTGATAAAATATTTGAATGAACGTGAAGAGCCAATGATTTTTCATACTTTGGGGAAATAACGCCAAAAGTAAGAAAGCCTTTATTGATACAAATAGACATTATATTCTGGAAAGTGTTCATCCAAGCCCATTATCTGCAAGCCGTGGATTTTTGGGTGTGGACACTTTAAGAAAGCCAATGATATTTTTAAAAGAACTAGGAAAGAGGAAATTGACTGGCAAATATAAAAAATAAAAAAACTATAAAAATTGAGTTACATTGCTATCTAGAGATCAAGTTCTCTTGTCCAAAAATAGAAAGTTACTGTATTAACAAAAATTCCAAAGAAATTTTTAAATGATTATTTAAATTTTACGAAAGGGAGGAGTTTTTGTGAATTTTTAGAAAATCAACTTTTGATGATGTGGAGAGAATTTTGGAAATCATCGAAAAAGCAAAAATTGAACTAAGAAACTTGATTTAGAAATCAATGGCAAAATGGATATCCAAATAGGGAAGTTATTGAAAATGATGTAAATTGGGAATTAGTTATGTCCTTGAAGATATTGAAAAATAGAAATGAATTAGAATCAGAAAATTTTACAAAAATTTTAGGAACGATTGTTTTATCGCCTGAAAAGGAAGAACCGTATTCCAAGATTGAAGCGAAAATGGATATCAGATGATTATTATATCGTAATCCACAGGCTGGCAGTTAATTTCTGAAATAAAGAATAAAAGGAATTGCAACAAAGATATTAGAATTTTTCGGAAAAAGAGTGTATAAAAATAAAATACTCAGTATAAAAAGCAGATACACATGAGAAATAATGAGCCTATGAAAAGGTTTCTTGAAAAACGGATTTCAGCTATTGTGGTGTGATTTATTTGGATAGAGAGCCTGATATTGGGGAAAAGAGAATTGCTTATGAGAAAAATAATAAAAATACCGCATAAATATTTGTTGTAAAATTTATTTTTAATAATTTTTTCAATCAAAAATAAATCAGTTTGTAATTGAATTACGAATGTCGGATTTTTGAAATAAAAATTGATCTGTTTGAGCGAAGTTGTACGTAGCAGAGTTTCAAATCTTTGTTTCAAAAAAATGCTTAGACGAAGTTAGTGATCTGTAAAGGGAAATGGCGATGATTTTCCTTGCGTTAGAAAAAGAAAGAAAATATAAAAATAAAGAAAAAATTATTAATTAAAATATAAAAATCTTAATTCTAAGAAGATTAAACACATTTAAGTAAAAAGAGAAAGAAATGGAGTGTGAGAGTGTTATGAGATTTGAAACAAAAACAATACATGGAATAAGAAAAGGAAAAAAAGAGAACTTTTGGGGAACAAATGTTAATTTTGCTTTCAACTTTTCCTGTTGCAGAATTTGGAGTAACGCAGGAATTTGAATATTCAAGAGTTTCGGCACCTACAAGAAAACGAGCTGGAAGAAATACTTGCTGCATTGGAAAATGGGAAATATGGGTATGCGTTTTTCATCGGGAATGGCGACTACAACGTCTGTATTTACAATGTTTAAAGCTGGAGATCATATTATTTTTAGGTCAGGATATTTATGGTGGGACTTATAGGATTGTTCATGATATTTATTCAAAATTTGGATTAGAATATACTTTTGTCGATACAACTGATTTGGATAATATTCGAATGCTATTATACCAAAGCTATTTTTATTGAAACACCATCAAATCCATTGCTTGATGTTACGGACATGAGAGGAGTTGTAGAAATTGCAAAAGAGCATAACTTGATAACAATTGCAGACAACACTTTTATGACTCCATATTTGCAAAAACCACTTGATTTTGGGATTGATATTGTAATTCATAGTGCAACTAAATTTTTATCTGGACATCATGATTTGCTGGCTGGAGTTGCGATTACAAATGATGAGGAACTTGCGGAAAAAATTAAATTTTCACAAGTTGCGGCTGGAGCTTTAATTTCTCCATTTGACAGCTGGCTTTTGATGAGAAGTCTTAAAACATTGAAGCTTAGAGTAGAAGCGGCACAAACGAATGCAGAAAAACTGATAGAATTTTTTCAAAGCCATGATGCAGTTGATAAAATTTACTATCCGACTTTGAATACAAATAAAGGTAAAAATTCATGAAAGTCAGGCAACAGGTGGAGGTTCAGTATTCTCTTCACTTTAAAGGACGATTCAAAAGTAAAAACAGTTTTTGAAAGCTTGAAAGTAGCACTATTTGCAGCAAGTCTTGGTGGAGCAGAAACTTTGGTAACTCATCCAAGTACGATTACGCATGCCGAAATGCCTGATGAAGAAAAAGAGGCTAGAGGATTTACAAATTCATTGATAAGAATAGCTGTCGGATTTGAGAATATTGATGATTTGATTGAAGATTTTAAACAGGCATTGGAAAAATAAAAATAAAGGGAAAATAGATGGTAACGAGAAAAAAGAACTGGAAAAAGTTCAAAAATGGAAATGAAAAACTAATTGCTGCGATAATTACTGTGTTATTAGCAATATTTGGATTTGCATATAATGGAGTTAATTCGAAATCGAGTAAAAAAAGAGCAAAAACAACTAATTCCAAAAAGTACAGCTGCAAGAAGTACAAAAAAATAATTCTTTAAATGCTAAAGTTGTGCAAAAATCCAACTATTCTGAAAAGGTTATCAGGCTGTAAAAGTCAGCGATGGAGATACTCTGAATGTTCAGAAAGTGGAAAATGGAAAGTTTGTCGAGAGTTAGTGAAAAATCAGGATGTTTGGAATTGATGCTCCTGAAAAACACAGGATTATGGAATTGAGAGCAAGCAGGCGTTGGAAAAGCTGGTAAATGGAAAGACACTTGAAATTGAGGAGAAAAATAGGGATAGATATGGCAGAACAGTGGCTGTTGTTTATGTCAATGGGAAAAATGTAAATGAAGAAATGGTAAAAATGGGAATGCGTGGTGGTATCAGGAATACGATAAAAAGATACTAAATGCAGGCTTATCAGGAAAATGCCAAAAAAAATAAACTTGGGCTGTTTGGAAAAAGGGGATATGTAGAGCCGTGGAATTATAGAAAAGAGAAAAAGCGGCAGCAACAAGCAAAACAAAAAGCAAATAATGAGTTTAAGTAATTTATTAAACGAATGAAAAGAGAAATATAAAAAGAAAAGGATGATAAAAATGTTTATTGATGAAAGTGTAATTACAGTAATTTCTGGAAAAGGAGGAGATGGAGTCGACATTCAGGCGTGAAAAATTTGTACAGTTTGGAGGGCCTGACGGTGAGATGGCGGAAAAGGAGGAGATATTGTCTTTTATTGCTGATCCAAATATTAACACGCTTGTAGATTTTAAGAGCAGTAAAAATTTAAGGCACAAGATGGGACAAAAGGGTCTGCTGCACGTTCTACTGGAAAAATCAGGGGAAGACTTGATTATAAAAAGTTCCAGTTGGAACAATGATTAGGATTTCTGAAACAAATAAAGCTGCTGCTTGACTTGGACAATCCAAATGAAAAAGTGATATTTTTAAAAGGAGGAGATGGCGGACGTGGAAATCATCCATTTTAAATCATCAGTAAAAAAGCCCCAAGAATAGCAGAAAGTGGACGTGAAGGTGTAGAATTAAAAAATAAAGCTGGAATTAAAACTGCTTGCAGATGTGGTTTTTGTAGGTTATCCAAGTGTAGGAAAAATCAAGTTTTATTAATAAAGTGTCAGCTGCCAAATCAAAAGTTGCAAGTTACCATTTTTACAACATTAAAGCTTTAAAATTGGGAGTTGTCAGAATGGGAGATGAGGAAAGTTTTGTGGTGGCTGATGCCAGGACTCATTGAAGCGTGCTCACGAGGGAGTCGGACTTGGAGATCGATTTTTAAAGCATATTGAGAGATGTAAGCTGATTATTCACATTGTGGATATTTTCAGGACTGGATGGGCGTAGCCCAGAGGAGGATTTTATAAAAATAAACCATGAATTAAAAAATTATAGTGAAAATTGGCAAATAAACCTCAAATTGTTGTAGTAACAAAGATTGATATGCTTTTATGAAGATGAAAAGTATGATGAATTTGAAAAATTTGTCAAGGAAAAAGGTATAAAATATGTGTATCCTGTTTCTGTAATTGCAAATGATGGATTAAAGCCAGTTTTATCAAAAGCGTGGGAAATGATACAGGAAATACCTAGGGAAGAGTTGGAAGAAGTTCATTCTGTTGAGGAATTAATTCAAGAAAATAATAAAAAGACGACTGGATTATTAAAAGAAATGATGAGCATGTATTTGAAGTGGATGGACGAATTGTAGATGATGTCCTTAAAAAAATATGTATTTATTGGAGAAGAGGGAATTATAAATTTCCTTCAGAAAATGCAGAAGTTTGGGAATGGAAACAGAGCTTGAAAAAGCTGGAGTTGAAGAAGGAGATGTTATAATTATTGCTGGGTATGAATTTGAATATATTATTTTAGATCGTTTTAATATGAAATTAGTATTTAAAATTTTTTCAAAAAGATATTGAAAAAGAAAAATGTGGTTTACTTATAGTAATACTATTTTCAAAACTGAAACTCATAGATTATAACTATTTTATTTAAAACACTAAATAAATTTTTATGAGTTTGATTTTAAAGAGATTTGAGTGTATATTAATTTGGAGGTAAAATAAAGAATATAAAAGAATTTGAAAGGAATTGTAATTGCAGGTGCAACTGGAGTTGGGAAAACAGACTTATCAATAAAACTTGCTCAAAAATAAATGCAGAGATTATTTCAGCGGATGCTCCCAAGTTTATAAAGAACTGGATATTGAACGGCAAAGGTAACACGAAGGAAATGCAGGAATACCGCATTATATGATTGATGTTGTAAATCCTGATGAAGATTATTCTGTGGGAGATTTTTGAAAGGGCTGTAAATAATATTTTAAATGAAAGTTGTCAAAAATGGAAAAAAATGTTATTATTGCAGGTGGTACGGGTCTTTACATAAAAATCAATTACAGATGGATTTGCAAAACTGCCTTCAAAAAGATGAAAAATAAGAGCAGAACTTGAAATAAAAACCTTCAGGAACTTCAGGAAATGTTAAAAGAGCTGGATGAAAAATCTTACAGTGAAATTGATTTATCTAATAAACTGCGATTAGTCAGGGCTATTGAAGTTTGTCTTTTAACGGGAGAAAAATTTAGTGAATTAAGGACTAAAAATATAAAAATAATAATTATAAATTTTTGAAAATATTTCTACAAGAGATAGAAATGAACTTTATGACCGAATTAATAAACGTGTAGATATAATGATTTTCAAAGGATCTTATTGATGAAGCTCGAAAAATATACGATAAGTATGAAAAAGCCTTTTACAAAATATCATCAATAGGCTACAAAGAGTTATTTTTGTATTTTGATGGAAAAATTACTTTAGAAGAAGCAGTTGATGAAATAAAAAGAGAAAGTAGAAGGTATGCAAAAAGGCAAATGACTTGGTTTAGAAAAGAAAAACTATATTACCTATAATTTATCAGAAGTATCTGAAAATAAAAATAATAAAGGATATTCTAAAAATGGGAAAAATTTTAGAAAGGAGATTACAAGATTCGTCTTGTAAAAATATATGAAAATATTAGAATATTTGACACCAGAAAGAGTAAAATTACACCTTAATGGAAAAACTAAAAAGAAATTATTAAGGAAGTGGCACAATTATTTGTGAAAAATGGAGTGATTGATTCAGAGGATTTAGAAGAATTTGTAAGGGAAAATAAATGAAAGAGAGAAATTGACACCTACTGGAATGCAAGATGGAATTGCATTCCTCATGCAAGAACACCGCTTGTAAAAAAACTTTCCCTTGCATTAGGTATTTTGATGAAGGAGTAGATTTTGAAAGCATGGATGATGAGCCTTCAGATTAATCTTTATGATTGCAGCTCCAGAGGAAACAAAAAGAGAACATTTGGATTTACTGGCTGAAATTTCAAAATTATCTTACGAAGAAGAAGTAATTGAAAAATTGAAAAAGCTGAAAACAGTGGAAGAAATTTTTTTGAAAATTTAAAAATTATAATACTTTTGATTAAAAGAAATTTAATATTAAAAATATTATTATATTTACTGATTTTTAAAAGGTTATTTATATAAAAATTAATTTTTCATTTTATTTGAAAAAAATTATTTGTATTTTTCTTATATAATTTGGTATAATAAGGGTAAGTGATGATAGGTAAGTGATTTAATAGTGATTTCATATTCATTTATTGTTATGAAATTAAATAATTAGGAGGAAAAATCGAATGAAAAGACAATATTCTTTTTAGTTGGAATAATGATGGTTTCATCAATAGGTTTCTCTGCTGAAGCAAACAGTTTAGAAGGTAGTCTAGATTCAATTGAAAACCAATTTCAATGAAATTGGTTCAAAAAGAAGAAGCACAAAAAGAAGCTACAGAAAACAAAAAGAACAATTGGAAAGCTGAAATAGAAGACCTGAAAGCTAAAAACGAAGGTAGAGACAAATTAATCGAAAAATTAAAAGTGGATTCAGAAGTAAGATGGCATAGAGATAAATATAAAAATATCTTTACGTAATGTCAATACTTTCACAAAAATAAACAAAAGTATAGCTGAAAAAGAACAAAAAGTAGCAGAATTAGATGCATTATTATCAGTAATGAATTAATAGAAAGGAACGGTAATAAAAATGAAAGCAAAAATTATTATTGTGTGGATAATAGCAGTGCATCAGTACCTGTAATGGCAGATTCTGCACAGGAAGCATTGAAAAATGCTAGAGACGGTTACTATAAAACTTTTAAAAGAAACACCAAGAACTAAAAACAGAAAAATTAGTAACAATTGATAAAGAACAAGGTGGAGAAGTTGAAGAAAAAGAAATAGTTAAAACCAAAATCACAAATTGAAAAAAATTAGAATATAACATGGCTAAAAGCAAAAGAAAGAATAGACTTCATGAAAGAGAGTAAGAAGTGTTCAAAAGAGAAGAAAAAGAACTTGGAGATTTTGATAGTGTTATAAAAGAGATGGAATCAGAAAAGCTAGAAGAGCTAAAAAGTAAACTAAAAATCAAGATAATTTATTTATGAAAAATAATATTTTTTTATAAAATATTATCAGGAAAGGAAAGTCGATGAAAAATATTAGGATTAGCAGCTGTTATGGTATTAGCAATGAACCAAATATCATTTTTCAGCTCAAAGAAATACTGATGCTGATGTAAAAAGATTAATCAAATTAGGTAAACAAAAACAGTCACGTCCATCAAAAAGCGGAAACTGTTACAACTGATTCTGATGATGATGAAGTTACAGTAACTCCAGTTGAGTGGATCAGCATCTGGAATGAGCGAAAAACACGTAGAAAAATGGATGATGCTAAAGCAAAAAGCTGAAGCAAAAGCTGAAAGAGAAAGATTAGCATCTCAAAGAAAAACAGAAGCAAGACAATTGAGAGCACAAAGAAAAAAATATGTCTGACAGTCAAATGATGGATGTAGAAATTCAAAGAATTAAAAAGAAGAGTTGAACAAATCAACAGTAACATTGAAAAATACAATCAAACAAATGAAAATGTTAGAACAAATGGAAGAAAAATTAGATGCTATTCAAAATAAATTCAAAACAAATTAGACTAAAGAAACGATTGTAAAATCTTTTGAAAAAAATAAATTTAGAGTTGGAAAAGGAAATGAAAAATATGAAAAATTAGTATTATTATTAGTAGGATTAGGAGCTTTGTCTTGTACAAATGCAAAATTAGTAGATTTTTAATACACAAAGATTGAATCATATAGAAGATTATTTGAACGAAAATAAACCGAATCCAGGTAGCCAAAAATACAGATCGTTAGAAAGAGAGGCTGAAAGATGGGTAGAACAACAAAATCAAAATCAACAAGATCAATAATCGTCGCAATCGGATTGTTAGTTGCTGCTGTACCATTATCAGCTAGAAAATTAACAACTACTCAAAATGAGAGAAAATACAATCAGAATTAATGCGCTTGAAATTGAAGAACCAGGAGATAATACAGTACCAGCTAAAAAGATAACATGTGAAGATATAATGGGACCAATACAACCAATAGTATTTGATGAAGGTGCATTAAACTTTGACTTTGATAAATCATATAAAACCTTATTATAATGGATTATTAGGAATCTTGAAAGAATTCTTGAATGAAAAAGATTACAACGTTGGTATAACAGGACATACAGATTCTAAAGGTTCTGATGCATATAATATGGCTTTAGGAATGAGAAGAGCGAAAGCTGTTAAAGATAGATTAATAGAATTAGGATTAAGTTCTTCAAGAATTCGTGGTATAGATTCTAAAGGTGAATCTGAACCAATTGCAACAAATGAAACTGATGAAGGTAGAGCTCAAAATAGAAGAATTGAATTCGACGTTAGAAATCGTGATGGTGAAAAATTTGATAGAGCGGTTACTAGAATATGTAAGGATGAAGATGGAAATGTAGTTTCTCCTGATCCAGCATCTGGAGCTGAAATTCAATTTGACGATCAATCAGAAGATCAGTAGAAACAGAATTTATTAATTAATTTTTATAAATTGTCTAATTATTTCTTTATTGGAAGATTAGGCAATTTTTATTTTTGTTTAGAGCGAAAGTAAATTTACATTTTTTAAACAGTTATAGATATATTTTTATAAAATTTCGGACTGTCTCATAATGGTAATTTTATGAAACAGTCTCCTTTTGATTATAAAAGAAATTTATGGCTTTAATAAAAATATTTATTTACTTGTATCTGAAAATGGTATTATACTGTTGAAATATACGAGAAGGGAAGTTCAAAATTGAAAAGTAGGGCTGAAGAAAAATAATAGATTAAGGATGGAAAATGTAAATGGAAAAAAAGAAGAAACATTGAAAAATGCTGAAGGATGTGGATGATGATAAAAAGGGAAGAAATCATTCATATGCTTTTTGGAACAGAAAGTTTCAAAAATTGTAAAGGAAGAGGAAAAGGATAAAAAATTTTTCAAATAAACTTTCTGATTTTTATAGGAAGTAAAAATTATTTATTCAATGGGCATATTTATTTTAATATGGGGCATAATAAATATATTTTTTTCTTGTAGCTAAAAATTCAATCCATATTCATTTGTAGTGTTAAATGTCATTTTATCATTCTTTATGTTTATTTTTTTGCTCATTGATAATTTTTAATCAGAACAAAATGAAAAACTTGATGATCAGAAAATGATTATAAGGTAAATTTTAAAAATGAAATTATAATAGAAGATTTACATTATAAATTAGATGACTTTGATTGAAAAACAGAATGAAATGGCAAAAACGAGTTCTAGAATTGGAAACAAAGAAAAAGGCTCGACAGTAAAGGGAAAAGAGGAAATACAAAGTTTATTGATATTTCAGAAAATGACAGAAAAGGAACATAATCGAGTTTGTGAATTTGTAAATTTTAGGAGAGAAAAAGGGAAAAATGAATATTTTTGATTTAAGAGATTTATCAGAAAACGAAGAAATTATCAAAATTTTGCAGAAAATGAAAATATAAAAATTGAAAAATTATTTCAACTGGACAGATAACAGATTGGCAAGTTTCTGATGAATTTGTAATTTTAATTCAAGGGAAGCTGAAATTGAATTTTTGAGAAAAAAGAATCTAAAAATGAAAAATAATTGAAAACAAAAAGTAGAACTAATAATAAAAATTAAAATTATTAAAAGGAGATACAGTTTTAATCAACAGAATGGAAAAGCATAGAGTCAGTTACACAAGTAAGAATCTTGTTGTATATGGGTTTGTATCTTTTTGATTAATAGTCAGATGTTACTAATAATAGTGATTTCTAGAAATGAAAAGTGGAATAGGAAGGTGATTAATATGTTATTGTTTTAATATTTGCATTAGTTGTCGTAATTGCAACTGGAATACCTTTTGTAAAAAGAGTATTGAAAATAGAAAAGTATTAAAAGAATACATTGAAGAAGGACTTGGGAAAAATGAAGCTATAGGAAAAATAAAGGATACCAAGACGACTAATGATAAGGTAATAGAAGGACTGTTTTTATGGGATCATTAATAGCTTTTATTTGCTGGAGGATTTTATAATCTTTATTTATACGAAAAGCAATAATTCTGATAATATGAGAGTTCAGCAGCAGTCAACAGGAACAATGGCACAAGTTACAACGGATCAGGGTCCAGAATCAAAACTATCAAAATCAGCAGGATCAAGAGAAACAGACTCATTTGTTCAAAATAACATAATTTCTGGTTCAAACGATGCACAAGTTCAGGAAAATGTAAGAAGAGAACGAGAAAGACTTGATAGTTTTTCGCTGAAAGTACGAGAAATACAGAAAGTTTAATAGATGCTATGAAAAAAAGCTTTGACAAGAAAGATGCTGATGAAGGAATTAAAAATGGTGAAAAAGTATTGGAAAGTGTCAAAAATCAAATAAATCTGTAAAAAAATATAAAAATGTACAACAACTGGAGATGCAAAACTTTTGATAAGGAATGTCCAAAACAGCTTGAAAAGAGAAAAGAACAGCATATATTGCAGCAAATTAATGCAGAAAAGAGAGGAACAAGCATTAGGAGTGTTAAAAGATATAGAAAAAGGCATAAAAGATTTTCCATCAAGTGAAGTTGGGACAACAAGTAGTACAAGAAGGAAATAAATTATGGGATAATATTATGAAAATTGATGAATATCAACAAAGTAAATCAAAATAGTTTTATACTTTTAAAGTAAAAATTAGAGTCCAAGTTAATTTTAATAGACTCTAATGAAAAATTGTTTAAAATATTCTCTAATTTCAATTTTTATTTAGTTGGCTTTCAAGTTTCAATAACTTTTTGCCATTTCCATTAATGTTTGTCTATTTTTTGGAGTCCTTCCATAGAGATAAAATAAACTTTTACCATCGTAATCAATACAATTTACGATCATTATAGTACCATCTTTATACTTTATTGTTAAACTTGTACCTTGATATCCATTTATATCAACAGGATCTAAAGTAATATTTTTCTTTAGGAATTCCTTCATTAAGATATTTTTTTGCATAAGTACATAGGCAGCTTTTTCTGAATTTGCTTTCCCATCTTTTAGAAATTATATCTAAAGTTACAATGTTTACAGGATCGATACTTAACTGAACCGCAGTTGGAGACGAGTTTGGATCTGTAAATTCAAGCCAATTCTCAGGCTTTTGTTACGTAACCAACAGTATCACTTCCATATCTGGTACCTTGTACTGTATTTTCAGCTTTATCTTTTAGTTTCTGTATTGCCAGAATTACTTTTTGTTTTTGTAGTAGTAGTATTAGCAGTATCTCCATTTTTGCTGTTATTATCTCCACAAGAAAATAATAATGACATTATAAAATAAAAGTATAGCTAATTTTTGAAATTTTTCAATTTTCATCACTCCTTATAATTACTATTTATATTAAAGGTAACTCGTTTTCTGTTTTTGCATAATAATTATACAATATAAAAATTTTAAAAGTCAATGATTTTTAATTTTCAACTACTTCAAATTTTTTCTTTTCCACAGAACAACAATAAGAACCCCAGCAAAAAGTACTTAAGTGACTGACTTTTCGACATCTGAAAGTAAAAATAATTTTACAATAACTGCAAAATATTGGAATTATTAAAAATACAGTAATTAACCTAAAAAATCATATTTTATTTCTATTAAAAATTTCTTTTTATTTTCAAGATCTATTCCTAATCTCCTGTTTTTAGCCTTGCTTTCTGAAAGGATTACATACTTTTCATCAGTTTCAAAAATAGTTTCAGAATTTTGCTTTTAATTTTTATCTTTTCATTATCGATCCAAAAGTATTTTTGGGAATATCCTAAATTTTTAATTTATCACGAATTATTATTTTTGCCATTTATCTCTATTTTCCTTTTTCAATTTTCTTCTGATTCTCTATATATTCTGTAATGTTTATAAAAAAATTCCTTTTAATTCAAATAATGTAATGCAATAAAAGTGATAGAATGCTTTAAACTGTTAATTTCAATATTAAAAATTAACATTAGCAGTAAAAAAATATTAAAACAGTAATTGAAACTATTGTCCATTCAATTTTAGAAAAAAAGGATTGATATTATTGTCATCCATTCCAACATCAGTTGTAATAAGAAGATGAAGGATATAAACGCCGATTAATTTTATTGATTGCCAAAAAATGAAAAGATTTTTCTAGAATAATCTTGTTTCCAGCCAGATGAAATAAAATAATCATAAGAAATTCAATTATAAAAATTTTTTCGTCATATAAATTTATAATTCCATTAATTAGTGACAAAACAAGCATTATTTTCAATAATATGTATTGTAAATACGTTTTTATCCAACTTTTGAATATCAATATAATCCATAAAAATTGAACTTAATAGAATCATTTTTATTATTTGATACATTTTGTTTCTCCTTTCATAAGAAAAAGTGCATTATATAAGTTAAAAATAATACACTTCACTTATAAAAAAATTCAAAAACTACATATTAAAAATATTTACAGAACGGCTGTGAGAATACAATCGCACTTACTGTAGCTTCTGGATACATCATAAACTCTTCTGTTAGAGAGATTCCGTATCTTTCTGGTTTCAATAAATTGAAATAATTTTCTTTGGTCACTCAGATCTGGGCAGGCTGGGATAGCCGAAAGAGTAACGGTTTCCTTTGATACTGAGCATTTAAAATTTCGTTTAAGGAGATGTCCTTGTCAATAATTCCTACATCCTGACGCATCATTTTGTGAATGTATTCAGATGTTGCTTCAGCAAGTTCAAGTCCTACAGAGTTTACAATATGTCCCTCTGTAAAATTCACCTTTTTCTTTAAGTTCATTTGAAACAAGTCTTGATTTTTCTCCTGCAGTTGCAACGAAGAATCCGATGTAGTCAATTCCATCTGGGCTTACATAGTCATTTAATGATAAATACTGTCCATATTTTTGTCTTGGGAAATCAAATGTTTCTAAAGACAGTTGACAAGTCATCTGATAAAACTTCGATTTTGAAATCTTCCTTTCTTTTCTCCAGCTTTTCGACGTACAGGGAAAAAAACTTGTAGATAGCTTTTATATCAAAAGTATTCATCGCCATTTTCGATAATATCCAAAATTTCATTGTATAATTTTTATTGTTCTAGGATCTTGCTTTTCAATTAGATTATTTACAATCCATTTCATTCCAAGATGTTTTCCAATTAGCATTTGTAAATTTATGAATGGAAATACATCTTTCGCTCTTTATATTTGTTATAATTTGTTTATTTAATGTTTGCGGCTTATAAATTTTTTTCAAAGTCATATTTTTGGAAGTTCAACTTTTGAAAAATCGAAATGTTCCGTCAGCATCTTTAATATCACTTACCGTTGGTTTAACTTTTTAGCTGTTCAAGTTTTTAGCATCTTTAATTGTTACTAATTCTCTACGTTTTTGCAGATATTCCTTAAACTCTTCAAATTTTTTTCTCATCAATCATTTTGTTCAAGTCAGCAAGAGCTGTCATTGCATCTCTTGAGTAAATTACGATGTTATTCTTGTAGGCAGGCTCAATTTTGTTTACAGTAAATTTTCTCTGTAAGTGCCGCACCTCCCACAAATATTGGAATATCAATACCAGCTTCATGAAGAACTTCCCATAGTATTTACCATTTCTGTGGCAGATTTTACAAGAAGTCCAGAAAGACCCAAAAAGTCTGCTTTATGTTCAATAATTGCTTCACGGATTTTTTCAGCAGGAGTATTTATTCCCTAAAGTCAATTACTTCATAACCATTATTTCCAATGATTATTCCAACCAGATTTTTTCCAATGTCGTGAACATCCCCTTTTACTGTTGCCATAATTACTTTCCCTTTTACAGATGATTCATCTTTTTCCATAAACTGTTCCAGATGGGAAACTGAGGCTTTCATAACTTCTGCACTTTGCAGCACTTCGGCAACAATTAAGTCATTGTTGTTAAACAGTCTTCCAACTTCGTCCATTCCAGTCATCAGAGGACCGTTTATTATATCAATTGGAGAATATCTTTTAATAATTCGTCAAGATATATTGTCAAATCTTTTTTTACTTCCTTCGACAACTAAATTGAAACCTTTTTCTTCAGTAGTTAGATTGCTTGTATCAACAACCTTTTTGAATAGCTTTTTTTCTCACGGTAGAAGTTTGCGAATTTTGATACGTTTTCGTCATCTGTGTGAAATAAAATATTTTTCCGATAATTCCTTTTTCTTCATCTGAAATTTCACTCATTGGAATAACTTTTTCAGTATTTCACAATCGCATAGTCAAGTCCAGCTTCATAAGCCTTTTTGCATATAGTAAGTGTTTAAAACTTCTCTTCCCAGCGATTGGCAGTCCAAATGAAACATTACTTACTCCCTAAAAATCGTCTTTACATTTGGCATTTCAGCTTTTAATTTGTCTAATTGCCTCAATTGTTGCTGTGGCAGAACCGATGTATTTCTGATCTCCTGTAGCAACTGGGAAAACTAACGTGTCAAAAATAATATCTCTTTCAGTCAATTCCATATTTTTTTGTAAGAAGTTCGTAACTTCTTCTAGCAATTTCAGTTTTTCTTTCTACAGAAACAGCCATTCCTTCCTCATCAATCAGCCCTACAACGACAGAAGCCCCAAAATCCTTAATAACTTTTGCCATATCAGCAAATTTCTTTTCCCCATCTTCAAGGTTAATCGAATTTATAATTCCTTTTCCTTGCAAGTAAGTAAGCCCTTCTTTAACAACATTTATATCAGTCGAGTCAATCATAAGAGGAACTTTAGCAAATTTTGCCACTTTATCTAAAAATGCTTTCATATCGGCAATTTCATCTCTATCAGGATTCGCAAGACAAATATCAATTACATCCGCACGCCCCTTAATCTGAAGTCTAGCAACTTCTGTCGCCTCATCAAATTTTTCGCTGGCAATTAAGTTTTTAAAAATACGTGAACCGATTACATTTGTACGTTCCCCACGTAAATTGGACGATCTTTTGGAGTTTCTAGAGTAATTAGTCCTGATACATCGTTAAAATCTTTGTTTTCATCAATAACTCTTGGAGAATAGTTTACACTTTTTCCTTGAATTTTCTGAATATGTTCAGGCGTAGTTCCACAGCACCTCCAACAATATTTAAATAATTATTTTGGAAAAACGGCTCAATTTTTTTGCCGACAATGTGTCTGAGTTTCCTCGTATTCTGCCATCTTCATTAGGAAGTCCAGCATTTGGGTAAACTGAAATATATGTATTTGAAATATTATTTAATGTCTTTAAAAACTGTGTCATAAATTCAGGTCCTGTTGCACAGTTCAGTCCCACAGAAAATGGATTCATGTGATTTACAGCGTAGTAAAAAGCATCCGCAGTTTGTCCTGCAAGTGTAGTTCCTGTACTTTCAATCGTAAACGAGAGCATTAATGGAACAGTATAATTTTCTTCCATAGCCTTTTTAAGCCCCAAATAAGCCGCCTTTCCAAGTTTCTTGTATCCTGAATTGTTTCAAATAGAATCAAATCCACACCACCAGCAAGAAGCCCTGAAACAGCTGTATAATAACTATGGATAAGCTCTTCAAAAGTTACTCCCCCAGTAACGCTGATAGACTTGTTAGAAGGTCCCTAATGCTCCTGCAACATAAAGGTTTCGTGTAACTTCAGGATGTTCGCTTCTATATTCAGCAATAGCTTCATTTACAAGTTCCGCTGCCTTTTTATTCATTTCAAAAACTGTGTCTTCTAAGTCATAATCCTTCAAGACAATATCCAAAGCCCCGAAACTGTTAGTTTCGATAATATCACTTCCAGCTTCCAAATATTTTTTATGAATATTTTTAATAACATCAGGTCTTTGTAACACAAGATAATCGTTACACCCTTCATATTTTTCTCCGCCAAAATCATCAGCAGTCAGATTTTCCTGCTGAATCATCGTTCCCATTGTCCATCCAGCAATAATATTTTATTTTTTTCAAATCATTTTGTAATAAATTGTAGAACTTTTTGTATAGATTTTTTTGCATTTAATCACTCCTATAGTATAGATTTTTATTTGTATTATTCTATCATAAAAAGTGATATGTGTATATAGTAATATTTTTATAAAAACATTTATGATAACTTTTCCATTGGCACTATTTGATTCTAAAAATTTATGTGCCAAAGAAATTTTCATCTAATGTAAAAATTTTTGCAATTCTTGGCTTTATGCTATGTTTTTCAATAAAATCAAACATTTCTTTTATTGTATCTTTTTGACAATTGTACTGTTAAAATGAAGTTAGGTAGGATTCTGGAAGAATTTCATCAAAGCGGCTCAAAATTTTCGATTACCCATCCTCCAAGACAGCCTGTCATGCAGACTATTCCACCTTGTTTCACAGATTTTAAAGAATTTTTTCAAAGTAGGAGTGCGATTAAATCAAGAACTTTGTCAATTCCATCTGGAAAAATATTTTGTAACTGTCTGTCAAAAGTTTCATCTTGAATTAAGACAAAGTCTGCTCCTATTTCTTTTTAAAAACTCAGCTTTAGTTTTACTTCTTGAAGTTGCAATTACGGTATTTCCAAAACTTTTGCAAGCTGAATTGAAGCAAGGGCGACTGAACTTGTTCCACCACGAATTAATAAAGTGTCAGTATTTTTCAATTTTAAGCTTTTTGAATAAAGAACCATAAGCGGTATAATACAATTCAGGATATGCCGCGAGTTTTTGTCCAGTCTGTTTCTGAAAGAGTTATTGGATAAACTTGATGAAGACGGTACAAGCGTGTATTCGGCATAACTTCCATTAAATTCACGTCCCAAACCATTCATCATTGTGAAAACTCTATCTCCTTTTTGAAAATCGCTGTCAGAAGCATCTTCAATAACGCCAGCACATTCAATTCCAATCATCGTGGCAATTTCACAGAAGGAGAAAATCCATCTCTAGTAAATATTTCAGTCCCGATTTATTCCAAAAGCCTTAATTTTTATAAGCACGCAACCATTTTTACTTTCGAATTTCAATATTTTGAATTTTTAATTCATCAGCAGTACAAGGTTTTTCAAGAACAACAGCTTTCATAGTATATTTAACATAGTAAAATTCCTTTCTTATTTTTTAAATTTTAATTGACAAAAATAATTCTTTATAGTATTATACTATATAGAACTAAAAAGTCAAGAAAATTTTTGTTTAGGTTAGGAGGCTATGATGAATAAAAAGTAAATTTGGGAATATATATAAGCAAAATTAAGCAGACCCACGATAGAATCTTAAATTATATTCTTTCAAAAAGGGAAATTACAGTATTTAATGGAGAACGTGGAAAAATCTTGCATATACTTTGGGAAAAGGATAATGTAACGTGTAAGGAATTGTCGGAAAAAACAGGGCTTGCGATAAATACGCTTACGCCAATGCTGGATAGGATTGAAAAGGCTGGATTGATAGAAAGAGCACCACATCCCTAATGATAGACGGAAAGTACTGATAAGACTTACAGAGTATGCACAGGGCTTTAAAAAAGAATATGAGGAAATTTCTGAAACTATGACAAATTATGTTTATGAAGGTTTCTCTCAAGAGGAAATTGAGATGTGTGAAGGTTTTTTGGAAAGAATTTCGCAAAATTTAGAGAAGGTTGAAAAGGAAAAGAAGCAAGAAATAACGGGAAGGAGAGAATATGAACAAAATTATAGAATTTTCAGAATGTGAATAAAGTGTATCCGAAATGGAAATGAAGCTGTAAAAGATATAAATTTTTCGATAAATGAAGGAGAATTTATTGTGTTTATCGGAACTTCGGGAAGTGGTAAAACTACGGCTTTGAAAATGATAAATAGGCTGGAGGATGCGACTTCTGGGAAAAATAGAAATAAAAGGGGAAAAATATTTTTGAATATAATATTCATAAAATGCGTTGAATATGGGTTATGTCCTACAGCAAGTGGCTTTTATTTCCACATCTGACAGTAGAAGAAAATATAAGTATCGTGCCTGAACTGAAAGGGTGGAAGAAAGAGGAGATTAAGGCAAGGACAGAGGAACTTCTGGAAATGATTGGGCTGGAAAGTGAAAAATATCTGAAGAGAATGCCGTCTGAACTGTCTGGTCGGGGAAGCACAGAGAATCGGAATTGCAAGAGCATTAGCAGGGAATCCTGAAATTATACTTTATGGATGAGCTTTTTAGCGCGTTAGATCCGATTACAAGGAAAAGTTTACAAAAAGACATAAAAAGAATTGCAGCAGAAAATTAATAAAACAATTGTTTTTGTAACACATGATATTGAAGAAGCCTTTTATCTGGGAGACAGAATTTTTTTATAATTATGATGGGAAAATCTTCAATCTGGGACGAAATCTGAATTAATTAATAATCCGAAAGATGAATTTGTAAGGGAATTTATCAGTTTGGAGCAAAATAAGAATGCTGAAAATGAAATTGATAAAAATTATTGAGAAAATTAAAAGGCAAAATGGGGAATATGAGAAACTGGTTATGGAAATAGAAAATTATAGAAGTAAAGATTAAAAAATTTTTTCAAAAATTATCATTTTAATAGTTTTCAGACATGCCTTTAATAAAGAAGTACTTTTAATAATTTTTGAAAAATAAAATTATTAATAAGACAAATATGAAAAAGTTTGAAAGAAAGAAGGAAAAATAAAAATGAAAACATTAGTAGTTATGGCACATCCTGATATGAAAAATTCAAGAGCAAATAAAGCTTTTTAAAAAGAAGCTGAAAAATTATCAAATGTAGAGCTTTATAATGTTTATGAAAAATATCCTGATGGAAAAGATTGACATTGAAAAAGAACTAAAAACTATTATCTGAAACAGGGACTTTAATATTGCAGTTTCCTTTTATTTTGGTTTAATTGTCCGTCTTTGCTTAAAAGAATGGATAGATACGGTATTTATGGCAGCTCATTATGGTGAAAATAAAGTGCTTAAAGGTATCGGAGTTGCAGTGACAACTGGAGGAATTGCGTCAAGATACGATGGAACAAAATGGATTGACAATAAAAAGAAGTGTTAAAACCATTTTTATTAAGCATAGCTCATGTTGAAGGAATTGAACTGCCAATTTATTCATTATTTGGAGTAATGCCAGATTTAAGCGATGAAAAATTGCTGAAAGTGCAAAAATATGCAGAATATAAAAAAATAATTTACAAGATTAGTTTAAATTCAAAATAAACAGTTATAATTAGGCATGCTGAAAACTATTAAAATAATAATTTTGAAAAATTTATTAAGTCAAAAATAACAGTATTAGTTTTTTATAACAATTCATAAACAAAATACAACATAGATTTTTGAATTTTTTAGGTATTTCCCTAATTGAACTTTAAATAAGTAAAATTTTAGAAATAAAAGGAGGAAAATAATGAATAATCACTTTTTCAGGTATTTTATGAGCGTAAAGAGGAGTTTTTCAAGGCTGTTCTTGAGCATATTCAGATTTCATTTTATGCACTTGTAATTGCCTTGATTATTGCAATTCCGCTTGGAATTTATTTGACATATAAAAAGAAAAATAGCAGAAATAATTATCGGACTGACAGCAGTAATGCAAACAGTTCCATCACTTGCCTTGCTAGGACTTCTTATTCCAATAATGGGAATTGGCAGAAAACCTGCAATTACAGCACTTGTAATTTATGCCTTGCTTCCACTTTTACGAAATACATATACGGGAATAAATGGCGTTGATCCAGTGTATATGGTGGCTTCAAGCGGCTAGTGGAGATGAATAAGATCCAAACAGCTTTTTTAAAGTTCAGTTGCCACTTGCGATGCCTGTAATTATGGCTGGAATTCGTACAGCGACAGTTCTTATCATTGGAACGGCGACACTTGCTTCGCTAATTGGTGCAGGAGGGCTTGGGAAAATTGATTTTGCTTTGGGCTTGACAGGAATAATATGGACTTGATTTTACTTGGGAGCGATTCCATCGGCGTTATTAGCAGTTCTGTTTGATTTTTGTATTAAAGAAACTGGAAAAATAAAAACTGGAAAAGTAATTTTAATTTCATTCATTGCTCTATTTATGGTATTTTTTTGCTGGAAATTTAGTTATGAATAAGCAAAAGCAAAAAGAGATAAAATTGTGATTTCAGGGAAAATTAGGAACAGAGCCAGAAATATTGATAAATATGTATAAACTTCTGATTGAGGATGAAATGAATGTAGATGTGGAATTAAAATCAGGCTTTGAACCACATCGTTTAACTTTAATGCGTTGAAATCAGAGAAGTTGATATTTATCCTGAATTTACAGGAACTGTAGTATTTACATTCTTAACGAAAAACCCGTTAGCAATATTAAGGAGCAAGTTTGATGAGCAGGCTAGAAATGGAATTTTGAAAAATATAACATGGTTCTGTTAAAGCCAATGGCATACAATAACACTTATGCAGTTGGAGTTTCACAAAATTTGCAAGCGAAAATAATCTTACCAAAAATATCGGATTTGGCACGAGTGAAGGATAAGGCAAAAGTTGGATTTTACACGAATTTGTTGACAGGGAAGATGGTTATAAAGGAATGAAGAAAACTTTTATAATTTTTGAATTTCCTGATGTTAAGGAATTTGAACCAAAATTAAGGTATGTGGCTGTGCAAAAGCGGAGATATAAATGTAATTGATGCTTATTCTACGGATAGTGAGCTGAGCAGTATAAAATAACGGTTCTTGAAGATGACAAGAATTTATTCCTCCATACAGGGAGCTCCTTTAATGAAAAAGAGAAACTTTGAAAAATATCCGAAATTAGAGCAAATCTTGAATAAATTACACAACAAAGTCACAGATGATGAAATGCGTAAAATGAACTTTGAAGTGGGAGTTAATGGGAAAAAGGCTTATGATGTGGCAAAGGGAATATTTGATTAAAAATGGAATGATAAAAATAATTATTAGAGTATATATGAAAGAACTTGGGATATATGATATTATATCCCATTTTTGTTGTACTTAGCTTGATAATATATTAATAAATAAAATTAAATATAAAAAGTATTTCTTGTTTCAAGATAGGTTTGTAAGTCCAAATGAATATGAAAAACTTTAGAAGTGGGATAGGATTTAGAGCAATTTATTAATCTAAGTAATTTAAGTAGTTCAGTTAATTTTAAAATAATGATTGATAATGAAAAACAGTGGAATTTTTAGGTTTCACTGTAGAGTTTTCAGGATAGTTCTATTATTATCTTTATATTATAATTATTTAAAGATTGAAAATATTTGATTTTATTAGTTTAGTAAAAATAATAAGATGTAAAGTTTATTCAGTTAGCATTATTATTAATACGATTTTTACTAACAAGTTAATTTGAAGGCATATTATCAGGTTTAGGTCCTCTAGGTTTATGATTTAGCATCTCAATCAATTTAACAGCTTCTTCTTTTGAAACTTTTTCCGCTGTTTAATGAATTTGTTAATGACTGAATTTCTGTATCAGTTAATCTTTTTGGTGCCTCTTTATCATTTGGTCTTCCGTGAGGGCTCTTCTTTCGAGCATTTTTGCACTCTGCACCTTCAGCTTTTTGTAATTTTTTTCCATTAGTTAGTTTTTCTTTAATTCTTCAATTTTAGCGGGATCAGGTTTTTATAACATTTCCATTTTCATCTACAAAATTCCCTATTTGAGTCTTTTTCGCAATTTATGTGGTGGTCTGCATTCATCATTAGCTGTATTATTTGCAGTAGTAGTTTTTTATTAGCATTATTTGCTGCTGTAAGCGTAGTACCTGCAAATATTGATAACGATGTTAATAAAGCTGAGTCCTAAAAATTTTCTTTTTACCTATCATAATAATTCCCTCCAATTGTTTATTTATAATTTTATTTTACGTCTTTCCTTATCGACAAGAATATGATATCAATAAATTTTTGTCAAAATTATGTAAAATTTGGTGTCTTTTTGTGAAATTTTTAAAAACTTTTTAAAATTATTTCGTCAATAGAGTAAAAATTTTGTATATGACTCTTTTATAAACTTTTCATAAATTTTTTTAAGATATGGTAGGAAAAATAATTTTATTTACCATTAGCTTCAATATAATTACAATTCTAAAATATTAAAATAGCCAAAAAGAATTTTTTAATTGATAATATTTTTACTCTGTCCCTTTAATTTTTAGATTTGTAAAAATTATGAAAAATGGTATAATTATAAAAATTTTAAGAAGGTTTTTTAGAGTAAGTAATTGTAAAGTTTTTATTAAAAATTTGATGAAAGATTTTACTATTATTTGCTCCTTCTTATAAATAAATTTTAGGAGGAAAAATGTTTGAAGAGAAAATTTATGGTTTTAATTTAGGAAACCAGAAAATTAAAATAAGTACAGGAAAAATGTACGTCAAGCTGGAGGTTCAGTTGTTGTTCAATGTGGAGGACAATGCTTTTAGTTACGGCGACTAGAAGTAAGGATGTCAAGGAAGGACAGGATTTTTTCCTTTAACAGTTGACTATATCGAAAAATTTTGTATCTGGGAAATTTCCAGGTGGATTTATAAAGGGAAACTAAAGTCAGGAACTGATGAAGTCCTTGTTTTCAAGATTGATTGACAGACCAATCAGACCTTTATTTGCAGAAAGGATTTTTGAATGCAGTACATATCGTAGTTACGGTGCTTCATGATGAAGTGAATTATCCAGAAAACCTTGCTACAATTGGAGTTTCTACTGCTTTAGGATTATCAGATATTCCATTTGCAGGAACTGTGGCTGGAGTTACAGTTGGGTATATTAATGGAGACACATCTTGAATCCAACAGGAGAGCAGTTGTTAGGAAAGTGAAATTCAATTGTCAGTTGCAGGTACAAAAGATGCTGTAACAATGGTAGAGGCTGGAGCTAAGGAAGTTTCTGAGGAAGTTATGCTGAAGCGATTATGTTTGGGCATGAAAAAATTAAGGAAATTTGTGCAGAGCAAGACAAATTCTTGGAACAGTTTAATGTACAAAAATATGAATTTGAGAAAAGGAAGGAGATTCTGAAATCAAGGAATTTATTGACGGTTTTGAAAAATGAAGTTGAAAAGGCTATAATGACATCAGGTAAACTGGAAAAATACGAGGCAATTGACAATTTGGAAATAGAACTTTTTGAAAAATATGTTGAAAAACTTGAAAAATGAAGAAAAAGAAATTGATGAAAAATCTTGAAAAGAATTAAGAAAATATTATAGAGATGTGGAAAAAGACTTGTCAGAGATATATTTTATACAAGCAATACCAGTGCTGACGGGCGTCAAAACTACTGAAATCCGTCCAATTGACGTGGAAATAGACACTTCCAGTGCCACACGGTTCTGCATTATTCACACGTGAGAAACTCAGGCATTAGTTGTTGCAACGCTTAAAGCAAGGAAGATGAGCAAATTATTGATGGAATGGAAGATGAAAACACGTAAAAATTCTTTCCTACATTATAATTTTCCGCCATATTCAGTTGGAGAAGCTGGATTTATGAGTGCACCAGGACGTCGTGAACTGGGACATGGGAACTTGGCTGAAAGAGCCTTAAAATACGTTATGCCAGAGCAAGACAAATTCCCATATACAGTAAGACTTGTTTCTGAAATTACAGAATCAAATGGTTCATCGTCACAGGCTTCAATTTGTGGAGGATCGCTTGCATTAATGGCTGCTGGAGTACCTATAAAATCCACAGTTGCAGGAATTGCAATGGGACTTATAAAAGAAGGGATACATTTACTGTACTTACTGATATTCAAGGACTTGAAGATCATCTGGGAGATATGGACTTTAAAGTTGCAGGGACAAAAGATGGAATTACTGCAATTCAAATGGATATAAAAATTGAAGGAATTACAAGAGAAATAATGGAAATAGCTTAAGACAGGCATTAGAAGGAAGATTGTTCATTATTGATAAAATGGAAGCTGTAATTAGTGAGCCAAGGGCAGAAGTTTCTGAAAATGCACCAAAAATTGAAATTCTGAAAATTAGTCCTGACAAAATTGCTGGACTTATCGGACCAGGTGGAAAAAGTAATTAGAGCGATTATTGATGAAACAGGAGTTTCAATAGATATTGAAGATGACGGAACTGTTTCGATTTTTGGAAAAGAATCTGAAAATATGAAAAAGCATTGAACTTGTAAAAGACAAACTCAGTCAGTTGAATTAAATACAATTTATGAAGGAAAAAGTTACAAAACTGATGAAATTTGGTGCATTTGTGGAAGTATTACTCAGGTAAAGAAGGGCTTTTTACATATTTCTGAAATAAGTAACAAGAGAGTTGAAAAAGACTGAAGATGCACTAAAAGAAGGGCAAAATGTGAGAGTTAAGGTAATTTCAATGGAAAAGCGAAGATAAATTTAACTAAGCATGAAAGCAATAAAGCAATAAAACTAATTATAAATTACAAAGGAGCGTGAAACGGATGAAAATGAATTTACCTAATAAATTGGCTATATTAAGAATGGTTTCTAGTTATTCCATTTGTGATTTTCCTGAGCTTAGCTCTGGAATATTCAGATAGTACAGGAATTACTATGACAATGAGAGTATTTGCAGCAATTATTTTTGTAGAGCAGCTATCACAGATTATTATGACGGAAAAATTGCAAGAAAATATAATTTGATTACAAATTTAGAAACCTGCTAGATCCATTGGCAGATAAAAATCCTTTGTTATTTCGGCTTGGTTACACTTGCAAAATTCAGTCAAATTAGTCTGTGGTTTGTAATAATCATAATATTCAGAGAATTACTGATAACGGGGCTTCGTTCAATTGTGGCGGCTGAAGGAGTTGTCATTGCAGCTGAGAGTCTTGGAAAAATGGAAAACTGCAACTCAAATGGTTGTACTTACGGTAATAATTTTAATACCTTTTTAGTTCTACAATAAATAACATATTATTGTTAATTCCATTGATATTAACTGTAGTTTCAGGAGCTGAATATGTGTTAAAACAAAAATGTTTTTAAATAAATAATAAAAAATAAAAGCTTGAGATAAGAAAAATTATTTCAAGGTTAAATTTTTAGGAGGTTTTTATAATATGTATTTAATATTAAAATATTTGATTTATATTCTTTTCTTATTTTTATTAAATATTTTAGGTTCATGGATTGATCCTTATAATCGAAATATCAATTTTTCAATGGATACGAAAATTTACAGATCCATATTTAAAAATGTTTAAAAATAGTAATCCCAATTGGAAATATGAATTTGGATATTTCAGCGATTATTGGATTAATCGTGCTGGATTTAGTGAAAATCTCTGTTAGTTAGAGCAGTTTCAATTGGAGGATTTTGAGAAAAACTAAGAGTATATATAATATTATTTTTCTAAGATAATAGTAGTAAAATAAGTAACATCTATTTAAATATAAATTTAAGAAATATAAAGTTTATAGAAAAGGAGATTTTAGATATGAAATTGAGAAAATTTATAACTCTATCATTTTTAACAGCAGCACTTACAGTGCAAGTCAGCGGCTACAAAAAGAAACTAATATTTTACAAAATAAACAGATTATTCAAAATACAAATGTATCAAGTGATATGTATAGTGCACAAGATGCTTTGCAGCAGTTTATGATAAGGCAAAAAGATTCTGTTGTAAATATAAGAACAAAGAAAACGATTGTAGTTGAAACTTATAATCCACTTGAGGCATTTTTATTCGGAACGTCTGGAAGAAGACAGCAAAGACGTGAATCAGGAAGTTTAGGTTCAGGATTTATAATTTCAAGTGACGGATATATGATGACAAATAATCACGTTATTGACGGAGCAGATGAAATTTATGTAAAATTATCTGACTGGACATGAATATTTGGCAAAAATTAGTTGGAACATCGCCAGAGTGGATATTGCAATTTTAAAAGTAAATGCAAATAGAACATTTAAACCATTAAAATTTGCTGACTCAGATAATATAAAAATTGGACACTGGGCAATTGCATTTGAAATCCATTAGGACTTAACAGTTCGATGACAGTAGGAGTAATTGGAGCTTCCGGAAGAAGTTCATTAGGAATTGAACAGGTAGAAAAACTTTTATTCAAACAGATGCTCTATTAACCAGGGAAATAGTGGAGGACCACTTCTTAATATAAATGGAGATGTTATCGGGGTAAAATACGGCGATCTATTCTACAAATGGTGGAAGTGTTGGACTAAGTTTTGCAATTCCTTCAAATTTGGCTGAAAAATGTAAGATTCAATCATAAAAAGTGGAAAAATATGAACGTCCATATATTGGAATTTCAGTACTTGATTTAAGCTCAGAATTGAAAAAGAAAGAAGAATTTCTTATTCAACTGGTATTTTTAGTGCAACAAGTTTATCCAAATTCACCAGCAGCAAAATATGGACTTAAAGTTAATGACATAATTTTGAAATCAATGGAAAACCTGTGACATCAGCTGGATCATTTATTGGGGAACTTGCAGCTAAGAAAATTGGGGAAACAGTTAATTTTAAAAAGTTGCATCAAATGGAAAAAGAAAATATATCTAATGAAAGCTGGAATCATTTAGTTATCAACAACAAACAAGACAGCAAAGAAGATACAATAACAGTTTAAAATGCTCAAAAATCTGAGATAGTGGCTTTTATATCGAAAACTCTCGAGATAGCACTATGGGGTGTATTGATATTGTCGTCAGAAAGTCTTTAAATTTTATAGCCTAATTTCTGTTACCATAGTTTTATCTTTTCATTGTTGTTCTTAGTTGTTAAGAAATTCCCTGTAAAGTGCGGAATTGATTCCACATTTTTAAGCCAGTTTTTACATACATCCTAATTTAATTTCTTCCTCCATGTATCTTAAATGAGTTTTGGGGACATAATAAAACGATAAAGTAGATATAGTCTTTAAAGATTTCTAATGGTTCTAATGCCTCATTATTTTCAAATGGAGTCTCCAGGAATTTGGAGTTAAAATATTTATCGGAACAGAATTAACTTTCAATGTTTTTAAATCAAATGCCATATCAATTCTATCTTCATAGTTTTCTCCAAACCAAATATTCCTCCGCTACAAACGTTTAATCCGATTGCTTTTTGCATTTTTATAGTATTAATTCTATCATCATAAGTATGAGATGTGCAGACATTAGGATAAAATCTTCTGATGTTTCTAAATTATGATGATACATTGAAATACCTGCATCTAGCCAATTTTGTAATGCTTTTGTACAGATACCATGAGAAGCACAAAGACTTAACTTTATCAGTGTGTTCTCGCATAAATTCATAAATTTCAACTAATTTATTTAATTCTTTTTCATTTCCATTAAATCCTCACCACTTGTCACAAGTGAAAAATCTATGAGACACCTTGATTTTCATTTCTTTTGGCTTCGCAAAGTGCTGTTTCTTTTGAAACTAAGACCATAGACATTTACTGCTGTTTTAAAAATGAGTTGATCTGTACAGAATTTGCAATTTTCTGAGCATTTCAGATTTTGGTATTAATATTAGTGCATAAATCAAAATTTTCTCCACAGAAATTTTTTCTAATTTGATTTGTTGCTTCAAAAAGTATATTTAAAGTTTCTATATTATTATTAGAATTTTTGATAAAAAGATTGCTTCTTTACGAGTTATCTCATATTTTTCATTTATAATTTTATTTTTAAATTTGATATAAATTTAGCTAGTTCTAATTTGATTATTATGACATTTCTCCTTTCTTTGTACTCAAAAATTGTATTAATCGAAGATACACACATAAAATAAAAATCTCCTAAAATTTTTATAAAGGAGATTTTTCGTTCAACAAATAAAATAACTAATTTTATTTGTTTTTATAAATTTCCATAATCTTGGAAATAAAAAGAGTTGCAGCAACTACTTTTAGCATATCTCCAGGAATAAAAGGAAGCACACCAGCTCATAAATACATTTTTGATAAGGCACAAATAACATCAATACTAATGCACCTATTATAAAAATAATGACACTTACAAGTAATAAGGAAAAAATGTCTTCACATAAGATTTTGCAATACCTTTATCAGAATAAAAACCTAAAATTAATGCAGCAATATATCCTAAAATATATCCTCCTGTTGACGAAAACAAGGAACCTGCTTTAAATCCAGACAGGAAAATAGGAGCTCTGAAACTACCTGCATCGCAATATAGGAAAGCACAGTTGTTGTTCCTAATTTTCTACCATATAACAATGCTATTAACATTCTCCAAATGATCCTAGTGAAATAGGTACAGGAGTGAAATAAAGCGGTATTATAAGCTGAGACATTATTGATAAAAAGTATAACTCCACCTCAATACATACTTTTTAAAAATTCTTTTTCTTTTGTTTTAATTTTTTATAACATTATTTAAAAATATTTTGTTCATAAAAATACCTCCACTATTTTTAATTTTATAGTATTATAACACCTGTTATAAAAAGTCAATAAAAATTTTATGATAGATGTTTAAAACATTGTGACATTGATAAACTAGATTTAACTGTTATTTTTTGTGCATAATGACCAAATTCTGTCAGCAGCAAAATACGGACTTAAGGCAGGCAAACGCGTAACATTAGCAGGGAGCATTTATTGAGAGTTTGCAGCTAAGAAAATTAGTGAAACAGTTAATCTGAAAAGTACGTCTAAATTGAAGAAAAGAGCATATTTCTAGAAATTAGAAGCTTTTAATCATTCACAGCAAATAAGCACGTAAAGAAGATAAAACAAAATAAATCAGAAGTTATAGAAAATAGGCTTCCAAGTTTTTGAGATAGCCTATTTTCTTATTTATCATTCATTTTTATAATCAATAAACTGTATTTTTACATCGAACTCCATCTTTCCTGTCTTTCTATATAAATTTTTCCATCGTTTAGTAAAATTATATCTTTGATAATTGGAAGTCCAAGTCCCGAGCCTTTTAGCATTTTTAGCTTTGAAATTACGATTAAAACAGATTTTTCTTTTTCTTCTTCAGGGAATCCTTTCTCGCCATAATTTTTCATAATAATTTCGACTATTTCGGCATCTTCTTTGCAAGTAATTCAATGTTTCTATAGAATATTTTAATACAGTTATCAATTAATCCACGTAAACTTCTGAAATTAGATTATCAACGAAAAATATTTATCTCATTATCCACTTTTATTATAATTTTCATTTTAATATTCAAAGCTCATAATCTTTTATTTTCTCGAGCTGTTTTACATTGGAAATTTCTTTTTCACGGTTATTTTCAAGATTTGAATTTAAAAATAGTGTATTGATTATTCTTTCGATATGACTTCAAGATTTAGATTTTCAATTTCATCCCAGTAAATCTTTTATCATCTTTTTCCCATTTTAATATATCTAAATAACTCTCATTATAGCAAGTGGTGTTTTAATTCATGTGATACATTGAAGTAAAATGTTTTTGGCTTTTTATAATTTTCCTTTTATTAAAAGGTTTCATTTAAAACATCAATTAATTCTCCAATTTCATCATCTCGTGTCTTTGTTAACTGTACATCAATATTATGTTTACTCATTTCATTGCTTTTGAGAAATTATATTTGAAAGCGGAGTAAGACATGTTCTGCGACAATCTTGGAAATTACAATGATTGAAATTGTTATTAAAACAAACATTGCAAGCATAACGTACAAGAGCTCATGCGCTTCCATAAATTCAAAATTCCGTATGACATAATATTTTGATTTGTATCCAGTATAAATTTTTATGAGATAAATCTGTCCCATTTTTGTTTTTAAGTTTATTTGATTCGAACTTTTTAAACTAAAGCTTTCTTTCATCATCTGTTAAATAAATAAATTTTCCATTTCTAAAACTGCAAAGAGAAATATATTCTTTATCAGCATAATCGTATTTTTATAAGTTTCTTTTAATTTATTGTCTGGAACTTTATCTAATTTTTCAATACGCAGGAATTAATTTATCCATTTCCTTAGTTTCTAGTTTGCAACGGCTGTATGAATCAAAAAGATTGTCATTGATAAAATAATGATAAAATGAAATAAAAACAAGGCTTACTGTATTCGCAATAATTATTTTGTCTTTTTATCATATTTTTAAATGTAAACCAATTCCTCTCACTGTTTTAATCCTTTCCTAGTTTTTGCTTTATATTGTGCTGTCAAGAAGATTGTCACTTGCTTCCCATCCCCATATTTTTCAATAATTTTATCTCTTAAAACAATTTCTTTTATTTTCAATTAACAGTTTTACAAGTTCAAATTCTGTTTTTGTCAATAAAATAGGACATTTTCTAAATAAAGGGAATAATTTTGCAGATTTAATGTTAAAGTTTTTGTAGGTGATTTGAGAAATTTTTCTTTTTCTAATATTTATATTAATCCTTGCTTTCTAATTCCAAAAATCAAAAGGTTTTGTAACATAGTCACTTGCTCCCAGATCTAACAAATCAACTTTTTCTTCTACATTGTTTTTGGCAGAAACAACAATTATAGAACTTTTGATATTTTTAACATTTTTGCAAACTTCATTTCCTCCATTGAAGGAAGTCCTAAATCCAAAAGCATTAAGTCATAAAAATCTCTTTTTGTGAATTTCATTTAATGCATCAATTCCGTTTTCAATTATTGTTATTTCATGATTTTTCGCTCTAGCTGTAATTTTTAAAATTCGTGAAAATCATCTTCAACAATTAGTATCCCATTTTTCCCTTTTCTAAAATTTATTCAGGTTAAATTCATTTTTAAAATTTAATTTTTATGCTATTATTATGTCATCAACTGATATTATATCTTAATTTTAAGAAAAATAAAAAGATATAATTTTAAATTTAATTTTTATAAACTAAAAACAAAAAGGAAAAGGTGATACCATTGCAACCAACTGAATAATATATATTGACAGATTCTTTTTAAACATTTATCGTTTTTCAGAGTCTAGCATTTTTATGGTTCAGAAAAATATTGAAAAATTCTTTCGTTTTATTACTAAATTTGAGAAGGACACTTTGAATTATTATTGGTTGCTGTATTAGTTTCTTTTTATTTTATTTGATAAAAGAAATTTTATACTTAAAAAGTATATTGCAGGTATATTTTTTTAGTTTACTTTACTCAAATTGTCGTACACTTATGTAAACTATTGTTTGGAAGAGCAAGACCTCTAATAACTGCAAATCCAGAAAATTTTGTGGAATTTTAGATTTAATAAAAATAACTCACTTTTTGAATCTGACTGCATGCTTTTTCCTTCCAGGGCATACAATTACTATTTGGGGAACAATTGGATTTTAAGTTTTCATAAAAACAGAGTTATCAAAATGTTACTATTTATTTTAGGATTTTAGTAGGGATTAGTCGAGTTTATTTTCGATACATCATTGGACTACTGATGTTATCGCAAGTGTTGTTCTTTCTTATTTTATCGCAAAATTTGTGCTGCAATAGAATGCACGAAATTCATTATGTAAAAGAACCTATTTATAGTAGACAGAAAAGTCAAACAGGAAGAGAGAAAAATTGAAACAGTTAATTAATCAGCAAATAGCAAAAGAAGGCAGTAAAGACATAATTAATGAAAAAGCTATTTATTGAGATAGTCTTTTATTTATTATAATAATGGTTTTGAAATGACTGTTTGATAATCAAAATATTTAGATTAAAAATAATAATTTTTGAATGTTTAAAAAGCTAACTTTATTAGGGTTTCTTCAATGATTTACAATATATATTAAATCATATATATATATGCTATATATCGTTGACACATTTAATGATTTAGTATTATAATAATAATATGATTGAAAAGTTAAGTTAGGAGGGATAGCAATATGGCTACGAATAAAAATTCAAGTAAAATGAGTTTAACTTATAAAAATTTTGGCATCTTTTAAAAGGGTGAGCTAAAGGCTGGAAATGAAATTGCGGTAGAGTAAATCAGACACTTCACACAGGATTCTACAGGAACTATGGCTTATTGCAATTAAATGCGATGAATGTTGATAAAGTTGCAACTGAGGTTTCGGTGGCATATGTTGACCACAATATGCTGCAGTCAAGTTTTGAAAATGCGGATGACCACGAATTTATTAAAACATCGGCTGCTAAACACAACATTATTTTTTCAAAACCAGGAAATGGAATTTGTCATAGACTGCATTTGGAAAGATTTGGAAAAACCAGGGAAAATATTGATTGGTCTCTGACAGTCATACTCCCACTGGTGGAGGGCATGGAATGCTGGCAATAGGAGCTGGAGGGCTTGATGTTGCGATTGGTATGGCACGTGGGCTTTATTACTTGAAAGTTCCAAAAGTTTATAATATCGAATTAAGAGGGAAATTACAGCCTTGGGTATCAGCTAAGGATGTTATTCTTTATGTTTTGAAAGAATTGACGGTAAAAGGTGGAGTCGGGTATGTAATGGTGTATACTCGGGAAGGGATAAAATCTCTATCAGTTGAAGACAGGGCAAACAATAACAAATATGGGAGCGGAGCTAGAGCAGCAACGTCAATTTTTCCCAAAGCGATGAATACACAAAAGACTTTTTGGAAAAAACAGTCACGTGGAGAAGATTTCGTCGAACTGTTGCCAGATGAAGATGCTTTTTATGATGACAAGCTGATTGTCAATCTGAATGAATTAATATCGCTCTGCAGCATTTTCCACATAGTCCTGACAATGTACACGAGATTCCTAAGGAAAATTGAAAGTTGATCAAATTGCGATTGGTTCCTTAGCAAATTCATCTTATTCGGATTTTATGAAACTTGCGGCGATTTTAGACGGAAAAAAGTACATCCTGATGTAGAGTCTTGTTTTATCGCTAGAGCTCAAGCAATATTATGAAAATGATTTCAGAAAACAATGCTTTGGCAAAATTTGATTGCGCGCTGAGCAAGATTACTGGGAAGCTCGTGCGGGCCTTGTATTGGAATGGGGCAGGCACCAAAGACTAATGAATTTCACTTAGAACGTTAACAGAAACTTTAAGGACGATGTGGAACAATGAGTGCGGGAGTTTATCTTGTGGGTACAGAAACAGCGGCAGCATCAGCACTTACAGGATATTTGACAGACCCTAGAGAATTAGGGGAAGAAATTATTATAAAAAGAGCCTGAAAAATTTGAAACATCAGACAATTACTTTATTTTTCCCAAATGCTGATGAAAATGAAGCAGAAAGAGAGCGTAGAAATTATAATGGACCAAATATCAGCCATTTCCAATTGGAGAAGAGCTAAAAGAATACTTTTACTAAAAAGTATTTTAAAACAAGACAATATCACAACAGACGATACTGTCTGTCAAATGCTGACATTATTGCCATTCCGTTCAAATATTCCAAAATTGTCTGAACATTGCTTTTGAAAACAATTATTCAGATTTTAAGGAAAGAGCTGACAATGGAGGAATCGTTGTCGGAGGGAAAATTATGGACAAGGTTCGAGCCGTGAACATGCTGCATTATTGCCACTTTATCTTGGAATAAAGGCAGTTATTGCAAAAATCCTTTGCGAGAATCCATAAAAGCAAACTTAATAAACAGCGGAATTATCCCATTAGAATTTGAAAATGTGAGAGACTATGATAAATTGATGGGTACGATGAATTACAATTATCGGACATATTCACTAAAAGATGGAACATTTATAATAAAAAATATTACAAAAATATTGAATTTCCTGCAAAATTTAATGGTTCTGAAAGAGAATTAAAAATACTGAAATTTGGAGGATACTAAAATTTGCTACAAGTGATGAATTTTAAGTTAATATTTAGAAACTAAATTTAAAAAGTTATATTGTTTGATAATTTAATATTTTTATTTATGACAGAGGGTCAAGACCTCTTGTTTAATAGTATTCATTTCATTATAATTCTAAAATTTGCATAGTTATCAAACAAATCTGATATATTTTTAGAAAGAATTTTATAAAAATTAAAAATTGAAAAAGAAAAATGATTTATTATGAAAAAGTTACATTAATACCTGAGATGGGATTGGATATGAAATATCTGAAAGTTTAGTTGAAATTTTTAAAGCTGCAAAAAGTTCAGCTGAATTTGAAACTCGAAAATGCAGGGACAGATGTTTATGAAAAACTGGGAGTTAATTCCTCGAAAGCCTTTATGAAAGCGTTGAAAAATAAAATTGCTATAAAGGGACCGATTACTACGCCAATTGGAAAAGGTTTTAGAAGCATAAATGTGTATCTTAGAAAAATATGATTTGTATACAAACTTTAGACCGTCAAGAAATTACCGGAATGTGAAACACGTTATAAAAATATCGAATTGGCAATTTTTCGTGAAAATACAGAAAGAATTTACATTGGAGAAGAAAAATTTGAAGATGAGGAAAAACAAGTGCAATCACTAGTAAAAAGAATTACTAGAAAAGGATGAGAAAGCAGAATTATAAAAAGTGCATTTGAATATGCAAAAATAAATAAAATTTCCAAAGTTACAGTTGTTCATAAAGCAAATATTTTAAAAATATACTGACGGAATGTTTTTAGAAATTGCAAGGAAGTTGCATTATGAAAGAATTGATTTAGAAGAACTTATTATTGACAATATGTGCATGCAACTTGTTACAAATCCAGAAAAGATTTTAAAAAGTGATTGTTACGATGAATTTATACGGAGATATTTTATCGGACCTTGTAGCAGGACTTGTAGGTGGGCTTGAGTTGCTCCTGGAGCTAGTTATGGAGATGATATTGCGATTTTTGAAGCTGTACACGGTTCAGCACCTGACATTGCAGGGCAAAATCAAGCAAATCCACTTGCATTATTGCTTTCATCTTTGGAAATGCTAAAATATCTTAACTTGAATGATTTTGCTCAAAAATAGAAAATGCAATTTTAAAAACTGGAAAGTGACTGTAAAACTGAGATTTGGGTGGGAAATGCTACAACGACTGAGTTACAAAAATTATTGACATTTAGGATAGGAGGGCGTTATGAAAGTGATTTTATAAATGAACTCGGCATTTTATTTAACCAGAATAATTTTATTTCTGATGATGATTATAACAAGTTAAACATGAAAAGGGGCTTAGGAATACAAAAATGGAACAGGTGTTTTAGTTGGACTCACTAAAATCGGTTCGGTTCAAGGTATACGGTGGATAGGATTCCAGAGGAAGGAAAACTCTATTATCGTAGGAATAGCAATTGATAAACTTATAAAACAATTTGGAAAAGAAAAATCTTTTTCCTCTGAAAAACAATGTTTTACTACTTTTTGGAAAAAGTACCATCGAATTTTGAATTAAAGATGTTTATAAGTACATTAAAAGAGTATCAGTCACCTGCCTGATGAATTTATAGAGATTTTATTTTTACGAAAACCTAGTGCAGATATTATGAATCAGCTTCAAAGGAGCAATCTGTGTCTTTCATACTTTGAGTTCAAAACCAGATGATGTTGATTTATCAAATCTATGACCAGTCATTCAAATTTAATTGCAAAATTTCCCCAAGTTTACTTGTTTATTGTTATCAAAGCCTGTAATTACAAGCATTTTAATGAAAGTTTGATAATTACAATCCAGTGGAGGAAACACAGTATTGCGGAAAAATATTCTTCATATGCTGAGAATTGACAATAAATTTACACCACTGGAAGCTGAAATACTGGATTTGATTTTAGTTATTCATGCAGAACACGGTGGAGGAAATAACTCGACTTTACATCGCACGTGGTTTCTTCTACGAGGACGGATACTTATTCATCAATTTCCGCTTCAATTGGTTCATTAAAAGGGCCTATAGCATGTAGCAAATTCAATGGTGACACAAATGATAGAAGATATGAAAAACACGAATCCCTATGATGAAGCCAAAACTAGAAGGAATATTAAAAAGGAATCTTTTGAAAAACAATTATTTGACAAAAAGGAAGAATCTATGGAATGCGCAGTTTATGCAATATCAGATCCACGGGCTGTAATTTTAAAGAAAAAGGCTTGCGAACTCGCACGTGAAAAGGATGCGCTTGAAGAATTTGAGTTATTTTCAAATGTTGAAAAATTTACGAAGGAAATAGGGAAGGAACTGAAAGGCAAGATTTTTGAAATTTGTGCAAATGTTGACTTGTATTCAGGATTTGTCTATAAACTTTTGAATATACCGCCAAATATATTTACACCGCTTTTTGCATTGTCAAGAATAGCTAGCTGGAATGCACATAGGATGGAGCAGATTCTTGTGGATAAAAAATTGATAAGACCTGCCTATAAGGCAATTGATGAAAGATGGAAATGTATTTTTTAATTTTTAAAATATACTTGAAGTCGTTTTAAATTAAATTGATAAAATTAAAAAGCTATAGTTTATATGAAACCTCAATTAATAAAGACGGAATAGAATAAATCACTTGAAAAATTTTGAGAAATACCATACTAACACATATATTGCCATATACATCGAAAAATAAAACCCCATTGAACAAATTTGGAAACAAATAAGACAAATGGGGTTTTGAGCAATAAAAATATTCAAGACATTAAATGCTGTAGTTAATAAGCTATGCGATACTATTGCTTTTAACTGTTCATTTCTTTTTGACTACTTTTAAATTTCTCCAGCAAAGCAAACAACCTCCAAATGCAGCGTAACTGGGAAACATATCACCACCGAACACCTAACCAGCCTATACCTAAACTCCCCAAACTTTTCATCAAATCCGTCATCAAAGTTTTGGGATTACTAAGACACATAAATTATATTTTAGTATTGTATTTTACCAGCTTTGTGATAGTTTTTCACCCTACTCCAGCTCGTGGCGGATCCAAAATTAAAAATATCTGGCTTGATTCCGTCATTATCAAGTTTCATCTAATTTTGCAAAAACATCTCCTGATAAAATGAGCGTTCGAATATTATTTCAACTTTTGCATTTATCGTAGCCTTTTTCTACCGCTTCTGGCACTAATTCGATTCCATAAACCTGCTTCTGAAACAATTTGCCCAATTGTACCAGTACCGCTGAATAAGTCAAAAACTGTTGCTGTCATCAATTTTACATTTTCAATTTTCTCAAGGTACGTTAAGACTTTTTCCGTATAATTTTTCGACTGTCTGAATTTGTCTGACTGTATGGGCTGATTTTAAATTTTAATCCAAAAATTTCTCTGTTAAATCACGTTCTCCGCATACAAAATCGTTTCACTTTCGGAAATAACCATATCCGAAAAATTATCGTTAAAATGTCGTAAAATTCCTGTGATTTTAAAAATTATCATCTCAAATTTAAGGATAACAATCCTTGCTTAAAACTTTTTGAAATTTTCTCTTTTCCATCTCACTAATTTTGAGTCGTTGTTACAATATTTGCAAAATCTGTTTTGTAAATTCCGCTTTTCTAATTACAAGATTTCTAAAACCTATATGATCTAGCTTATAGATAAAAATCAAAACTCTGTTTTTACAAAATTCATTACAAAAACATAAATTTTATTAAAATTATCATCCATTAATTTCAGCCCATCAACTTCTACAATGTCGTGAAAGCTGTCTTTGTATGAGTCCTAAAATTATAGGCGCCCTTTTGCAGCATTTCCAAAGCTAAATTCCATTTTATTCCTATATTTATCAGGCTTTACACTTCTGACAGGTCTCTTCAAAATATATCATGTTAATAATCTCTGTCTAATTTTTCTTTTTATATGCTCTGCCTTTATTTCAAGCTGCTCATCATACGTGTAATACTGGTAGTTACAGCCTCCATTTTGCCTTGCAATATCATCATAAATCGCATTTTTGTCTCCCAGCAAAGTCAATAATTTTACAATGTATCAGCTCATACTTTCTCCGTCTTTTTACAAAAATTCGCTTCAACAACTTTGATTTTCTGCAGCATTAATATTCACATAAATTTTATTTTCATCAAAATCATAGGCTCTGCCTTAGTATCGAGATTTACAATTTTTAACTGTATCAAGTCTCTTTTTCAAACTTTTTCTTTTCCGTCCATCAATTTCTCCAATTTCTTTAAATTATCATTTTACTCTTTTTATATACTTTTTCCAATCTGCTTATAGCGCCTCTTCCAATACTGGAATATCATGCACAATCGAAAATCTCACATCCCTCCACTGAAATGTAATTCGAACAATCGTAAGTTTTCCTTTTTCCAATAAATCAAGCACAAAATCAAAAATGATTTTCATATTTTAAATTTTTCAATATTCTTATAAGTTGCAAAAACATAAAACGCCCCTTTTGGGTTTTGAAACATTCAAAAACCTAATTTTTCTATCCATTTACAAAATATTCCCTCTATAAATTTTCAGAAATTTTTCGCTGTATCAGAGCATTTATCACGATTGCAATTACCATATTGCGACAATGTTGATGCACTTGTTACATTGTACTGTATTCTTTTTCACTTGATTCTGTAATTTTTCATCAGCAGATAATACGCCTAGTCTGTAACCTGTCATTGAATGCGATTTTTGAAAAATCCATTAATTATAATAAGCTATTTCTTCAATTCATCAGAAAAATTTTTGCAAAAGGAATAAATTTTTCAAAAGTAATTGCCGCACAAATTTTCATCATATCAAATAAATATTTTTATCTTTCAAAAATTTCACAATTTTAACCATTTCTTCTTCGCAAGCGTAATTCAGATGGATTATTCGGATATGTCAAATTATTAATTTAGTTTATCAGTAATATTTCTAAAATCTCTTTTCGTCAACACAAAATTATTTTCTTCAAGTCAAAAATTTAGTTTCTAGCCCTCAGAACACAATCAATGGCTCTCATCCCACATACGCAGGTGTGGAGTAATCACTTCATCATCTTTTGCCAAAATCGTTTTTCCAAAACCGAAGCAAGCCCTTCCATGAACCAATCACGTTACCAAAACATTTTTGAGCATTATAATTTTCCCAAAAACTGCTCATTGGTAATACTTGGCAATCTTTTCTCTTAATTCAGGCATCCCTCACAGGAGAATATTTTATTCTCACTATTTTCAGGCATGATACGCCACTAGCTTCCTTTCACTTCCTGTGGAACATCGATATCAGTGCTCCCCAATTGTCATATTTATCGCATATATTTTACTCGTTTCATGAATCTAATATCGGAAATCTCATTCTGCAATAATTGTTATATACATCCACCTTCCTTATCTGTAAGTTATTATCAGTAATTATACATATATAGTTGTAGTATACTGGAATTTCGTTTGGAAATTGAACTGATGGGGAAATACATAAAGTTTTGGATTTGAGCATGGATAATTATGATGTTTAGTTTTAAAATAATTTTGATGTGTACTAGATAACAATATATACCCGGAACAGCGGACGGTTGGGATTTAATTATGCGGAAGAGAATCGATGAAGAGACTTAGTGAGATTTCTATGTATTTGTTGACTTTTATTATCTACATTTGAAGTTTGTATTAAATGATATATAATTAAAATATATGAGTGATAGGAAAGTAAATGAATTAGATGATAGGAAAAGAAGGGATTTAAATGGAGAGAAACAGTGTTTATGATATAAAATCAGTTGAAGATTTAGATGTTTAAAACATTTAAAGAAGCTAAAGAAATGTGGCACCAAATTTTAAATATAGAGAAAGCAACTGCACGTTCTTGTACAAATTTGTACTGATATATATTTCACCAAAGACACAGGAAGACATGTAGGTCTTTCGAAAGATGAAGTGTCTAAAAATATGCTATCTTGTGAAAATTAAAATGAGAAGTAGATGGAAGACTTTCTTTGGGAGGTGTCTTTTGATTTTATGCCGATGAGCTAATAAATGGTACAAAATGAGATGGTCATACATCCTGATATTTGTAGGGCGTCCTAAAGCGACAGAGGCTTGATGACAACGCTGAAAATTCTATACAGATGATTAGAAATATGAAATATGAAATTAGATGAAACATTGATTAAAATCAATGACGTGGCGCATACTATAAGACAGATCACTCGCGGAAACTTAGAAGCAAAACATGGGTCACTCCTGATCGAAAATGCTTTGGATTAAAGGTGCTCTTGATAAAAAGCAATAGTTTGGATTAAATCTAGATATTTACATATTTAGCACGTATAGAATTGCGAACTATTATCGTGCTTTAATAGGGTTTACCTGTTTCTGAATATATATCTGGAACTGATTTTATCAATCTTCTCTCTATTGTTTTGATGCTACGCCAACGTAGGAGGATGCATAAGATATTCTGAAAAGGATTATATTGTTGATTAAAGATTCTGACAGCTGAAGTATTGAGGCGAGATAGTATGAGCATTGCAGAACAGTTATTGACGAAGAATAAAAGAACACAGTATAACTGTCGATGAATTATGACAGAGCTCCATTAAACTTTAAAACTGCAGAAATTTTCATATCGACGTGCAGCCACATATCCAGATTTATGTGCTTGACAGTAGATAACGGTCTTATTATAAATAAAGAAACACACACAAGATTATTGCTCAGAATAATATTCAAAATGAAAGGAACCCCAGTTAGATGTGCGCACAAAAGATGGGAAACTCGATGGTATGTGTATTATATATAATAGGAAAAGAGTAAAATGATAAAGAAATCTTTGTGGGAGATCCTGGTTTCTGAAATTATAAATGTCTAGTATGTGTTTTAGTTATAGTGCATTTCTAATTGGTATTGTACTGCTGAGATTTTGATAAAATAAATTCAAAGTAGATTGAAAGTATAATCGTAATTGAAAAACGATATATAAAAGTAGAGAGAATATTATGAAATGCGTAACTAAACAATGGATGAAAATGCCAATATTAGTTGGGTATTTGGGATTGATGTGACAGGAATGATGAGGAAGCGGTTTACAATGCACGTGTTAAAAAGCAGGGTATAGATTAATTGGTACAGCTGCGTCATACGTGGAAACGAGCTGTGGAAGGAAGGCTATAAAAAGAAGTAGGATATCTAGAGAAAGAAATTTCTATGTACAACAACAAAATTGATGGGTAAGTGATGCAAATTATGGGTGAGCAAAGGTGGCATTTGGAAACTTCCTTTTATTGTTGGAATATATTGATTTATATTCTGATACATCAGCCAGTTTAATGATGTATGGAGTGAACGGAAGCGATGACAGAGCTGTATAAGGAAGGAAATAAAAGCATTTTCGGTGTAAGTAACTTTCTATCCTGACAGACTGGTTGACTCTTATGTATGAGCCGAAGTAGCAAATGTAGTGCCAGCTGTAAATCAGTGGAAACACATGTCCTTTTCAATCCAGCGGGTCAAAAGCAAATGAAATAATGAAGGAATATGGGGTTCAGAAAATAGAATCATGAGGGATCTTTTGCATGAAAAATGGAATATTTGCAAAATGAAATTTTGAATCTGAAATTGAGAAAGCAATAAATCGTGGCTCAGGTGGTTTTAAGATGGTTAATTCAGAGGATATAAATTGCAATACCTAAAATCAACAAGAGAGAGACGCAGAAATTGAAGAAAATTTCAATGTATTTGACTTTGAATTGAGTACGAGGATATGGAGAAAAATATCTGAACTTGATAAAAGGAGTTTATAAACCATGATGATGTAGAAATAATAAAATGGCTTAATGGAGAAAACAAACCCCAAAAAAAACACCACCACCACCCACCCAAAACAACACCCCAACACACCCACACCCCAAAACCCACCACCCCCCCAAAACCAACCACAACCCACCAACACCCCACAAAACCCACCCCCCCACAAAACACACCAAAACCCAAAACACACAAACACACAACCACACCAAAAACAACAACACACACAAACACACCACAACCCAACCAACCCTTATAATCACATAATCTTAACAAAATTTCCCACACTTTCTGATTAACATAAAATGGCTATACGGATAAATACATGAAAATACAAATCCATATAAAATGAGACAGCCAAAAACACCCAACAACACAAAAAAACAACCACCCACACCCCAAACAACCCACCACACCAAACAAAAAAAAATACATTTCTTCCTAAGCCAAATTTTAATAAACTATCAAATTTTCTCAATTTATTTTATATTTTCTTACAGACTACGAGTAGAAAAGTCATTTTGCTTCCTTTGTCAGCAATTGGGACTGAAATGTATCGAAATTGTCTTCACGTTCAAGTGTGAATGGAACGGAAATGCAGTAAATTGCATTTCAGCCAATTCCTGATAAATAATCCTGTCGTTTTGGATAAGAAGAAAGTTCATATGGGCATCTGTAAAACTTCATCCTTCCATATTCCTGATTGGATTGAATAAGACATTCTTGTCATCTGTAATATCTGAAAAATGTATTTCCTTCTAGCCAGCGGATGCTGCAAAGGAAACTGATAAAACATTGTTCAGTTTTGTATTTTATGCATTCAGAAGTGTATCATTGTGCTCAGAAAGTACAATACATCTGATAAACAAATGCCATTTTAAAAGTTTTTCAAATAGCTGAAGATTATTTTCATTTTAGCAAGAATATATATGGAGGATAAAATCTTCAAACTAGTGAAAATCTATATCCCACAATGGGCAGTGGAGCACATGAAACCAATTGAAAATTATTTAGAACCTGATTGTATTACTCTCTCTTCCATTTTCACCCGCACAAGATTCAATATTTTCTGTGTACTGATAACAGTTTTTCCATTTTCATTTAATTCCATCTTATCCTGTCAAAAAGTTCAACCCTCAAAAAGTTTTTCCAGCTTTTTGTATCGAACGGGAAAAGAGCAGGCTGTGAAATATACAATTCTTCAGCGCTTTTGATAATGTTCCATGTGTTGCAAATGCAATAAGCTGTTTAAGTTGTTCCACATCTATCATATAAATCCACCTCATATATATCTAGTATGCATTTTTAATTATAGCACATTTTATAAACGGTATGTACTTTTATCTTAAATTTTAGTATTATGATTATAACTAGATGAGATATAGGAAAATAAAAGTAAATGGAGAAAGTTATATATGAAAAACTATTTACAAATTCTTACTGGATGTGATATAATTGTATTATCATAAATCATGGAGACGTTGCTTATGAATAAAGAAGATTGGCAGAACTTTTGCTTGGATGCTGTACTTGCAGTGTGTGACAATTCTTATATTAGAAACTGACCTGAGCTGCTAACTTTGAAAAGCACTTTTGGAATCTGAGTGTAGATGCATACACTTTCATTTTTCTGGCTTTGGAACAATGTAGGTACATCTGCTAATGATTGGCATAAAATAAAATATATTACACCGATTAATTGTCTGGGTGAAATGTAGTACTACATAACTTTCCTCATATCCTCATATGTACTTCTTTTGTCACTTCCATCTTATAACAGCAATGGTGTAGCAAGCATAAAGGAGTTTTATGGGGTAATAGTTTCTGGCTGTTTGCATTCTTTTGGCCTCAAATCTCGTTGTATCTGATAGAAAAAGGTGGACATATCGTGATAAAGAATTGGGGAATCATTAAAACTAATGATAAGATGGGGTTGATATAATTATAAAAATAATTGGGTTAATAATATCGTGTATTTTATCACGCCTGCAATGATGATAAATTGTATTACTTTATTTAGATTCATTTCGGGTGTGTAAGGCAATAATAAAAGAAGAAGGATTAATAAGATTATAATATAAATCTAATACTGGAAATTAGAAAAGAATGCACATTAAACCATATAAATGATACGTTCCATTTTTTTATTCTAACATCTCAGGAAATCACAGTTTATACTGATGCATGAAATAGACATGGGGGTCAATGTTGTAAGCAGTCAAGTGAAAGATTGATAAAATAGTCAAAATTTTATACCCTTGACTTGAAATTTACTCAAGTTGTTATGTCTTAATAGGAGGGTGGACATATTATACAGGCAATGGCAGAGCTGCTGGGCGTGTCCGTTCCACACAGGTACGTACTATGATGACAGAGGGGCTGATACCTGGAACAAAAAGGGCCAGCAAATCAGCGGTTGTTTTGATGATATGGAAGTCGAATGGTTGTTTTAAGCCTAACAACCCGAAGAAATGGGTCTATCCTAAAAAGATGCAACACTACATCGAACTATATCAACAGGGTGGATTCTACATTACAGGAACAGTTACAAGCTGCTAAAGGAGCAAAGAAAGACTCTCAGAATGGAGGAATTGAAACTCAAATCTGGCAGTACTCAACCGAAGAATTGACCACCTCGAAAACTTCTCAGAGGAGATAGGAGTCATGGTATATGCAGAAACTCTCATCCGAAGGTAAAACATGAGTAATAAGAAAGTATGGTTTGTAACATAGGATGTTCCTAAAGGGTATGATGAGCTCTTGTGGAACTGGTGCACAGGAGTTTTCTAACGCCAGAGATGGAGGTCATGTAGGAGACTTGGAAAAATCTATATCAGTGGAAAGTGATATCTCCCTCCTCTTTACCATAGATTTGAAAGATGATAGACGTGAAGAATGCTATCCGCAGCAGAGAAGTTTGGACGGATTATTGTTGTGTGTGCTGGGTTTACCATCTTACTACAATCGAGGAAATGGCGATGCAGATGCCGTGGTGGCATCAGCGCCAGGCATTGGCATAATCAAAATATGCTGCCGAATGAGAACAGGGTTGCTCTTTAATGTCAGCAGTCTTGAGCTTAATATGGGACCTCTTTCATCATTCTGGACAGTTCTGAGACAGACAGGTGGTGGTTCAGGTGTATGTGGAAGACGCTGTTGAAGTTGATGGATGATGTGGCGTGGCAGGAAACTAGTTTGCCAGGAAATAAAATACTTGATCAGCGGAGTTCGGATGGTGGCTGATGCAATATGTGTGATTTGGGAAATACGGACAATGAGGAGATTACATAGAATACAGCAATTCCTAAAGGTATAGAAAGACACAACTGATACTGTATTGAAACAACTGCTTATGAAGAAACAATCTAAAACAATTTCATGGATTAAGGAGGAAATATCAATGAGCAATAAAAGCAATCTGGAGCAGTAGCCATTATTTCTTTTGGTAGATCATGCAAAAATGACAGTCAGGAGAAGTTTGACGAACTGATCGCTATCTATTCGGATGATGTGAGTCCCATTCAATGATGGCTCCGTGTCCTACGACAGGAAAAACTGATTAAGAATACCGGGCTTTTTACGACTGGATGAAGGTGGAAAAGCCGTCATTTTCTACAATGTGACAAAAGAAAGATGGAAACATCATTGGAAGCTGACTGGGCGGTTTCTGCAAAAGCTAGCTGATGGGAATGTTATGGCTCTTGCAGGACATAATGTTTATGAGTTCAACGAAAAACATCAGATTAAAAACTGGTTGTGACAAATAAGTAAGATTATAAATCAGACAGTAATTATAGGGGAATGTCTCATAATTCAAAAATAATTTTACTAACGTAAATGTTATATATTTTTAAAATCAACGATATTGTTTTGTGATTTTGAAAATATAGTAAAAATATAAAATTTATGAATTTAGTAATTTTATTTACTTTATGAGATAGCCCTTTTTATGTATAAGAGATAAATTTATCTTTTTAAATAGTTATAGTATATTCTATAAAATTTAAAGAAGCTTTTCAGAAAATCAGTTGTAAATGGCATAATAGAGGTTATGGGATATAAATGCAAATATATAATGTTAAATGATAAAATAGAATTATATTACAGGAAGTTTACGGTCAGGAATGTCGAAGATGAATATGATAGGATATGTTTCGGTTCTGAGAATCCCATAATACAAATATTTTTATAGACTAGGGAATAATCGAAAAATTTGGAACAGGGATAAAAGAATAAAAATATAAATACAGGGAGAATTCGCAAAACAGTCTTTTTGAGATATATGAAAATAGCGTAAGGATAACTTGCCAATAATTGAAAAGTAGTTCCAAGTAATTTAGTTAATGTGAAAGAAGTCGAAATTCTAAAAAGTATGAAAAATTGAGTAGGAAGAAATCGAAGAATTAAGTGGATATAATAAATCAAAAGTCATAAGATCGATAAATGGTTTAATTGAAAAAGTATTGCTGAACAGGTGGGAAAAAGGACGTTCAGTAAAATATGAGATTAAAAGATAGTACAGAATATTATTCGTTGCAAAATGAAACGTAAATAGAACGGAAAAGCTTTCAATCGTTGCAAAAATTGGTAATGATTTTTTCAAAAAGATTGTACAATAATAGAGTAGTCTGAGACTGATAGCTACAAATTGACAAATTAACGAAATAATATAATAAAATATTAAAAAGTAAAAGCTGAAGCGTAAATATATAATTTACTATAAGGAGGCAAACATGGAAGAAAAATAAAAAAGTTAAATGAACTGTCTGGGAACTGGAATAATCTCGCAAATGAAATATGGAGCACTTGAAAATGAGAAAAACTTTATGCAGTAGCAAACAGGACTGGAAGGCTGTGGAATTCATAAAATATGAGTTCAAAAGGACATGACAGAAGCGAAAGATATGTTTACAGACAAAAACTGGTATAATCTACATTACAACTCTCATAACACACATATAAAATTTGATTGGAAGCACTTAAAATGGGAGCTTATACTATGTGAAAATCAGTACGCTAAACAGTGGAAACTTGAAGAAGCAATAAAATTGCAAGGAAGAATCTTATTCTTGGAGAAGCAATGACAATTTCAATATGCCACTTTATGCACTGAACTTTCAGAAATTGTAACTCAGGTAAACTGGTGATGTAATGATACAAGTTAATTTTGGGCGTTACAAAGAATATGACGCCAGGTAACAGATTTTTCAACAGAAATCATGGGGAGGCATTGGCAATCCTGAAGTTTGTAATTTCAATGCAAGGTTGTTTATGACAAAACCCTGACAATGTGTATGCACCGACGGGAGTAGATATGAACAAGGTTGGTATAGTGTGATGAATGAGGAAAACAGCAGATGTCTTAATAGCGCCACACTTCATTCGAAACAGCCAAAAAGGTTATGTTCATAATGAAGCATATGTCAATCACTAGTGTCAAGGCGTGGGTTAAAATAGTTTATACAGAAACGGTGAAGTTGAAGAAATACCTTGAATGACATCAAATCCCTTGATATGAACTGAGAATATGGAGAATCTATAAAACAAGGGATATAAAATGAAGCTGGAATATACAGTAGATGTTTATGGATATGACAAAAGTACATGAGAATGGGAATAAAGTAATCCTGAAGGAAAATTATGCAGATAAGTGGTGTAAGTGTGGTTGGTGATGTGATATTCAAATAAAGGAGATGTTTGGTTATGAAAAATAATGAGTTTGTGTTTTATATTGTCTTTTCATTATGTGCTGTCGTAATAATAAGATAATCAATATTACAGAAACAGGAATGGCGAAAAATAGAACGGATGGAAAAACCTTGACAGTGAGAAGAAGTTGCTGATGACGAAACAGATGGCAAAATGATTATTATAAAGGGAATATACTGAAAGGAAAAATAATATATCATAATCATTTTGAGACAGGGATGAATACAGAGTGTAAAATAATAGGTTTATTTATATGAAAAAAATGACACATGCAGAACATGTATAAAAGTAATGCCTACAGGAGTGTATCAGCGGAAAGAAAATCCTGAAAGTTCTCTGGAATTTCTGAAAAGAGATACTATTTTGATTCTAATGGAGAAATTGTAAGATATGTTGATGAAAAAGGAAAGATTCGTGAAAATGATTCACAAATGAAAGAAGCAGACAAAGAGATTAGATTATATAAAGCAAGTTTTTAGAAAATAGATTAACATAAGTTTGAGTAAAGTAAAATAAACCCAAGTTTTATAAATTAATGAAAACTTGGGATGTTCTAATACGAATTAATGTAGGAGAGCACTTGCTGAAAATAGATAAACGATTTCCGTCGTCATTAAAACTCTGCAGGTAAATCTGGAAATTTAAAAGGACACTTTGAAATTATCAGATGAGTGATATTATAAAGTGCTGCAGATGTTAGTAGATTGAAATTGATAGAGCATGGCATGAATAATTTTATCAAACCGTCCAACATGTCAAAGAAAAGCGAATGATACGCGCAAGAATACTTTACTGAAATTGTTTTCTGAATGGCTACTTAAAATCTCAGTCTTTTAGAAAACATAGAAACAAAATAACGAGAGAAATACCATACAAAACCGGCCCGTCTATGAGAGGAGAAATAATTGATATATTAAAATAGCTACAAGGGCTGGTAAAATCCAGTCAACTCAGTACTCAATTACTATGGTGATGGTTCAAAACGTAAAGGAAGAAGGAGAAGATGAAAAGACAGGATTTAGTCGCTGATGGAATTACTAGCGATTATATTGGCAGTTCTGGTATTGGAACTGCCTAAAATAAAAAGGTACATTGACAGTGGCAGCCGTTTGGGAAAATAATAGAGTGCGTATTTTGGTATATATAATCGATCATTTTATACTATTTGTATTTTGGGATACCTCATCATATGATATTTGATAAGGTTGCTGAGAAAAATAAATTCAAAATAGTTAAAATACAGGTGCTTCTGTGTTTGTCATCACACTGTTTCTATATATAACATTGTGGGTTTCTGAAAATCTTACAGCTATTTGGTGTGCGCATCTATTTTTCTGTCTGCTGGAGAAAACATCTATTTATTCAACTGGTGATGTATCTCGTCCCGAGAAGGCAGATCCCAAGAATATAAAGCTAAAGAAAACAGTGTAATAAGTCTTAAAGACACAAAGCATAACAACGATTTCTACAAATTTTCTATACGTACTAGGTTTATCAATCCAATGCTTATGCTAATAATAGGATTTATTTCATTGTCAATATGGTATATTCCAACACCAAAATTAGAAAATAAATAAAATTGTCGTTATTGTTGTCAATTAAATGTCGCTTTTGTGTGTGAGTGAAAATATATCTTTGATAGAATTAATTGTATAGGAAAATGAGAGGAAAAGCGAGAAATGAATATGAAAAAGTAATTTTATTGACAGGAGCAAGCAGTGGAATTGGACATCGACAAAGCAGAAAAGTTTGGCAAAAGAGGGCATAGTTTTATGGCAGAGCAGAAGACTGGAAAAAATGAGACTTTAAAGAAGTTTGAGTTAAACTCATATATTTGGATGTAACTGATGAGTGAAAGTATTAAAAGTGCAACGATACAATAATGGGAATGAAGGGCATTGATGTTTGATAATGCGGACAGGGTTTGGTGGTGCGATAGAAGATGTCGAGATAAGGAAGCAAAATGCAGTTTGAGGTGAATTTGTTGGATTAAGGAGATTGGTTCAGTTAGTGCTTTCCTGCATATGAGAAAGCAAAAATCAGGCAGAATTATAAATGTTTCATCAATGGGAGGGAAGAGTGACAAGCTATTTTGGTGGTTGGTACCATGCGACTAAGTAATGCACGCGAAGGCATTTAGTGATGCGTTGCGGCAAAGGTGGCTGATTTTGGAATAGATGTTTCACTTATTGAGCCAGTGGGATAAAACTGACTGAATGTGCTGCTGATGACTAGCAAATTCTGCAAAAAGTTGCGGAGCATATGAAAAGCATCTAAAAACAGCAGAGAAGGATGAGCAATGTCAGAGAATAGCTGTCAAACCAGATTGTTAGCATCTGAAAAGCAATTTCTAAAAGACGGTAAAGCAGCAGTGTCCGTCCCAGCGAGATGTTTAATAGGCTTTATGTGCAAAATCTCTTGTATGCACTACTGCTTCACAGCAAGAGTTTCTTTGAGAAGATCGAAAAGTGCTGCAAATAGGAAAATAATTGCAAATTGTGCTGAGAAACTTATAGAAGGAAAACTAGTATGATTCAATATGTATAAATGGAGAAATATGAAAATAACATATGCCAAAAGCAGCCTCAGTGATTTTTAAGGAGTAGTGGATTATCAATTGAAAATATTCTTGAAACAAGCAGTCACTACCAATATTTTTGTGGAGAAGAAATTCCAGCTTTCTACTATGAGGATATTATTTATTTTTGATTGACAGTGAAGTCATTACTGATGAGCAAATTTGCGATTAGCAATGTGTGATAGCATTGAATGCGTTTATTCTATCTTGCAGCACCTCTTTCAAAAATGGGACTTTGAGAGGTTTAAAAGAGGCTGGCAGTATACAAAAATTAATAAGGGCCTGTGTCTTTAGAAATTAAAGAATTTGAAGAAGCTAGTTCCAGTGCAGTATGAACAGGAGAAAGGAGTACACGTTTTGCAGCCTTTGAATGAACAGCTTATGTTGATAAACTTATTGAATAAAGGAGTGGGGAAGGAAAATACTCTCTCAGTAAAGTGCTGGCAAGTCCACTGGAGTATGTGAATTATTGACAAAAGAGATACCTGCTACGATAAACTAAAGCAAACACAAAGGCGGTCATTTTAGCACGGAAAGATTTAGAAAAGCCATTTTGTGACAGCAATAACATAATGGTGGAATATTTGGAACTGCACTGATTAGAGCAAACTGGCGAGAAATGGAAAGTGCGAGACATTTGACTGTACAGCAGAGTTCAGAAAACTTTTTCAGCTTATTCCGAGCGGACGGTTTGCTTGGAAAATGTAGCAGAAGAGTTTGGGATAAGTGGAAGGACTCTCTTCAAAGAGATCTGTCAGCAGAAAAGTCACTCAGTTTAACTGCAGCTGTAGTAAAGATATTCAAAAATAATGACCTTTCAACTATTTGGAAGCAAAAGGAACTCAGTAGATGAAATAGCCTATCTAGTAGGACATACTGAAACTTCTTTCCTTTTTATCGAGCCGGCGTTTAAAGAAATGGAGCTGGGAGAAAACAGTGGCGCAGTATCAGAGAGAGAAAGGCTAAATATTAAAATGCGTCGTAAATTTGGCGTATGTCGTGCATGTTACAACTGTTTCTAACTTTCAAAACGATTACCGACGAGCAACAAAAGTCGCAAAATTACATGCGATGATTTTCTTGCTGGAAGGCATATACTAAATCCTGTTATCGCAATGAAAAATTTTCGAGTGCACTTTATACAGGGTTAATTGTAATGCGAGAGGGTTGGAGGTATTGAGGTGACTAGACCTTTAAAAAGACATAACATTTATGATGTGTGTATGGAGTGATTGAGACCATTAGAGATAACGTGTTAATTTTTATCTTTTTGCCTGTAAGCCTGGCTTCTTTTAGCTCAAACCCATGATCATCCAATTCTATTTGCAAATGGTGCAGATCTTTGTGCAACATGAAAATTGAGGATGCTATTCAGTTCTGTGATCCTCATCTCTTCAATATTAATTTGCGAGATTTCTTTTTCTTAAATCTCTCTCATTCTATCTTGGTTCTTTCTCATTCTCGCTTTTTCTCATTAAGATAGTCTTCTCCCAATTTTGAGATAATGAGAATTTTATTTGATTCGTATGTTACTGAGTATAAACTATATAAAATTATTAGAATAATTATTAAAAACATAGATTAATCCTGATTTATTTTTAGTATAACATATTTAAGTAAAGCTTTTAAATAGCAGATAAAAGTTTTAAATAATAAAATTTGCATTTTCTACAAATATACATAGGTTCTCTCTAAGATTATGCAATTGTTAATCTAGGGTAGTTTCGAAAATGGGAGAGAGATAGAAGCGTGTGCATGAAAAGAATGGAGAGTTGGTTGGATTACAAAGATGTGACTCTAAATGCCGACTGATTGCAATTATAAAACCACTCGCACTTGCAACTCTGCCACGCAGAGATGCACGATACTGTTTACTGAAGGTGGAGTTGGAGAAAGACATGATATGGTCTTGCATGGAAGTCAGAGAAATAGTTGAGTTGGAATTAGATTAGAAGATTTCCAGTGGAGATGGAATGTGTTGCAGCGTCTCACTCCAGACTAGAATTCGGTGAGAGGCTCAGGCAGGATGTTCAATGCGTGGTGGAGAGAGATGCTTGCTGGGTGTTTTAAATGTCAAAGATGGTGTGCGCGAATATTTTCACGCGTTAATGATGCAGATAGTAATTTAGCGTAGTTCCAAAAGGTATGGATTACAGGAACAGCATATGTATGTTGATGATATGGTACCTACTGGACTTCATAGTGCAGAACCTGTTGCTATTCAATTTGGTGATGTTGTTGCAGTATTTGGATTGGGACCTGCTCTGGACTTTATGGGAGTTGCAGCAGCCAGCGTGAGGAGCTGGAAGAATGGTGCTGACGATTCAGGGAACAAGTTGTTGCAATCGCATAAAGCGTATGGTTAGGCTGTGGACAGATATTGTTGACTTTAAAAAGCACCTGCAGACTTTGAACAAATTATGGGTCGACAGATGGAAAAGGTGTAGATAGAGTGTTAATTGCTGGAGGAGATCAGAGAAGTATTTGCTACTGCTATAAAGATTTTCACAAACCAGGCGGACGGATGGAAATGTAAATTATCTGCTGAAGCGGAGAATTTATACAGATACCTAGAGTTGAGATGAACTGGAACGCAGCACACAGACAAATTGGAGGGCTTGTTGCGTGGAAAGATTAAGACTCTGAAAAGTGTGGCAAGATCGAGTTGAATTTGGAAAATTAGATCCAAGTCTTTTAATTACTCCATGGGTTTGGAGGTTTTGAAAATGTTGAAAAGGCACTAGAACTTTGTGAACAAAAGCTGATGGAGAATCAAAAGCCATAGTGGTTTATATATTCTCACAAAGAATAAATGAATAGGCCAAAGAAAAAGGTGAAAAATTAGAGAAAATAGCTTGACTTATTTCTGTGACTTTTGCAGCATGAAAACTTATGTATTAAAGAAATGGTTAAAAGCACAAAGGAGAGGTGTACTGAAAATGAATTTGGAGATGTAAACGTGATGGTGATCTTGAGGAAATAATACTGAAGAGATGAAAGAAAACTAACCAGAAAAATGGAAACGTAGAATTAAACGCATGGGAGACTTACAAGCGGATGTGCCTGCATTTGCAGTACAAAAGGCAGATTTTATATCTTCACTTCTTGTAATTGATAATGCTTTAAATCCCGATAATAGTCTTGAAATCCATCAGGAATAGCTGGCTGAGACCAATATCTCATGTGACAAATACTGACTATGACATGGAATAAAAATGTTCCCGCCAATAACACTAGTGATGCTGGCACATATTTTACGTATACAAAATAAATATGATGAAATATTCATGAGACCAGATAAAAATGGCATACATGCAGGTGCTTTCAGTCGAAAGTGGTAGATGAAGAGTGCAGCTAATTTATGAAGACATAAAATCGTTTAAATCCAAATGCTGATATACAAATGATTATCATAATCATACTGGATTACTGGAAATGCACTTTTTAGCGGAGGACTGCTAAACACAGAGCAGTCAGATTTAACTCAGATAAGTAAAAATAAAATGCAGAATGTGCCACCAAAAGTCATATGTTGATAATCCCGCCATTCTCGTGTCTTTCTGGATAAGAGGATTTTGGGACATCTATGCGGCGTATATAAACAGACAAAGGAGGTAGCTAAAGGAGGTTTAGCTGCAATATGTGCTTTGGTGTGGTGTGAATACGAATTACTATATTATTAATTTTGGAAAAGCGGTACTGGAGAATAATGCAGTTTTGTAAATCAGATTGGACAGGGAATCGTTAATACACAGTGATCTGATCAGATGAGTTAGACAGGAAATTTAATACGTTTTATATTTTACTAGTATTCTAAAATGGAGAACTTTTCATCACCTCGTCATATGAAATAAAAATATAATGAATGTGATAAAAAGACTTGGATTGCGTAGTCCATTTTTGACCTACGTATAAATTTATTTAACCTTTTATAGTTTGTATTAAAAGAGTTTGGACCATGCTATAAAATTTTTGGATCTGGAAAATAATGTATTATTCTGTGTGAGAATCATTATTTGGTAAATCCTAAATTGCATGAGAAATATCATTTGGTTGCTATATAGAGTGTACCTTGGGAGGTGGTATGGATAGAAATGACTAGGAGTCTTAAATTTGATTGAGATACCGAAGTTTCTGTTTATTTCCAATCTAGTGCAATGTATTATAATTCTACGCAATAATGGTGGTGCAAAATATATCCTAAGAGTGTGCGTTAATCGTTTTATAATTAAACTAGATAATAAAAATAGTTATTGGAACTATACATGCATTGGCTATGTAGCTGTAGACCGTGGTGTACTAGCTGTATAGACGCGATTAGATGTAGAAATGATAGAAAGGATCTACGCGAGATGATGGAATGAGTACAGGACAAAGTATATGACTAATTATTTTTAGGAGATAGTCAGGCTGCAGGAGGAAAATTCATTTTTATGAAATCGTGATTGATTTTCAGTTGCTATGTGCTAACGCTCAAAGAGGCGAAAGTGGAGAAATAAAATATTGTGGCATAGTACGAAAAATACAGTACTTATTAGCTTTGATAGCGCAAATGGTATAAGTATTGTAACAAAAAGATGGATTTAAGCATAAATTTGTGCTTAACTGCAGAAATAAGGTTGCCAGAATTTCTTGAATAGTGGCAAAATAGGATGAAAGATTGGCATAGAAATATTTCAGGTGGGTTGCTGAATCTCAGTTCAGAAGCGGCAATAAAGAATTTGTTTTGTTGTTAAAATTACTCTAGAAATCTAAACATAGGTATAAGACTACTGTATAAAATGGAAATATAAATTTTGTTAATATTGAAAGAAAATATAGAGTTGACAAAGTTATGAAAGATAATTTTAATTTTGGTAAGCGTGTTATGAGTGAGCTGTAGTGGAGATATTCCTTTCGGAGGATGAAAAGAGCTTTAAAAAGGCAAAAATGGAAATCGCTGCAAATGAAGAAAATCCGACAATGGCGAGAAAAGGAGGAGAATTGCAAAAGGGCTAGAAGTTCAGAGAAAAATATTTCTACCGAATTGGGATAGTGTATTTTGTGTGAACAAAAGTGATGGAAAAGGATATCTGAGTGGCAGATTATTATCTGGCAAGAAACTATAGAAAAGTGAGCGAGAAAATGAAGAGGCTCTGAAAATGGGCAAGAAGGCTCAGACAGAGGAGTAAGGCAGCAAGTGTGCAGGGTGGAGGCGCAGCGTATGCTGGATCGTGGAGAGTTAAACAGAGACAGTATTGCTATCAGGGCAATGGATCAAGGAGATTGCAGCGAGGCACCTGCCCAGAGTATGGGTCTATGGAGAAAGGAAAGAAATTAGCATGAAGTGGTGGAAGCGTAAAAGAAATTTACATAAACAAATGTTGAGGTAAAAATGCTTTTGGCTGTGTCAGCAGTACGATCACTTGATGGTGAAGCTGAAAAACTGTCTGAGGAGCTTGTTAATGAAAAATATCCGAATGCAGAAAGGCTTTAGGAGAACTTTATATGTCGAGATTATAGCAAAGCTGAAGAATGGTTATTAAAAGAATCCGGAAAAATTTATTTTCACATTGAGAAGACAATGTATACGGATTGAAGACGAGCGAGATTATTATCTGTTAACGGACATGAAATAGAAAAGAAGATTACATGCAGGCAATAATCTTACATAAAACACACACAAGAACAAATTCGTTTATGGGTGTGAAAAGCAGGAAGCCGATCAAGCTTGAAATAAATGAAGATTAGAAAATTGAAAGCATCGAAACAGTTAGTAAAATGAACTGAAAAATTGGACTGGAAGCAATTATTAAATTTAAGGAATTCGGTTATTTTGGATTATGAATATGGATTACTCTTAGTATATGGAAATAGAAATTGAGGATAAGATGAAAATATTGGTTGGAAACAGTTTATTTAAAGGAAGGGAAAATTTTAGAGTTAAATTGCGAAGGATTTGCTATTTTTGATGATAGATACGGATGGCGGATTTGGTGGAAACGATGGGAAGATAAAAGCTTTGAAAAGATTAAATGAATATAATATAGCTACTGATGTTGCTGTTTGTTAATGGGATCAAAGTCAAAATGGTGTGTGAATGTGATGATGTTTCATCAGGAAAATAAAAAATCTGAAAAATTAATGTGCATAGTTGAACAAGCTATAAAGCGGAAAAGTATTTTAAAGTGGCAAAATATAGCCAGCTTCTTATATTTCAATTGCAGATATATATTATGAACATTGATGAAAATGAAGGAAGAAGGTATGGTGCTTTGAAATAAAAACGGTGGTACTGATGATTATGAGGATAATGATTATAAAAGGCCGGAAGAATAATTTAATCAGTGGATCAAAGAGATATAGGATATAAATCTTTTGCTACGTTTTTATATGAAGCAAATAGAAAATGGAAATATTTGAAGCAAATCATAAGATGCGGATTCGATGTTAGACTTAATAAAATATGACTATATGAAAAAATGTGAAAAGAAGTGAAATACTGGCAAGATCATCTTCAATACAAAGAAAATTTTTGGGTTGATGATGAAGCAAATGGGTTACTGGAATACAGTTTATCAGATGAATGGATAAAGGTTCTTTGAGTTGCCATATAAAGGAGAAATAACACAAAAGATTGTAATTTCATGAAAATATTTTACAAATGGAAGTTAAAAAGAATTTTGTATACACAGCTGATTTTTATTATCGTTATAGGATGAAAAGAAAAAGAATGGAAAATACGAAAAGCATGAAAATACTGGTTTAAAGAAACACTGTTTTTATGAATTATTGAGCACTTAAATAGAAATATTGATGAGCTTAAAAAATGGTATCAGGATAGCGTGATCTCAGGATGCACTGATTCACAAATATATTTAACTAAATTTTGGAAAGAAGGTTATAAACTCAGATCTTTGATTTGTGTTAAACAGCTGAGCTAAAAGATTATAAAACAATATTTGTAAATATTATAGAGAAAAAATTAGAAAATAAAGAATGGTGATGGTTAAAAACTCAAAATTAAAGTACTAACAGGGTCAAAGCAGGAAAGAATGAAAGCAGTATGAAAAATTTTAAAAGAAAAAGTAAAATGATTAATGTTAGATAAAATGATGGAGATACGATGTTAGTAAAGCAAAAAGAAAATTATCTGATAAAGTTTAAAAAATTCGATTCTGGAACAGGTTGATAATATTTCTGAATTTCAAATGATTATATGGTAGAGTTGCTAATTGAAGACTTTGGACTAGTTATTAAGGAGGATAGTAGAAAAAAATTAGCCTCAATTTGTAAACACAAATACTCTTGCACACAAAAATGTACTCTTATAATATAAAATTAATTTTATAATAAATACAATTTATGCTGTACCGTGTATAAGGACAGAAAATGAAAAAATACGGTAATGTAATTGGATTGGAAAAGATTAGGAAAAAACTTTGTGGGATTCTTATTTGAAGGTCAGAATGTAGCTTTGATTAGAAATCAGATAAGGTCATGTGGGGGGACTTTATCTTGGATCATTCTCTGAAAAACTTATTTGATAATTCTGTAAAAGTTCTTAAAAAATAAGTTAAAATGTATTGAGAAAAAGAGAGATTTTATACAATATAAATAGCCAAAAATACACTGAATTGGTGGGTACATGGAAAAATTAGCAAATGCTGGCTACAAGGAAATATGACATTTACCAGTGGATTTGGAGTTTCTTCAAAAAATATAGTTATGTTGATAATGGAAAATGTTCAGATTAGGAAAAATATTTATAAATACAGGTTTCTGACTACAATAATTCTGGTATAAAGACTTAAATATACGTTTATACAACGCTAATTATGGTCAAGAACTTCCTAAAATTGACTATTTTAGAACAGAATTACATTGAGTTGGAATTTGCTTCTATGTATATGTGATTTGGATTAAATTGATGATTTGGCACAAGACTTATACCTAGATGAAGGAAATTGCTGACTGGGGCAAGGCAATATTTGGGCAAGGTTAAATTTTACAGGGTCAGGTGGGAAATTGATTGGTGGTGGGAGAGAAGGGTTTTGCTGGGAGACTGCAGTGGGCAGGGTGGTCATTGCAGTGTGGCAGTGGGAGAAGACGCGCGCAGATGACAGATAAAAGCAGGCGAAAAAGGTGCAGTTGGTTGACGAAACACTTAAACAACAGCTGATATATTTGGGCAATGGGAGATCGCAGTGGACTTCAATTTACCTCTCTTCTCTGATGACTTTGAATGTGAGATAATCTTCAATGGAGAGCAAGAACAATGAAACGACAATGCAATTCTATGCAGCAATGGTGTGATCACTTTATCAAGAGTTGAGATGACTGAAAGCAGAAAACAGTGCCAAAAGGATATGAAGTAAACAGGAGACTTGGGCAATGGCAGTTCAAAAGCAAAATAAGAAGGTGTATTAGATGGACTGTAAGGCAGTTGCGGTGCAAACAGATAAAATACTGGGATGTACTTTATTATGCAACACTTCCACAGTGATAAATATTGTTGCGGCAACCTGTTGAACAAAAATACCATTCTTAAGATGATGATATTTCTTTAACAATGAGTGAGGCTTTGAATAATTTGTTGGAGTGAAATAAATTGAAAGGTGTTGTGCTTATATTTTAGTTGTCATGTTTTATAGTTTATTTAGATTCTTTGTTTATAAAAATTTTGAAAAAGTAAAAATTTTATGGGGTGATTTGGTTTTGGAATAGTATTCATAAAATTACAGGCAGGGATTTTTCACAAACCAAAGGGCTTACATAATAGTATGTATTTTAGTTGCTGTGAACATGATAATGAAAAATATTCAATTCTTGTCTTATGTTGCTTTCTCTAGTTTATTGATTTATTAAGTTGGTTATCATGAATATGCAATTTTGTGGAATTATAGTTTACAAATGCCAGTTTTACTAATTGCAAATTTGTAAAGATGATAATAGTTCATCATCTCACATATTCGACATTAATAATATAAACAATTTACTCAATATATAATTTCATAAAACTTTGATGTTATTTAGGAAAATAGGGAGGGTTTAAAAAAGAGATTAAGCCCTTGTAAACAAAAATAAAATAAACTACAATGGATCCCAATTGTTATCTTTACTTAATATTACAAACCATCTTTATATTGTATGTTATTTTGATTGCTTATATGGTTTCAACATTTAAAAATAATAAATAAACTTGCTGCAAGTTAAATCTGGTTTAATGGATGTGGGTTTTCTCGTTGTAATTATGATTTTTAAAATGCTTTGGGAAAAAATTGTTGATCACAGTGGTAGTATAATATTATTGTATGTATTTGGATTATGAATTTATAAATTGGAAAAGGATAAAATAAACCTGACATTCAGGAAACTGTGACTAGCGATTTATTCTGATGGCACATTCAGGTGATCTTGAAACTAAATGAGTTGAGAGGAGGGTGAAAATGGAATGTTATGAGGTGATGGTTTGAGTTGGCGTGGGGGAGTTAATAGAGAGAAGAAGGCGTGAAAAATAGAAAAATGTATTTGAAAAGTTTTAGGGTGGAGGCATTTGGATGGCATTAAGGTTGTTAAATTGGATGGTGGAATCAATTGTTGAGTATTATTGAGCTGATAGTGAGCGATGTGCTTGTTTAAGTTAATCTTTTTCATAAAATCTTGAAGTTGGTTGAGTTTAGTAATTATTTGAGAGTGGATTAGGGAGGGTAGATGATTTATAAATACAGTTAGTTATATTTGATTTGGACAGACTTATGGATACATTAATCTATACAAAACAATTCTTGATGGGCTTTCCTTCTACTACAGATATTAAATTTGTTGGTGGGTGGAGTTCAGGGCTGGAATATTTTGGGAAAGAAATATAGAGTTAACAAGTAGAAATGGAAAAAAGTTATAAGAAAATATTGTGATATTGCTTTGACTACGTTATCAGACGCATGAAAGAATTAATTGATTTTTTGAATAATTAAAAAAGGGTTAGCAACCAATGGGATCTAAAACAGCCTGTCTGCTTGTTAAGGGTATCAAATGGAGTTGGGTGGGATGTTAAATGAATGAAAAGAATATCAAGGCAAATGACCCGTATAATCTTGGTGGTGGCACAAAACTTAAATGTTCAAAGAAAAAAATATTATTTGTTGGAATGCTTGTAGATGTAAATACAGCTAAAATATAGATTGGCTTCTTCTGCAAATGGGGATTGGCAGTAAAGAGGCGAGGATATGAATTGATGAAGATGTAGGTTTCGATGTTCAGGAGATTATTGAGAGATAAAGGTGAATAGGGTTTTAGAAATCGTTTGTTGTTGTGTATTAAGGCGATTTTATTGATTTTCTTTAAAAATTTTTGGTGGTTTTATAATAAAACGCCAAACCAAACTCAAAGCTTTCATTTCTTACATATTCAATTGCCTAATTTTTCCCAATAGTTTTATTTTAAATGGTTTGATATCAAACAGTGGTGTCATGCAACGATTTGAATAGAATAGACCTCAGTGCAAAATAATTTAAGTGTATTTTTTTATTTAATGGATTGTGTGAAAATTTTGGGAGAAAAGATAATAAAATGCTTGAAATATTTATTTGAACAGGTAAAAATATGCAGGGAATGACCAAATTTAATTAGGCCTAATTAACAAAAGAGGAAACCAGCACAATGTGATCTATTGAAAGGTGGTTTCCTCTATGTTAAAACATCAAATTTTCTTCACTTGTAAGACTTTTTTCAAATATTTTTCAGAGACTTCCGTTTTGAGCAACATTTAGCTGTTTTGTCTCAAAGGCCTTTTTGAGCTGTTTAGAGTTTATATAAAGAGTTGATTACTTCTTTCATTCAACAGAAGAAAGATAGGATTTAAAAGAGTTTGTTAAAGACTGTTACCACTGCCTTCAGGGATGTAACTTTGAACGATCAGAAAATATGTAAACAAAAACGGGCATTCACTATTACATTGGTGAAAATTGGACAAAGCGGTATAGACGGCTCTGAGGAGCTGATTTTACGCAAATATCAACGCTGCGGCTTCATTCTTGCAAACTTACGGTGTTTCAAGGCTGCTGTGTATAATCTTGTCAATTCTTTCAATACTAAAACTTGATGTTAATTGAAAGTAACTGAATTCCATAATGTATATGGAGATTGATGAAGATACATAGTGAAAAGAAAGAAAAACAAAAATATATGAGGTTGGTTTCAATACATCGTGATTGAGGAAATCACTGAACGGAACAAACTTGATGACAAACTTTAATAATGTTTCCTTATCCGTATCGTAGTGTCAGATGTGTAACTTCTCTTGAAAAAAGAATCGTACAAATGAAAACGATTGTGAACTCTGATGAGAATATGGATGGTAACATGAGAGCTTGGAATTTTACAAGCCAATACATCTATAAATAGTTCGAACACATAATGGCCACTGTGAAATTTCTAAAAGGGACAAAGAGCATCAAAAAATCTTTACAAATGACAAGGAAGACGATTTGAGCTTGAGAATTTTGCCATAATTTCAAGGAAAGGAGAATGAGTCAGAAGAAGAACCAGATGAAGATGCTTAGCAACAGTATGAAGATAAGAAGAATATATAGGAGACTACATAGAGCTGGGGACTGAGCCCTAGTGTCCCGAATGCTCAAGATTTCTATCACAAATGGGCCAAAAACATTTCAAGAAGATAAAGGCAAAACTGTCACGCTAACGAAACTATGGAAAAAATAGGGAAAAAGCATATGAATTGTACCTTTACGTGGCAAAACAGGTTCACTAGAAATTGAGATGGAATACTACCAGAAATTGTTAATGAAACAGGAAAAAGCTAAATATATATTTGAAGAGAACTTCTGTGAGGACACTGAAAAAAGTACCTAAAGTAAAATATTTTAAAAAGCAGTCAGATTGTTAGTAATTATTCATGTGCCCTATATTTTTTATATGTGTTTTGAATATAATTTTATTAAACATTAAAATGTGATAATACAAAAAGTTAAACTTTTTATGAAGGTAGAAGGTGAAAATTGGTTTGTTGCTTGATCAGTGGCGGTATTTTAACAAATTCTTGTGCTGCGTGTGACTGCAGCAGTAACATATTTGAAATTGGTGTATATGCTTGTGCAGAATATCAAATAGTTTTTTGTAATCTTTGCCAGAAAAGCCTGGAAACTCCAGAACAAGAGCGAAAGAAAAGAAAAGAGCAGGAACAAACGAAAATTGAACGGAAAAAAAAGTTATAAGAAAGAACTATGTTCAAGGGATACAATTTTTACGAAAAAGGGAAAATGAAATGTTGAAAATGTTCAATTTAATGCCCTGAAGGACTTGAATTTAGAAGGTAGAAAAGAATAATTGATGATTCAGAACTATGCTGTAAGTTTTTGCTGATGGGAAAAAGTTATTTTCCTAAAAATTAGACATGTTGAAGGTAAAGAATTTTGAAAAAGATAAATATGGAAAAAGATGAGAATTGAAGAATATTATAAAAAACAAATGAGTATATGATAAGCAAATAAAATATTATGTGAAGAAATTGTAGAGATATCAACCAGTGGATATAAAAATAATTTGAAAAGAGTACAAGGAAAAAAAAAGGGGCATTATCAACTAATGTGAAAAAATAGGTGAAATAGCATAAAATTACTGAAAATAATAATTTTGGAAGTTCGCAAGTTAACAACATGTAAAATAAAAAGGGTTTATATCATAGGTGATGATACTAGGAAATGTGCGATTTTAAAATTGATACAAGAGACAATAGTTACACTGATTTTCTTGAGGAAATTTCGCATTTATATGGAGTTTGCTATTTGTTTTTCAATGCCAATTTCTACAACTTCTTTTTCTGCTTTCTTCATCAAGATTTTTCAGTATCATAAAATCAGTTCTTTCAGTTTCGCCATAGTGCAGTTATTTATGCTGTGTATTAACAAATCATATCCAGTTTTAAATCCTTAAATAATTGAACTTATTTTAAAACGTTCAGTATTTTCAGGATAAAATTTCTACCCAATTTTTCCTTTTCCCACTTATTTCACGACTGCAGGTATTTTTAAGAGCATAAAATCCTGCTTGTTTTTTGCTATCTTCAGCATGTTTATATAAATAGTTTTTTAGACGGTTAGTTTTGTTCATTTACAGTTGCTATTTTTACGGTATAGGACGGCATATCAACTGCTATCTCTGTAGGGTGCAATATTAATAGTAAGTGAGTAATAATACAATTTTTTAATCATTTTTTTCTCCTTCAAATTAAAAGATAAGAATTTAATAAAGTATAACTCAATTTGTAATTTTCCAGTTTGTAATTTACAAAATCAAATTGTTTAAAGAAATTTGATATGTTCTCTGACGGAATGAGATTAAATGTCTGTCTAAGGTTTGGGAAAATAATCATAATTTTAAGTTTTTAAAATAATAAGTTGGTATAAGAGCTGAAGAATAGCTGAGGATAAAAATGGAAAGAAATTGATGGAAGAAAAAATGGATAAATTAATGAAGATTTTTGAGAATACAAAATATTTTGGATATATGTTTTTGTAGAATATGATGGACAGAATTTGAATCTTTTGATGAAATCCTAATAAAAAGTGTTAAATCGAATTTGGAAGATTAAAATATAAAATCAAGATTTTAAAGGTATTCAGCAGGCTGGAAGAGACTGACATAAATGTGAGTGCAAAAGAAAATATTCTTTATAAATTCAAAGATGATTTTCAAAATTAAAATTTTTGGAAACAGAAAGGGCTAAAATCGTAAAATAGCGAACATGCATTCTTGAATTTCCACAAATGATTGAAAAAGATATTATATTTATAATGTAACTTAGAAAAAGTAGAGAATAAATCAGTTTATAAGAAAGTATCTGGGAAAAAGGATTTTACAATTGCCTGGCTGAAAAGGAAAAAATTAAAAATCTGAAAGTGCATAAATAGTAGCTGTATTTTGTGGGAGTAGTTTGCCAGCAGTCTTGGATTATGAGCAATTTTATTTTAAATAATACAAAGTTTGATAATGAAAAGTTAGATGATGAAATTTGAAATGAAATTGAGGGATGAATAAACCGATTGATGGAAAATATTTGACACTTATAAAGTTGATTTTCAGAAGTTGGAGAAAATCGATTTTTGATGTGAAAAATATTGAAAGGTGGTAAATTGAAAAGAATAATGTAATAAATTTGAAATAGGAAATTCTGGAAGTAAAATGAACGATTTGAATGAACAATTAAAAGCGTTGATAAGGTTAAAATTGAGAAATAGTTATTTTGTAATTTTCGTTGAAAAAGAAAGATAAGAAATTTATTGGAAGGAAAAATATTAGGAAGTTAAAAAAAGATTTTGGGGATATAGTTGTAAAAATTTGAAATTGAAAATATCTGTGATTAATATTGAAGTTGTTGTTTTAAAAGTTTTAGATACTCTTTATAAGTGGTAAATAAAAAAATTGAATGATGAGATTTGATAGCAGGATATTGAGTATCTTGTGAAGAGATCAGAAAAATGAAAAATCAGATTAGGAAAAGAGTGGAAAACATATATGTGAAAAGCAGTGGGTATTTTAAAACCGAAAATTAGCAGGGCTTATATGAATGAGCTTTGAAAAAAGTCGACAGAAAAGAAAAATATTTTTTGAAATGTCTGATTATGATAAGTTCATTCGCTTGAAGTTATAAAAAATAAAAACAGAACTAAAAATAATAAAAATATTTAAAATTAGCACTTCTGCGACTGTGAAGAAATATGCTGGTGTGAGTTTTGCATAGATTAGGATTCGCGGTTTAAAATCACACACAAGTTTTAGCTGGAAAAATTAGATGAAATGTGGTTTGGCGAAAGTATATAATAAGTTATTCGCGAAATGGACCTTTCAGGAATCGATGATGAGGATTGAAATTGATGAAAAATTTTGAAAGAGTGATTTTTAGCGGGAAGTATAAAATGGAGGCCATTGAAAGAGATATAGTGAGTTCAATTTGAAATTGGCAAATCTGGGAAGGAATAGCTGTGACTTATCCTCCAGACGGAAACGATTTTCCAGGATTGGGAGTTCAGATATGAAGGACAGGATATAAACGCCGTAATTTAACATTCGTGCGATTTGTTTGCGATATTGAATATCTCTTGATTTAAACTATGTTTTAAATTCTTAATCAGCTAATTGGGAGGCAAATGTAATCAACACTGGACGATGATTTTTGATGTAAGCATGGGTGGAACAGACTAGGCCACAGTTGCGTGGAAAAAAGTGAATGATAATTTGAATAAAATTTTATGGAAATTCAGCTCTGCAACGGAAAAAGCAATAAATTTAATGCTATTTTAATGAAAGCCAACTTTTTATGATGGAAATAAAAGAACAAACATGATGACAGCAAATCGTGATGATTCATGAAAATGGTGTTGGAATTATTTCTGTACCATAGTGACAACGGAA
>BNJU01005023.1_pt1 | contig 74645 bp, 66 predicted proteins | sample 8539281 | NCBI WGS metagenome assembly BNJU01 (sample SAMD00202456, study PRJDB9452) | human saliva metagenome | isolation source: human saliva | place: Japan
CATGTTCCATCCTCCCAACCGGTTTGTGTGTGGTATCGAATTGTTGAGTTAATGCCCTTACTTTATTTCCAGCATTGTTTTGATTTGGATCCTTCATTCGATGAACGCTTTCTTCAAGACTGATGGTCAACATCACGGATGAGATACGTAAGGACATCCGTATGTTGAAAAAAGAAAAGACCTGTATAGGGAAAAAGTTTAACATGATGATGGTGAAGCCTGCTCCACAAGAAACGGCTTCTGAATGATAGAGTATGAATGTGATTTTAAGAAGATATACAATGAAAAGAGAGTCCTTGTTGCAATGCTTGCAGTTACTCCATTGTGTGCCAGCGCGTGGGTTAGCTCAACCTTTCAACAAACGTTTTCATATTTCTGATCCTGATACCATAGCAAAGCAAGATACTGCGAAGATGGATTGGAAGATCTGGAAAAATATGATACCCGACTGCAGTGTTGAAACCAAACAGGATACTGTAATGGGTATTCCGCGCCCGAGGTCATAATGGTCTTCGTTTTGTCCTTGGACAAAAGACATCGTTATGCTGGCGACCAATTTGTTGATAGCGGTTTCCTTAGCCATGCTTATGTAACGCTCTGGCGGTGGTGTATCCAGCTTTCTTACCTAATGGCAAGTTCGACTATATCCCCATAGCGAATTTTCATGTAGGTATAGCCAAGGAACTCAGTCCAATGAGTACCATTCGATTGTTTGCCGAAAAGTCTTGGGGGTTCACCAAGGCGGCTCCTAGGCTTTTCGTCCGCAACAACCTATAGCTATGAGGGAGGTGGATTGATTATTGTTTAATTTTGCAACTACTTGATGAAATCGTCCCGATAGGCCTTTTGAACGTGTTAGGTACAATTGGTGTCGGAGTACAAACAGCAAGATTGAATGCTGCCGGAAAATACTTTCGTACCTTATTATGCTGAAAAAGTCGGCTTTTGTCGTACAACGCCCGGTTTGGTGCTGCAGTTCAAAAATTATGACTAGTCCGCATGCCTCATTGGCTTTTCTTGAACCTTATCTGCGATTGGCTACGAGGACACACGATCTTGTGAAGGGCACTGATTTTGAGAGCCTTGACTGGCATACGGAATAAAACTTGTGTCGTGCATATGGTACTTATGGCCAAATCTTTCTAGTGAGAGAGATGAGGTAGTTTTCCTAGGCGTTTTCAATGACAACGAACTGATTCTTCCTCGAGGAGTACATGAAGAAACCATGGCGTAAGCCGTTCTTCTTCGAGTATAGCATAGGGCAGCATTTCACAATCGCACCAACTTACCTACTCATGAACACCTTTTGGGTTGGGTAATGTGTATATGGGATGGTGGTTATCCTCAGCTATTGGTCTTCGTGCTGGTTTCCATGTCTCCAATGCAGATTGAGCGGATAGACCTGTGCGTGGTGATATAAAGACTAGAGCATGATTGGAGACTCGTGGTGTTGTGTTGGACATGCTATTTAATCCCCTGGGTTTTAAACGTGGATATGATTGGGATAGTAATGTTGGTTTCAACTTGTTTGCTGGCTACGAGATGGGCAGCAGAAACTGGCAAAACGAGTGGCACTATGGCTCGTATGAGTGGAAACTATGGGCTATCGTACAGGTGCGCAAGTCTGTTGAAACTATGCCAACGACCTTAGGCTGAATGTTGATACTTCCTATTCTTTTATGGAATTGTATAACGCCGTTAATGAACGTAAACAATATGATGAAATAGGTCTTAAATTGGGACTGGCTGTACTCTTCCGTGATAAAAGCTCATCGGGAGACTTCTCATCCCTGTTGATAGTGTGCCAGCTTCAATCGCGGATGTCGCCTAACCGCGGTTTCTTTATTGGTATGGGATTTGGCTGGAACACAATGGTTAGGGCATGGAGATACACAGGTGGTGACGACCTTGCATTAAAGAATGCAAAATTCTGCAGGATATATTTCGATCCTTTCCATGGCTTTTAGACTTAGTGCTGAATATTTGGGCGACAGAATACATGCCTTAAAATGAACTTGGCAATGGGTTGAATACGAGAACCTTCAAAAATATGATGCTTTCACTCGACTACCAGTTTAACATCATGAATGCATTTGCAGGTATAATCCATATCGTCGGTGGAATGTTTATTGTGTATGAGTGGTCCAACTTGGGCACGAGTGATGCTAGGCAATTGGCGTTTAACTTCGGTGGTATGTTGACATACAGCTTAACAAGTAGTTTTAGCTCTGTTTTATAACCACACTGTCTACAGAATGCCCAAAAGCCCGTTATGAGAATAATCAACATATGGTAATGATGGTACATGATGTGAATAGTCTCAATGTTGGACTTTTTATATACCATCAATCAACCTATTCGTGATGTAGCTTCTGGGATTGAGTCAACTTACTAAGTCTGACTACTCTGGCAACCTTTAACATTTGAGTATAGCGTAGGACCCTCTTGGTACGACAACCTACCAATTTCTAAAGGAAGTTCACTCGGCTATGCAGCCAGCACCTACTTGGGGCTGTAGTTAAATTCGGCGATAGGATGAGAGGTGGTGTCATATCAGTCAATGCAGATTGGCATCATGATCTTAATGACCTGCGGAAGAACCAATTAGGATTATTGTCGGGTACGGTTGATTTGATGTTTCAATCCACTTGGTATTAGGGTAAATACGATTGGAATATGCCATTTGGGTTTAACCTGTTTGTAGGAACGGGAATGGGTAAGATACGTTTTTGTTACCAGTAGAAAGACCGCCTATGAAACTAGATTTCATGAGTTTAGAATGGGTGCTCAATTGTGGATGAAGATGACGGATGATCTCCGTTTCAACGTTGAACCAACATCTCTAGAATGAGGGTTTTGAAAGCATGGACGAGTTGCTACACATGTGATGAATTGGCTATAAAACTGGGTGTGTCTATGAACTTGGGTGAAAGGACCGACAAGGATAAGCCCATTGAACTTTGATAGTGCTACCAAGCTCGTGTTCGTTCGCCCTCATGGTCTCTCTTCGGAGGTGGTTTTGGTTGAATACAACAGTTCATACTTGCCAGCGACACACTGGACGTGGCTTGACCTCTTGAAGAACGCTTTCACTGTTTGCAGTGATATAAACTTCAACGAGTATCATGGCATGCGTTTAGGCGGCAGTATCTGCATGATTATGTTTGAATGATTATAATAGACCATAAGCATCTACGAGAAACAGGAGTTTAAGAATACGATGTTGTCGCTTGACTATCAATTCAACATTCTCAATGCCACTAACAGGTGTAAGATCTGGACGTAGATGGGAAGCATCCCTAGTATTTGGGACCAAGCCTTGCTTTTGGGTGAGAAAGGTGCGGATTTAGGATGGAATTTCTGAGTATCTCTCTCGTATCAGCCAACTGAAAAGAGCTATCCGTGTTCTATAGTCATACTGTTTATCGCATGGAGAAGATAGGGTATAAGACAGCACAGGGTTTATATCGTACTCCTGGAACTTATGTCAACAGTTTAAATGTTGGTATTATATATAATATGAGTGGTTCTTTGGGAGATGGGGTTGGTCTCGTTTACATGTGATTATGAGCATAAGCCCGTAATATTCGAGTACAATGTGGGTCCAACTTGGTTTAACGGTCTCGAGAGTATCTAGGGCAGGTTCAATGGGATTTACTGCAACGCTAATCTTGGCTGGTGGTTAGACTCGCATTAGGCGTGCGTGGTGGTATTCATGTAGTAACGCTGACTGGTCGAACGACGCTTCTGGTGAACAAAGATATCTGTTAAGATTCTATGCTGGAACTTTGGACTTGATGTTTAATCCGTTTGGTTTCAGAAGAAATATGACTGGAATTCGACAGCGGGACTAAACCTGTTTGCAGGTGCAGGGACAGGCAATATAAGGTTTGTAACTGGCTAGTCGTCAACTCATGAGAGCAAGCTAATGAGTGGCGTTTAGGGAACACAAAATCTGGTTGCGTTTGGCTGATAACCTACGATTTAACATTGAGCTAACATATTCGCTACTTAGAGGTTTTCGAGAAAGTGCAATCTGTTGCGAAAGACAGATGAATTGTCCTTAAATTTGGCTTGTCCCTATTGTTAGGTAAGAAACTAGCTAATAAAGAAGATGTTTCTTCATCTGATGCTTCGCAGATTAATTACAACCCTGCCAATGGATTCTACGTGTGCTGCTGGTGGTGGATGGAATACCTATACATACGTGGAGAACACGTGGGCAAGAGACCCCGTTCTTTAAGAATGCCTTGCTGTTCTTTGGTTATAGATTTGGCGGTTATCATGGCGTACGTGTTAGTGCCGAGTTTATGCAAGATAGAGTGTGGGAAAAATCAGGGAGCAATACTGGAAAAAGAAAAAGAATTCGAGAATAAATTATACTCACTGGATTACAACTTCCATCTCTAAAATGCCATTGCAGGTATAAATCCTGCAAGACGACATGATAGTTTCGTTGTACCTGGGTCCATCTTACGTACGAAAAGTAAAGCTGGAAATGGGTTAGCATGGAACCTTGGTGGAATAAATATCTTTATAATGTAAGTTCTAAGATGGCGTTATTCTATAGCCATACTATCTATCGTATGGATAAGAAACATTATCAAAGTTCTCAAATTTACACTAAAGCCAGATGCTAGTGCAAACAGTCTCAACGTGAGCCTTCAGTACAAGTTCTGACAAAAGTTTAAGGCAACACATTAATTTAATTGCTCAATATTCTATTTGAAGGATGTGTGATTAAATAGCACATCCGCTTTTTGTTTAGGTTACCCTTTAAAGTAAGCATCCAATATTCGCCGTCTTTTTCCGATATGTTTTGTTTCCTACCTTTGTGCAAAAAAATATGTTTGCACTCAACGAAACAAATGTTTACCGTGTTTGCTGTACTCCTGTTGATATGCGTCAGGGAATCCTCCGCTTATGTCAATTCGTACGTGGTAATGACTTCAACCCTTCTGACGGTTGTGTCTATGTATTTTATAATCGCCCTCGCAACCGCATCAAATTGCTCCATTAGGGGAACGTTGTGGCTTTGTTGTATCACAAGCAGATGGCGCAGGGCTGTTTAAGTGGCAAGATTATGCAGCAGGCAGCAGGGTTTTATGAACTTCGGTGGGACGAATTGGTCCTTTACATGGAAGGCATAAATCCTCGTTGCTATCGGAGAAAACGTTACAACAAACCTTGATGTTTTTCTTGCTCATGTCAGATATTTTTCGTATCTTTGTATTGTATAAATGACTGGCATACTGATGAATACGTTCAACAACAAGACTGCGCTTGACTATCGTTTCTTAACTCGAGAAGACGTTGTAAGTCTTCTCGTGCAAAAGGACATGGAGCTTATGCGTAAGGACGTAGAAGCTAGCAAAGGAAACAAAGCTTGAGCAAAAGGACATGGAGCTTATGCGGAAGGATGTGAGAGTTAATTAAAAGTTTCACCTAGCGATCGATAGAAAATAACAGTTTTGTTGTTTGTCTGAAATCAGTTGTTTTGCGATTACTAATTTTAAAAGAAAATTCGACAAACTGTTATTTTTCTGTCTTTATTAGGGTGGGAAACTTAGTTATGTAAATTTGTCTAGTACTTCAAGGCATGAGGAGGGCAGTATTAGTTTGGAAATACATGGATGAAACCTCTCTATTTGTGTAATTTTAAAAGTTAATATGACTTTCATGGTAAGAAAAGTAATATACTATACATTGTTTGAATTATCTGTTGGTGACAAGCTATTGGTGTTACTCATGTTAATTTGAATCCCACATTAAAGCAGGAGTTCCACTGATAGCTTGATGGTGTTTACGTTTATTATAATGGAGGCACAGGCCAATCGTCTGGACGGAATATAATTGATAGCTATAATGTAGGAGTTCGATACCAATGTGGAATTTGTGAAACGATATTACTATCTGCATTATCACCATCGTATGCCCGATACGTATGGACATGCGAAAGCTTTTTGACAAAAGTTATCCAGTGGTTCTTAAATACTGCTCGGCACTTTTTCAGTATACGAATGGAGACCATGTTAAACCTCAGAAGGGTGATTTGTTAGTATTTGATTCCTACATACTCAATCCCTTTATGGGCATGTCAGCAATCGTTTCTAGGGTTACTGACAGTAACATAGAGATTATTCAGCAAAATCCAGGTCCTTGGGGGAAAAGTCGGGTTTGTATTGAGTTGCAAAAGAAATGGCAAGAGCTGGCAGATAAAAACAATAGAATTCTTGGTTGGTTAAGGAAATAAAGAGTACCTTCTATGAACAAAACTATGAAGTCATCTAGACTTTTAAAATTTATATGAATTGAGAGAGTATATTATCTTTGTACTGTAAAACCAAGATAAACACCTCTCCATGTACGAAGTACTGGACAAAGATACAATCAAAATCTGAGATCTTGCCATATTTGTCGTGGCAAAACGCGGTTATGTTACCAAAAGTGACCTATGGGAGGTCATTCAGTGACATTCTACATGTTGAAAACGGGCCGCTCAGTGGCTATGCTTCCCGCTCAGCCATCTTCACGGGAGGGTTTTTGAGCTACAGAGCGTGTATGCCCATTTCCGCAAGTGGTCGAGGAACGGCTGAATGGAAAAAGGTTTGGGAGCATGATATTGAGCCGTCACAGGTCTTTCTTGGACATGTCCAGTGTGGATTTGACGAGCAGCCACACCACACACTTCGCGGTGGGGAGTGCCATGACACTCAAGGACGCAAGAGAAGGACGACCACCAATTATCATCTAATATAAAACCGAGCAAGGCATACCGCTTTGCCATGCCCACACCTGTTTCGGGTTCTCACAACAACCTTCGCAACATCTCCTAGTTCTTCAGAATTTGCTCGCAGGGATTAAGGACTCTGGCCTGTCCGTATCAGGGGCTCTTTCTCGATGCAGATGGCGGTTTTGACTCTGCACAATTCAGGCGGAATTGCCATCAGCAGGAGGTGTTCCCAAACGTCGCCTTCAATAAGCGTAGAGGTATGCGAGAGATGACGAATTACTTGATGAGCTGCTTTACAAGGAGAGATACAGCATTGAAAGGATTAATGCGGATGGACTCGTACAGAGTAGTGCTCAACAGGTTCGATACCACAAACCAGTTGGGAGGATGGAACTATATCGCATTTATACTGATTTTTCAAAGATAAGAAAAGAGGGAAGTCTAGACGACTTCATTGATAATCGATAAAAGCTTTACGCCCTTATTGCTGAATGATTACTCTTCAGAATTTGTTCGCATGGATTACGATTCAGGCTCGTCCGTATCGGGGCTCTTTCTCAATGCACGATGCTGCTTTGACTCTGCACTATTCAGACGAGGTTGCCATCAGCAGGATGTGTTCCCAAACGTCGCCTTCAATAAACGTAGAGGTATGCGGAGATGACGAGTTACTGATGAGCTGCTTTACTAGAGAGATGCAGCATTGAAAAAGACTAATGCGTGGAGACTCATACAGGAGCGTGCTCAACAGGTTCGATACCACACAAAACCAGTTGGGAGGATGGAACTATATCGCATTATACTGATTTTTCTGAAAAGAAAGAAAGAGGAAAAAGTCTAGAAGACTTCATAATGCAAAATCAGGATACCATCCTTTTTAATGACGTTGTTCTCATCGAAGACTGGTCTTGCCACTTACTTCGACCACCGATGCGTTTCTTCCAATCCTCCAAAGTTATCTTGGTAAAATGCTCTGTTCGAAAGTCGTTCATCAATGGAACAGGCTTGTTTCTTCTGTATGGCTGTAAATGAATCCACATTTCTCTTGTGCTCGTTTCGATTTCTCGTTACCATCGTAATACTCACATCAAACCGTAGTTTGCTGTAAGTTTTCAAAAAGCATATCGAAGTAATTCGTTTTACCCCTTCTGGTATCAGGCCTTGTCCCCAATAGGGTTCACCAATCCAATAACCAATCTCACACTCGTTGTCTGCGATCCTTGCGCTATGGATTTCACTTTTTGCAGTCATTATGCCAATGCAGCCAACAACCTCGCCCGTTTCTTTTTAATACAATCCGCATAGGTTTCTGGGGCAGAGAGCACATTCCTTATGATCTCACAACTGTTCTCTACGCTGGTATGTGAGGCTACCCCTGCAATGGGACCAACGTTAGGATTACTCGCATACTTATAAGTGATTCTGCATCCTTTCCTGCCATTGCTTAAAAATCAGGCGTTTTGTTTGTAATTCCATATCTCTTTATATTATATCTACTGTAATAACTCTGTATGTAAAGAATTGACTGTGATACTGGACATGTGCCGCATCGTTGGTAATATAATAAATCTTTCCTTTCTTTTGAAAATGTGCATCATCCGTACTCTCGATAATCCCCGAAACAAAACTTTCAATTTCATGGGGCGAAAAGATGAAGTCCGAGTTTTCAGTTTATTCTGTCACATACAAGTTCTGTGTAGCAAAGTTTCTCTATGATCAAAACCTTCAAAGACTGTCAATGCTTTCAACATCTTTATTTCCTGTTATTGGAGAAAGAATCTCAGAAACCTTTTCTTTTTAGTTCCGTTTCACACTGCTAATGTCTTTTTCCCTGCTGTATCAATGACAATGCGGTTGGTTTGCCACTCTTGATACGTTCTTTTCTCAATGTCGTCCCATGTCGGTGGTTTCATGTTCGCCACGTCTCGACCTCCTTTGTTCAGCACGTTTCCTGTGTTCCACCTTATTCGAACACACAATCTCTATGTTTACAAAACGACAACCATTCTTGTTTGCAACGTCTTCCCACTCCTTCCGTGTTGGTTCAATAGGATTGCGGCAATCGGCCACAACTATTGTTGTTCAAGTGCAAATTATCACTAGCCATACGGTATGCCAATCTATACCCCTCACCCTCAACATGGATGTGGCATAAGTCTTTCAGTCCTTGCTCAATGGTGTCAATTCGTAAATAAACTGCCCCAAACTCTTTTACAATAAACTTCGCCAACGTGGATTTTTCCAACAGCAGGCAGTCGAAAAGAATAAAAAGAATGGCGTTATTCATATCATACAGTCCATATTCGTTTCCTTACATCGTCTCCCTAAAAAGTCGAGCCTCTTTTATCTCGTCCCTTGTAGCCGTTTGATTGATAATTGGCTTACCGATGTCTTCTAAAAAGCGTGAAGTTTATGCCTGCTGATGTATTTTTCTTATCGTGTTGCATCAGTTCGATAAAGGTCGTTGTAGTCGTTGCACGATAGCGGAAACGTACCATAATAACTGCGAATAAACTACCGTTTGGCGCATTTTGCTTGTAGGGAAAGTTTGTTTTAAACGTCGACAGGGTACAGTTCGCACACCAAACCGAAGCACCTACGCCTAGCCATGCAACACTGGTTGACCTCTATGTAGAGCCATCGACTCGAATGCGTGCCCCACAGTATGCCCAAGATTCAAGGCCTTTTCAATCCCTGCTCATGCGGATCTTTTGCAACCACCTCCTCTTTCACCCTTACCGATTGGGCCACCATCTGCTGCAATCGTCCCCAATTAGGGCTCTCCAAGGTCGAAATTCAACAGTTCAGCCCACATTCGTTCGTTACTTATCAAGCCATGTTTCAGCATTTCGGCATAACCCGAACGCGTGTTCTTGTCGTCAAGCGTATCGAGAAACAACGTATTAAGCAGAACAAACGGGCATTACAAAACGCGCCAATCTCGTTTTTCAGTCCGTTGAAGTTAATTCCTGTTTTACCTCCCACTGCTGCATCCACCATAGCCAACAGCGTTGTTGGGATATTGATAAAGCTAATGCCCCTCTTTAAAAGGTGGCCGCAGCAAATCCTCCCAAGTCTGTTACCATTCCTCCGCCAAGGTTTATCAGGCACGAGCGGCGCGTTGCGTCTTGTTCGCTCAACATTTCCCACACCATCGAAAAGCGTTGCGATGTTCTTATGCTCGTCTGTCGAAGAATGGTTATCAACTTAGCCCCTTTTCACGCAATCAAATCCTTCTATCTTTGGCCAACAATATTCTCTTGTTGTTATGTCTGTTAGTACAAACAGCTTATCGGGCGCGCAAACATCGATGGCGTGCGTCAAATCTCGCTCCAAGTTGTCTGAAATAAGAACTTCTTGCATCATGTCCATGTTAGGGTTTATTCTTCTACAAAGTTAAAACAAACCAGTAAAACCAGCAAAATTTCATTGTGGAAATTTCGTTTTAACCCATTAAACCCTTTCTCCTTTTCATCGTCACATATCGTAAAGTGGCACTCAAAAAGGGTGGCCTTGCTGCACTTAGCGTGGCTGGTAGCTCGTCAACTTGTCAACTAATAAAAACAAAGGCGTGGCCAACTCGAGTGCCTTAAAAGAATTTGGTTTATGAATAAAGTATTGTTTAATTATCTTGTTATGCTTTTGTTGCGGCGGTTACAAAGGCACAAGAACGTAAGATTAGCGGCACGCTTACCGACCGCGACACGCACGACCCGTTACACAAACTACGGTTCAATTGTCAAAAATCAGACAGCACTTTTGTTGTTGAGCTATCTCTAACGAAAAGGCGAGTTCGCATTGCGCGCCCCGCCGATGCGCAATTACCTGCTCAAAATATCGAGTGTGGGCTATATCACCTATTTTAAGAAACTGCACATCGACGGTAAAGGGACGGCTTTGGGCCGAGATTGTGATGAATGGCGATGCCATTATGGCTGAAAAAGGAGCCTGCGTTACGGGACAGGCCGTGAAGGTAACGGTGCGCGGGAGCACTTTATGTATACAACTCGGCTGCTTTCAGAACGCCCGAAGGTTCTACCATAGAAGAGTTGGTTAAGCGTTTGCCAGGCGCGCAAATAAGCGACGACGGCAAGATAACCATCAACGGTAAGGAGGTGAAAAAGATTTTGGTAGACGGTAAAAGGTTTATGACGGGCGACACCAAAACGGCCTTAAAGAACCCTGCCAGCGTCTAGTGTAGACAAGATTAAGTCGTACGACGAGCGCAGCGACCTCGCTCGTGTCTCTGGTATCGACGACGGCGACGTGAGCAAACGGTGCTCGATTTCGGCATTAGAAAGGGACATGAACAAGGGTGTTTTTCTCTAATGCCGACCTCGCTCTTAACGCAGATCGCGGTATGCCAGCCGCCTTATGGGCGCCTCTTTTCAAAGGACGATTATCGGGCAATGCTTTTTCGCCCAACGCCAACAACACCAACGACATGGGGTTTCCTGGTGGCGGCGGCAGGGGCAACTTTAGGGCGCAATCGCGATGGACTTAACGCCTCGAAGATGGTTGGAACAAACTTTTAACTACGAAAAAGAAAAACAAGTTAAAAGATTGATTGGGCGTGCGTTGGAACCACTCCGACGGCGATGTGCAAAGCAAAGTGGCAACAGAAAACTTCGTTAGTACGGCCGCTTCGTTCTCCAATAGCCTTTCAAAGCTACACACGCGGCAGCCAATGGAACGCGCGCGGACGTTTTGAGTGGCAACCCGACGCGCCAACCAGCATCATGTTTCCGCCCTTCGTTCAGCTATTCCACAAGCGATGGCACGTCGTCTAGCACCTCAGCCGCCTACAACGACAGCCTACAACTACGTTTCCGCCCCACTTTCCCAGTGGGCCATCACAATTGGCGGCTCAAAACCTGATGGTGAACACACGTTTGCAAAACAATATCAGCTATACACAGAACAAAAAGGCGGGCGGAATGTTAGAATTGAACCGCCGATTAAGTGCCAGTGGACGAAATGTACCCTCCGTGCCGACGTAGATTATGCCCAGACACCGACAACAAGTCGCTCGCTTTAACCGACGTACACCTTTTTCCAAATGAAGAATAAGGCGGACAAGACTCCGTTGCAAACCAACCGCTACAACCTCACACCCACAACAGCATGGGATTTATAGCCTACAAAGCCGCCTACAGCGAACCGCTGGCAAGGCACCTACCCTGCAATTTGAGGTACAAATATGGTTACACCGCACCACGAGCAACCGCTCAACATGCGATTTCAGCAACCTTGGCGAAGGCTTTTTCTCGTCCTTATCGCCGTTTTATCGTGGGTGGAACAGCTATCTTTCCTGCTCACCAATCCTACGAGCATTATCTAGACCAGCGATTGAGCCGCTCTTCGGCCTACACCAACTACACGCACGAGCTAGAAATGATGATCTCGTTTCGTGGGAAAGCGTTACAAATTCAACGCTGGCTTTATGGTTCAGCCCCCAATCGTCGCACTTCACGCAAACCTATTTGGGCCAAAAACGCCGACACCACGCGCCACGTTTTCAACGTTTCGCCCACACTCGAACTGCGCTATAAGTTCAGCGATGTAAGCCAATTGCGCGTCAACTACCGCGGAACTACTTCGCAACCAGCAATGTCAGACTTGCTGGACATCGTAGACGACAGCGACCCATTGAACGTACATAGGGGCAATCCGGACCTCAAACCCTCGTTCACCAACTCACTTCGTTTCTTCTACAACACCTACAAGGAGCGTCGCCAGCAGGCCTTCATGTCGTTTCTCGATTATAGCAACACGCGAGACGCTGTGAGCAACCGCGTAACCTACAACGAACAAACTGGTGGAAGAACCACGCAACCCGACAACATTAATGGCAACTGGAATGTCAATGCAGGGGCTAATGTTCAACACGGCCATTGACTCGGCAGGTGTTTTCAACGTCAACACGTTCAGCAACCTGGGTTACAACAATTATGTAGGGCTACATTAGCCTAAATCAACGTCGGGTTCGCAACGCAACGTTACGCGTTCGCTAAGTGTTTCAGAACGATTGGCCACAAGTTATCGCAACAGTTGGTTAGAACTGGAACTGAGACGGCTCGTTTACGTACGCCCATTCAAAATCAGCTGCAATTGCAAAACAATCTCAACACTTGGCAGTTTGCATGCGGTGCTACACTCAACTTTACCGCTTCCGTAGGGGCATGCAGCTCTCAACCGACTCACATCAAAACAGCCGTCGTGGGTATGCCGACCGCGCACTAACACCAACGAGTTGGTGTGGAATGCCCAACTATCGCAGAGTTTCCTCAAAGGCAGTCCGCTCAGCGTAGCCTTCAATTCTACGACTTTGCTACGCCAACAAAGCAACACTTTCGCGTTCCATCAGCGCCTATCAGCGCACCGACACCGGTATAACAGCATCAACAGCTCGCCATGCTGCATGCGGTTTTATCGTTTAAATCTTTCGGTGGCAAAGAGCTCGTCAGCAGATGCGCAATCACAGGCCCAACAAAGACGGCGATAACCCTGTTTGGTCCTCCACCTGGCGGCACTCCTCGCTGGTGGAAGGCGTCCTTTGGCGGCGGTCGCCCTATGGGTGGAGGGTTTTAAGCCCCATTATCCCACCTATAACCACAATCCCAACACACTCACTGCCTCACCCCTCCTCCCTTTCAAGGGGAGAGGGCAGTTGTCGTGTTGCTGCAACAAACATTTTGTATATAAGTGCGCATGACTTACGATAGAAATCGGTTGAAATGTGCTTTTGACGACCTACAGTATTAAAAGGGCTTGTTCCAGTTAATGGAACAAGCCCTTTTATAACAAATAATCATGTATGATGTTGCTGTCTGCTAATCTTCAAATCGACTCGGTTTCTCTATCCACAATGCCCATCAATAGGTGTTGCGGATTTCGTTTTTCGAAAAGGTAAGCCCTTTCAAACAATCATTCATTCAAAAGTTATTCCGTGTAAGTGCTCTTTTACTGGCACGAGGGTTAAATTCAACACAGTCACGCAATGACGCTGAATAACAGCCATAAGGTTGTAAAACATTTGTACCAAAATTTAACATTATGAGTGCCCTCGTCGTAAAATTTCCAGGCATCGGTCGGATTTTCGCGCGTATTTTTAAAGCTTGTAACCATTTTGATTTATTGACGTTTACGAAAAATCAAGCACAAATACATGCCTTTTTAGCATGTATTAGAAGTGCAAAAACAACATGAAGTGCTCAACCAAAACGCCACCAAGCATTTTTCATCCCAAATGGTCAAAATGCCTATAAATAACGCTAAAAATGGTGCTTTTTATGGGTTTTGGCTGCATTTTCTGCTGCATTTAACCTCGCGTTTTGCTGCATTTTACCTTGCATTTTGGTGCATATTGCAGTGCGTTTTTGGTGCAAAATGCACTGCGTTTTGCTTCATCATTGCGATGTGTTTTGGTGCAAAATGCGTTGCAACAACTAGCGATTAGACTCCATTTTCTTGTAGTTGCTGGATGCAAATTTTGGAGAATTTTTCTTCAAGAGAAATGTAAAAGCATAGTAAATAGCCAAGAGCGGAGGATAAGCACTGAAAAATGCTGAAATTTCATCGTTTGGGCGCATTTTATATGGCTTTTGGCGGTTGTTTTTCTTCTAGAATGGTTTGGCCGAGAGCGCAGTTTTGTAAAATATATTTATCATATTAACAAATCGCAAACAGACACTTTCCAAGATAAGGACAACAGCTATATATCGGCATAAGCGATAAGACTAAACATGATGGGCGCAATGATGTGAAGGTGTTAAGTCCTTACTAAGGTAATGATATAGGGCGACGAAACGCGTATGGCGATCACGTTTCAGCCAGTTGCGCCTTTAACTCAATCGGCTGTCCGCTATATCGCGCTTGTGAAAAACAGAAAAGGGCTTACTTTTTGGTGAGAGATGTGAAACCAATTTTTCTATGTTGTCGGCAACCTGAATACCGTATTTGCTGTTTCAAATCTTTTAGCGGACTGCAATAATCATGAGTTTTCTTTTGCATTATTTCTTAGATGTTTTTATGTGCATTTTATCTTCTTCATCGCTTAATCGTAATGGCTCACCATTACTGAAACACAGTAAGAACCAAGTGGAGAAGTTCCTGTCCAATCCAGCACCTTTGGCAAAGAGTTCATCGTTGAGATGTTTCTATCAATACCATTACATCCTTATGGCTTTCTTTCAATTTGCCTTTGCTTCCGTCAGCGTTGTGCTTTTGGTGTTTCTTCCAAAACTCCACGTTCATTGCGGATATGTCCTCCAATTATATGGTTCGGGAAGAAAGGGTTTAGGTTTGCCCGTTACTATTGGCTTGAACCCAATCCAGCAACAGATGATGCCACTCGTACAGATGCACAAAGCACATCTCGCAGGTTCTTGTCCCTTCCCCAATGTGCCTCCTTACCTGCCACAGCCATTTCTTCGGAAAAAGTTGCCGTCTGAGTTCCTCACTCATACTGTCAATAATCTTCCACATTTTTCCGAATTGTCCGTTGGCAGATGTTATCAGATCCGTCTTTGTTGTTGCTCTTGTCATATATATATATTTTTGATGATTACATAATTGTGAAAGAGCGTGTTAGCTAAGATTTGCAGACCGCACCTTGTACTGCTGTTATAGTCAAATCATGAACTTATTTTTAAACCCAAGAACTCATAACCTCACAACCTCAACTTCCCATCATAAAGTCTTTTGGCCAACCCTCCTTCGCTTGTTTCCTTATAAAGCGAAGGAATATCATAGCCTGTTTGTTTCATAACCTCAACCACACGGTCGAACGAAACGCGGTGTCTGCCGTCTGAAAAAGCCGAGTATGGGTTCGGGTCAATGCTCGTGTGGCTGCAAAGGCGTTTCGTTCGATGCAAGGTATCTGCACCAAACCGCACACGGGGTCGCAAGTCATGCCGCAAATGGTGTTCCAGTCCCATTTCCGCAGCATATTCTATCTGTGCAGGACTGCACTCAAATAGCTGACACGATGCCGCAGAAGCCATTGCACAAGCCACGCCCACTTCGCCTTGGCAACCTACATCGGCGCCTGAGATAGAGGCATTTTCTTTTAACAACGTTGCCAAAAAGACCTGCCGTGGCCAAAGCATGTGAATACGCGTCTCAGAGAAAGTGTGCCCCGTGACAAATGGTAAAGGACGGCAGGGCAAAACGCCACTAGCACCACAAGTGGGCGCAGTAACGATGGTTCCGCCGACGCATTTTCTTCGCTCACTGCTAAAGGCATAGGCATAAACCAAGCCGCGTGTTTGCAATGTTTGCTTATACCGCTGGCCTTTACGTATAGGTAGCCGCCTACGCGGTAAGCCCAACAGATGAGCAGCACGCCCTCGCGATTAAGTCCGCGTTCAACAGCTGCTTGCATAACGGTCCACACCTCATGAAGATAATCCCAGATGTCGGCCGTTTCGCATTGTTCCATATTCCCAATAACTTCTGCCGCTTTCTCGCACCATCGCATAATGTCCGTTAGCGTATTCATGTCGTATATGTCTTCGTGTCGAACAAGTCGCCCTCTTTCTTTCCCTCAGAGCGCACCTCCGCCAATGCTATACACCGTCCACTCGTCAACAGGGTTTCCATTGGCGTCTTTTGCAACGAACTTCATGCCGTTAGGATGGAAGGGCAAAAACACCGAAGGCTGCCAAACAAGTTCAACAGGCGCAGTGGGTTCAAGCGTTTCAACGATGATGGCATCGGTCATGTGGCCTTTTTCCCGTTGCAATAAGCTGCCATAAAGGGTAACTTCAAAGCTAGCCGCTTGCGGATTGCGTTCTTTAAATATCTGTGATGCTTTTTGTGGACCCATCGTATGGCTGCTCGAAGGACCTTTGCCTATCCTAAACAATTCTTTTAACGATCTCATTTCTGTTGATAATGTTTTTGAAGAGGTAAAGAGTAGGTTCTTTATAATTCTATTTATACTTATAAAAACTGGAATGAGGAAAGGGTTTCGATTTGGTTACTGCTCAAATTCCGAACTTCCTTGATTTGCTATTGTTCGAACAACTCTTGTTATCCATGCAAAGATAATAAAAAGGTGCTGTCTAGCCAAAAGAAAAGCATTTGTTTTTGTTTGTTCAAACTCTTTATACAGCTTGGTCGGCCTTTAATTGTCTTATTGAAAGGTTGTGCTTGTCTGCAAGAATGAAGTGTGGGCAGTTCGCCATTTGTAAAGGATAGTGGATATTTTTGTGCAATTATAAGGCATTCCACTCAAAGGATTTTTAGAACCAGCCTTTAAGGTCTGCTCCTTTTTAGTAACTTTGCACGATATACTTATGTGGTGCAAAAACATGAACAATAAAAACAAAGGGCAAGACTACGACCGCTATGACGTGGCCGAAGAAAGCGCTGCTAGATTGGCTGCTGCGCATGTCAAAGGTAAAAGCCGAAACAAACTGAAAGACATTCTGCGTGGACATGGCGTGTGTGTAAACGGCAGAGTGCGTTGCGCAGTTCAACTATCAGCTTGTACTGTATGAGCAGGTAACAGTGAGCCGAACAAAAAGCGGTTCCGTTTTAAGACCGCTATATCGAGATTAGTACGAGACCGCTACCTCATTGTTGTGGACAGAGTGTGGGCGTGCTGTCTATGGCGGCCGGACACTCGTCGCTGAATGTTAAAGCCATACTCGACACTTACTTTGAAAACAGCGGTCAGAAGTGTCGCGCACATGTGGTACATCGGCTCGACCGCGAAACAAAGCGGTCTGTTGGTTTACGCCAAGGACATGGAAACCGAGCAAATATTGGAACACAATTGGCACGACATGGTGTGACCGACCGCCGCTATGTGGCGTTGATGTCGGGCGAGATTGTGAGACGAAGGTGGAACAATCAGCAGCTGGTTGAAAGACAACAGTTCGTATATAACCTATTCGTCGCCCGTGGATAATGGCGGGAAGTATGCCGTTACCCACTTTCATGTGCTGAAACGTACGACAACCCACTCGTTGGTTGAATATAAACTAGAAACAGGACGTAAGAATCAAATACGCGTACATTCGGCAGACATTGGGCATCCCGTATGTGGCGACCTTAAATATGGTAATGGCGACAATCCCATTGGCCGCTTATGCCTGCACGCTTACATGCTATGTTTCTATCATCCCGGCAACACGCGAACGGATGGAATTTAACTACACCCATACCCCAAACCTTTAAACAATTATTCAAATAAACTTATGTCGAGCTTATCTTATTTTATCTTTGTGCTTGATGGCCATCATCATTGGCGTGGTGGTTATTAAAAAGTTACAGGTTGCCCTAATACGCTTTGTAGTAGTGTCGGTGCTGTGGCGGTATTGGCCTCTTGTATTTCACCCTATTTCAGCGCATAACGGCGGTGCGTAGTGGGCACGCATTTGCCTTAAGCTATACCGATATTTCGCCAGCGATGCTGGTGTGCATCAGCTTCTACCATGCCATTGTCGCGATACATGCCTTGCAGAAACATCAACGGCCAAAGGCTGCCTCACAGTGCTGTCGTAACCCCGTCACCACGCCTGCATTTTTCAGCTGAAAAGCCCGTATCATAGCGTTCCATTTCAACACTTCCTGCAATACACTGGCTGATGTTCACCACCACCACACCGCGGTTGGCGGCCTCTTTTAGCAGTTTCATCAATAAGGATGTTGCGGGCGTTACCGCTACGTAACTACTCATCACGATACTACGAAGTTCAGAGCCTCTATCATGTGGCGAACGATGTTTTCTTGTATGCCGGGGAATATAGATAATATCGTGAGGTTTTGGAGTCGAGTGCGGTATGCGGCACCATTGGTTCTCGTAGTTGGGCTTTAATATTTCGTGTTGGTGAGAGTTAAAGTTGATGCCGCATCGCAAAGCGAGGATAATTAAACGATTCAGAAGGCATTAAAACCTTCGGCATTTTTGTTTGGTAGAACGATTACCGCGCACTTTTCCACTGAAAATAGATACATACCTCTGGGTACCATCGAGTGCCGTCTTCGTGGTGCAGGGCCATCGATCGATGCTTGTAACAAGGTTTCTTTTGCCGTCGGTGCGCAATTGGCCAATGGGCAATTGACTGCCTGTTAGTACAACGGAGCGGTAAGGTTCTCCAACATGACGATAAAGGGCCGACGCCGTGCAGGCCGTCGTGTCCGTTCCGTGCAAAATCACAAAGCCGTCGTAACGGTCGTGGTTGTCGGCAATGATGCCCTAGGGTGCGCCCACAGCCGCGGAGACATGTCGCTTTGAATCGATGGGCGAGAGCAAACTGTATACCTCGATGCCGTTTTAAGGTATTTAAATTCAGGTAGATTGTCTACCAAGCAGTTAAAGATCGAGCGGTTCGAGGGGCACCTGTGGCAGGATTTTTGCCCATTCCGATGGTTCCACCCCGTGTAATGAATAAACAGCACCTTGTTGGTTCTTTGATATATGAAACTTGCCATAACGACAATTTTTAAACTTAATTTTTGCTGCAAATTTACGTCAAATCTTTTCGTAAATCAAAAATAAACGTATATTTGCGTTGCGTAAACAGAAGGTCTAGAACACCTTGTTTTGGGCAGTGTGTTATCCGTTTGCAGCGACTAGCCTGCAAAAGTGTAGCCGAAGGCTGCTTGTGCCTATCGGTTTTGCAGTAATCAACACGACAAAAGAGACTTATCTATAATGCTATATAGACGAAAATATTCTTCTTGAGACCGTTTTTGCTCAAGAACTCTACTCGTAAACATGCGCAGCGAGTGGCGGTGATGAGACTATCACAGCCACATTTCGACCTGATGTGGCCGTAAAACCGCGCACCTTCGACACCATCACCCAGCATCTGGATGGAAAACAATCCCGTACGTCTGGAGAGCCATGAGGGCAAAATGGCGTGGAAGAGAAATACTGCACAGGAACGGAGGTCGACGACTGGCAACGCTTTGAAAAGTGGGCACAAACCATGCCCACCTCATGCGCAGTCCGCTATATCTGTGGTCGCACTTGGCGCGAAGTCGGTCTTTTGGAATTAACGAGCCACTGAATGCGCAGTCGGCTCGCCGCATATTCGATACTTACGCAGCGAGCAGTTGCGAGGCGGAGAACAGCGCGCAGTCGCTGTTAGCGCCGCTTTCGCACTAGCGCGTTTGCACCATCGACGACTAATCGACACGCCGACCACCATCGGAAACTGAAAAACGTGAGGGATGCGACATGCAGATGTTACCACATGCCCGCGACCCGACAAGGCCATGAACATCGAGAAGAAAGAGTTTCGCGGCTACGTAAAGCAGTTGGGCGGTGCTGGCAAACGCAGACATTTCTACCTTTGACGGCACGATGGATGCCTTGCAAAGCCGGCACGACTTCTTTGCGCAAAACGGCTGTTGCATGGCCGACCATCAGCTGGAAGAGTTTTACGACGAGGAATATGCGACTCGCAAATAGAAATAATCTTTGAAAAGGCCATGCGCGGACAAGACCTTTCGCGTGGAAGTGCGCCAATACGAGCACTGCTTTTGTGACATGCGGCCGAAATGAACCAGAAAGCAATTGGACGCAACAATATCATTATGGTATTCTGCTCGACAACAATTCGCTTTTTGTACGACACTCTGGGGCCAGGCGTGGGTGCCGACTCGATCAGCGAGCCTACACCGCGCATGCCATGGCCATTTCCTCGACGACTTTGCACGCGCGGCAAACTAACTCGCACCATATAACCTGCATGAACCTGCCGACAGCGACGTGCTATGCTCTATGACGGGCAATTTTCACGAAGCTGGCACGCAGGAAAGCTGCAATTCGGCATGGGATGGTGGTCTAACGCCCAGCGGGAGACATCAGCGAACAGATAAACGCCCTCTCGCGTTTCGGTCTTTTAGGGACGTTCCATTGGTGTTTCTACGGGTTCGCGCTCGTTACTCTGCTTGTTCGCTTTGAGTATTTCCAGGCGTTTGCTGCAATCTCTTGAGCAACGATGTGGCAAAGGGCTTCTTCCTGCCGACATCGACTCGTTGGAGCACACTGGTCGAAGACGTTTGCTATAACAACGCACCTCGCTTTTTCGGGTTCTAAGACGCAATGGTTTGAAGGAAAAAGCACTTACACGGGCGTTGCGGGTTTATAAGCACGCTAAATCCATTACGCAACGCAACGCAGCACATGAAACAGACCCTGAGTTCGAAACTCAAGAACAACAAAGCCCAAAGCTGACGAGTTGCTTCGACTCATGTCTATTGCTGACATATATTTAATAACTAATTTTTAAATGACTAACAACATGAACAGAACATTTAAAACACTAGTGGCGCTGCTCCTTACAGCACTTTGCTTTGTGCAATATGCAGCCAAACCGACAACAAGAGCTTACGAATAAAGGGTAAACTAAGAGCGTAAAAGATACGGTTAGTTTTTCTCGATTAGTGGCCATTGAAAATGGCGATCCGTTACTCACGAGCACCATTATAAGTACCAAAGGGTGGCAGTTCGACTACCGCATGCACCTGAGATAGTGCGGCGGTGATGATCGGTGGCGACAAGGCTAACGACAAATGCGACACGCTTGCGGGGTTCTGCTGCGTGGCTGTACTGGCGAGAGAGATGGTTTTAAAGGGCGACATCAATAAAAGGATGGGCTTTGGTGGCATCAAGTTCTATCGCGAACTCAACGAGGTGGAACAGGCCGTACAGCCAATCAACGCGGAATGAGGGACTTTACTGCGGAATGGAACAAACTGGCGCGCTGGAAAGATAAACGATGACGTGGAAGAAGTTCTCAGACCGCGAAGAGGCTTTGTATAAGAAACTAGAAAACCGCATGTTTGGCATTTGCCAGAGCACATCCCGACATGGAGGCTGCTGTTAGTTTGTAACTATTTGAACGTGGAGAGTTCGGAAAAGCTCGTTAAGTTGCTTAACCCCAAGGATGCTTAACGGACGTATGAGGCTTACGTTAACCCACGAATTAACCAGCCCGACATGGGAGCGTTGTCAGATCCGAATAAGAGAGCCTTTTAAGTAGATAAGACAAAACATGTTGCATTGCCCACTTGTTCGGCATGTGGAAGTGGCCGCTAACCTCAACCAGAACCATGGTTGGGTTATGTATATCAGGCTGCTATAAGATTGTATCAGTGAATAAATGAAGATGAGAAAAGTCGTGTAATGCTGTTGGTTTTTCTTCGCCTTGTGCCTTGCTGCAAAGCTCAGATCGACAAAAGAAACAATTGTGACCAAAGGTAGATGCAATACCCAAAGGCTATAACTTTTGAGGTTTTACACGCCCACTGAAAGAAGTGGACCAGCATCACTTGCCATTAGTAATCTTTCTGCATGTGCCAGCCTATGTGGCAACAACACAACGCGTTCGTCGCTATGAGGTTCTCGATGCAATAGACCGGAAGATTATCCCTACACTTGTTGTAGCACCTCAAAACCCAGGGAGCATGAGGTCCGCAGAAGATTAACGACCTTTTGGAATGGACCGCCCACTATAGGTAGATACCACGCGTGTCTACTGTGCTGGGTATGAGCTTGGGGGCTGCGGAACGATGGACTTTGTGGACGCATGCAGAAAGTGCTGCTGCGCATGGCGCTTTGTGCAGGGCTGTTCGCTGCTACGATGTCAGCAGGTGGCCACGTTCGATGTGGATAATGCACGGCACCGCCGACAGGCGGTTCTATGAAACAATCAGGGAATGGTGGTAAACAAGACTTCAAAGAAGCGCAGCGACAAACTGTCACGTTACGACTGGATTCAAGGCGGCTCGCACGGGTTGCTGGCTGGCTGTTCTACAAAAACCTACGATTGGCTCTTTTCGCATTCGCACGCGACAATCCCGAACGATGAGCCATACTTCAGAAATAACTCGTGCGAGGCATCAACCAGACTATCAAGAACTAAAAGGTTGCCTTCGTGGTGTCAGTAACGACTGATTTTTTAGCTAAAAACCAAGGAACTCTCCTTTTAACTAACGAACAGTGGCACATGTGACCAATACAAAGGTGCTTTATGGTGGCACTACAAGCGGCAGCATGGGACGACAAAGCGACATGCGTGCGCTACAAACGACTTATGAACCCACTACAAAGCAGCATTGTACCGATACATTGCTTGCAACTGGATGGCGATGTATTTCTAAAACCAGATTCTTTTACTATCAAAGGCAAAAGCACCTTTTTAGCTTTTCCACTTATATCGCCTTTAAAGGTAGCCTTTTCACTTCTTCCCTTAACCACATTCTTTCTTATTTTCACAAGATACTCCTTCATTCCGTCAGCATCTTTCTTGTCAATGATGCTCAGAACAGATTGTTTAGTTCGTCATAGAATGTGGCCCCTTGCTCAGCTGTATAAGGGTTGAAAAGAATCTCGCGCAACAAAAGTCGTCCTCGCAATACACCGCGCGCAATGTTAAGATGGCGTTTGAACGTTGTTCAGGGCGCATCTTGCGGTTTCATCACCAGCAAACGCAAACACGAAAAGTACTTACAAAGGGATGCTTAAAGATAGGCCACGGTGCGGTCGTGTTGTTCAAACGTGTACTCATGGATATTTCAATCCCAGCCTACTATACAAGTCGCGAAAGAAGATACGCCCCCATATAGTCGCCCTCGCTGATGATGATAGCGTTTCTCATCGACTCAGCTGATTAAGGGTTGGCGAAGGTTGGTCGAACATCGGGTGCGACAAAACAAAGGATGATTACAACCTTGTAATACTCGTGCAGACCCGTTTTAACCGATGCGATGTCGCTCGATGCACTGCTGGGGCAGAAAAGGCATCACCGACTCAAACGCTGCGATGGTATATTTCATCGTTACGGCGTTGATAAGTAACTGCGGCTCAAACTGTTTCCCTCTTCCAACGAAGTGAAAACGCGCGCAATTGTGTAAATCTCACTCTGCGCGGCTCTTGATCGTAAACGGCAACCTCGTGTTCGAGCTCCAACAAGTCGAGTAAAAAGCTTCCCATCTTGCCTGCACCCAGTATTAATATCTTCATCTTTCTACTTGTTTATAATCTCTATGTCATCTAACCGACTCTTCGTGCACACTTTCGAACACCGTTGCCCACGATTCAGGGCTCCATACCACACCTTGCGCACCACGTTTCTCTAATATCTCATTATGCAGCTAGCCTGAAACACCGTCGTGTTATGTGCTCATGCTGCCCAATCTGCCTGCAAACACGCTTTGCAGCGCCAGCAGTTCCATCAATTGGTTGTCCAGGTCGTCTGATTTGTTGGCGCAATTGGATAATTCCTTCCTGCCTTGACTTTTGTCTCGCACGATTAGTAGCGACAAAATATAGTCAACACATCGGGCGTAACCTGCTGTTGGCATCGCTCCACGCCTTGTCGGGGTTGCAATGGCTTTCACAATCAGTCCGTCAGACCCCAAATCCATAGCTTGTTGGCACAGCGAGGGCCTCAATTCGCGCCTTCCGCCGATGTGACTTGGGTCGCAGATGATGGGCAAAGCGGGTATTCTACAGCGCAGTTCTAGCGGTATTTGCCACTGGGTGAGTTGCGATACATCTTTATTGTCGTAGCTCGAAAAAGCCGCGATGTATGGCCGCCAACCGCTTAATGCCTGCCTGATTGATGCGTTCCAGTGCCGCCAATCCACAGTTCCAAATCAGGGTTCTGGGTTTTAACCAACTGAGGCAAATCCATCCCGCGCAAACTATCGGCCAGCCACCATCGCAAAGGGGTTGGCTTTACGTGCGTGCGCAATCAAGGATGTCAACTCCATATTTAGAGGCATAGTTCCACTGTTCTGGCGTGGCCCGCTTCGGTGGCAATGAGCATACCGTTTCCTCCTTTACACGTACTAGCCACGGCAAAGGCCGCCTCGCGTTGCCTTCAAACCACCGGCTTGGTGCGTGGTTTCCATGCGCCTGCCTCTGAAAATATCGCAGCCTTTCTGTGCCAAAGTGTTGGCAGCTGCATTGCTGCTCTTTCGGTTTCGGCCGAACAGAGGCCAGCCATCACGATGGGGCGTTCGTTATCACTAGGTAAGTTAAGGGTAATAAGTCTAGTTCCATATCTTTTTCCTATTATATCGTTGTTATTTAGGGGTTAATGGGTTTATGAGCTGAGCTTGCAAATTGCTTGGCGCTTTAAAAATTGTCCTGAGTTATACGCGCTTGACTTATCATCAATGGTTCGTGTGATAGAACAAAGAGCTCAGAGCTTAAAAGGCACTCGTTACTGCTTAACTCGATTAACTAACTCAATCTACTTATGCCGATAATACGCTGCAACGCCTCTTCCATTCGCTCTTCTTTCGCTGTCACAGCAAATGCGTGTCTAGCGTTTGCCGTTGCTACCAAGAACAAATCGCTGGGGTGACACACGCCGTGATGGTGAGTAACTGTTCGGTAAGTTGTTCGGCATCAGCCATATCATCAGGTATTCGCATAGGAACAAGCCAGTTTGTTGTGGATCGAAGGTACAATACAGGCCTTCATTATCTTCTCAGCAATGGTTCTTCAGCGCAAGTACCTCCCTTATTATATATGGTGTGCCATGCCGTGTCGTTTCCTGTCGGTGCCTCAGCAGCTGCCCGAGTTGGATGCCATGAGAACGTTCCGCTGTCTATGTTGCTTTTCACTTTGAGAATCCGTGCACCCATGTGGCGTTGCTAGCACATTCCCACGCGCCACCCGGCGTATTTATGGCTCTTGCTAAGCGGGAGTTTAATTCGAGTGCAGCAGTCTTTTTGCGCCAATCTGCGCACTAATAGACATCAGTTCGCTGTTCAAGATAAGCGAGTAGGGTTGTCGTTCACCACGACGATGTTGTGCTTTCGGGCGAAGTCAACCACCCTTTCGTGGGTCTTCATCATGGGTTTTCCACCAGTTGGCATGTGCGGATGAGTTGGTCCGTAACGGCAACGACTTAAATCCATACTTTCCAGCTCGTCGAAGTCAGGTTGCCATTGGTTTCTTCGCGCAGATTGTAGTTTCCAAAACCTCCACGCCGGGCAACGCTGGGCGAGTAGGTGGGATAAACCGGGATTGGGCTGCAACCTGGTCGCTAACATTGGCGAAAGCCAGAGTAACATGCAATATACCTCCTTGCTCCCGATGAGCGGCGCTCGCTTTGCGGATTTACGTCACGCCGTACCACCTACCGTAATATGCAGCCATAGCTTTAAGCAATTCAGGGCGTGCCCTTTGTGGGTTGGTACCCATGTGCATCTTCGCGTTGCGCCACCTCACATAGTCGGGCGATGGTATTGGCAGAAGAGAGCAGAGTCGGGCGAGCCAATAGCCAAACTAATAATGTCGTTTCCCTCGGTCACCAGCTGTGCCACCTCTTTCAGCTTACGGCTAAAATAGTATTCTTGCACCGTGTCGAGCCTTTGTGCAGGCCTTATGTCGAGCGTTTTATTGTTTCCCATCTTCGTATTCTCCTAAAATTTTAAGCCTTTTTGGTAGAGTGGAACAATGGCGTCTATGCTTTGGTGATAACGCGTTACGTTGTCGAACGTAACGTCAACATAGAACAAATACTCCCTCGTGACCGATAACGGGCAACGATTGTATCTTAGTGAGTTGATGTTATAGAACGAGAGGATGGTTAGCACACTTCGACAACTGCCCTCTTCGTGCGGGGCGAGGACACAAGCTGGCTTTATTGGCATGTTCCCCAAGGTCGAAGGCTACCTGCACGTTGCGGATGGCACACCACGAAAGCGCGTAAAGTTGTGCTTATTGTCTTCAATATGGTCTTCGAGCACTTTCAGTCCATACAACGGCTGCCAGGCGTACAGATAGCAGCCCAACCGCGCTGTTTTGTTCGCGCAATAAGTTCAGCCGAACCGCTGTCTTCCGCCTCCATGCTTTAAGCCGGGATGTCGTGCCAAAAATTCCCTACATTGCATCAAAGCCACGGGTGCAGAATGCGCTTCGGTGAGCGAATGCCAATCGTCTTCGGAGCAAACAGCAAATAGAATGCTCGATGTGCAGCTTATGTTCGCCCACAATGGTAGTACCCGATGCGCAACAACTCGTGAGTTATGTAGCAACGAGCCTGCAATGGTGTTCTCGATAGCCCTGCATCCCAATGACCGTTGGGTCGTTGGCAATCTGGTTGAACACCTCTTCGAAGGTGTTACAATATATGCCTTGCACCTGTTCGGTGGCGAAAATATTGGTGTGCGGCGATGTCGTGGAACGAGCGGCAATGCCTGTAGCGATTCTCTTCATATCTGTTAGAATAAAACATCACCTACTCAATCTATTGAGGCGGGATGTGACTATTGATATCTAATTACTTATATTCTTGTTAATGTTGGCACGCATCTTCCCTTTACATTTTGCCTGTAAAAGTAAAAGTAAAGAAGTATGCGTTAAAAGCTCAACTATATTGCCTTATTTCATTGTTTATTTCTGCAAAAGTATTACTTTTAATTCTATTTACCAGAAAATCATCACTTTTTAGTGTCGTCTAGCGTTTTTATTCACCTTTAAGACTGGCTTTCACTACTCATCCATCTCATTGTTAGCCATGCTGCAGATATTCTCTCCCTATTTCATTATACTAATAACCATTTCAGATTATACTAATCATTCTCTCAGACTCTTTTTAATAGGCACTTCTCTCACACTCCCCACAAGCCTATGAGTAACAAAACCATGAACTCATAAACAGATAAACCCATCATCTTTTCCAGCAACAGAAAGTAGTCTTGACTTTTAATCTTTTCTACAGATTGAGAGGAGTTTATGCCTTTGTGCTGTTAAGCCAGATAAACACTCACGCTCATGTGCGGAGGTGCTGGACAAAGATATGATGAAGTTTGAAATTCTGCCTCCATTCGTCTGTGGCAAAGCAGGCTATGTCTCAAAAAGGTAACCTAGTGGAGTTATTCCAATACATTTCTTTACAAGTTGAAAGCATCTTTACAGTGGCACATAGTGAGAAAAAGTAAAGAGCAATTCTTCATCCCAAATAGGTCGTTAGCCTTTTTATGTTTGCCAGCCATTATAATCTTTTCAGCGAGATTTTTAACACTATGAGTGCCCTTTTAGTCCACCAATCGCTCACCTTGCCGCAAAAAAATCGATTCTCGCGAAGGTTTGTTTTGATGCAAAAAGGGGGTTAGTCTGTGAATGCAGCAAAAATGAATATTTATTTTCAAAGAAGACCGCCATTTGCACCACATTTGGGGCTATTTGCTGCTAAAATGTACTGCATTTGCTGCAAAACGCAGTGCAATATGCCGCTAAAACGCAGTGCGTTTTGGTGCTAAATGCAGTGCGTTTTGATGCTAAAACGCAAGGTAAAATGGTGCTAAAACGCAGTGCAAAATGCAGCTAAACGCAAGACGAAAAGCATAAATATCCACTGCAATGGTATAAACAAAACCCTTTTCAGAACCATTAAAAACATGGCTAAAAAGGGCAAAATAGTCGTTAAAAAGTGGGGTTTTTAGGGGCTAAAAAGTGGGTAATTGGGCTGAAAAATTATGAGCTGGCAACCAAACTAGAAAGGCTAAATGGTGCAAAAATGCAGGTCTTTTTCTTAAAAATCGAACATAGTTTGAAGGCGTGAAAGACTAGAAATAGTGAGCGATTTACCTACTTTTATGACCCTATATTTTCGCTAGAACAGAGCGAAAATTTAGAGCGATATTGTAAAATAAAAGATAATAATTTAAGCTTTTTGAGTTGAAGGGTTTGTGGGGTAATGAGTTTTTGAGTTGAGGGGCTTTTTGAGTTGATGAGTTTTTGAGTTGGCGAGTTTTTGAGTTGGTGAGTTTTTGAGTTGATGGGAGTTTTTTGGGTTGATGAGCTTTTGAGTAGGGGAGCTTTTGAGTAGGGAGTTTTTGAGTTAATGAGCTTTGGTTGGTGAGTTTTTGAGTTGATGAGTTTTTGAGTTGATGAGCTTTTGCAGTTGATGAGCTTTTTGGTAGGGAGTTTTGAGTTAATGAGCTATTGAGTTGGGGGAGCTTTTTGAGTTGGTGAGTTTTGAGTTGATGAGCTTGTTTGAGTTGATGAGTTTTTGGGTTGATGAGTTTATGAGGTTTGTGAATTTGTGAGCTGATGTCTTCGGGGAGTTGTTGGCCTTTCGTAGGTTCATAGCCTGCACTCCTCTCAATTTGAAATACTAAAAGTCAGACAGACTTCAACATTATCACGAAATATTTTGCCATCTCCATACCTTTGCAACCATAGCGCATATCAGGCTTTGCAATACTGGTTCCGTAGCTCAGTTGGATTAGAGCAACAGCCTTCTAAGCTGATGGGTCTTGGGTTCGAACAAGCGGAATCACTGAAGAGGACACCCAAAACAGGTATTCCTCTTTTTGTTTACCCAATGTATGTGTTGCCCCAAACAATTACATTGACAGTGTGAGCGTTAGGTGCACTAAACAATTCTTTTATCCCAGAGGTGGCTTTCTCGCATATTATTCGTAATTTTGCCTTAGCAACATGTTGCATAGAACATTTTTCTTGCAATACATAAATAAACAAATGGCACGAGACAACTAAATGCCAAGTTACTTATTTGTTTCCAAGAAGGACCTAACTAAATTCAGGATTGCACAATGAGGTTGTTTCATTGGAAAGATTACTTACTATGGACATTCTGCACATTTCAGAACGATAGAAGAACTAACGAAGACACTCGCACGCGAACAGACATTGCTAAGCGAGATGTTTGAAAAGCGAAAAGCTGTTGAAGTTTCCGCGAGGGCTGGCCATCGACCTGGTGGGAGAAACGAAACCCGACTAAAACGTCTGGTGGACTCATGGCGTGCTTGTGGAAACAGGTAACACCGTTGAAATTGAAAGCGACTACCTGAACTTCTTTGAAGAGGTGCTGAACGTGAATGAAGAAATAAGCGTGTTGAGCGTGCAGAATGTATCAATACGCTGAAAGAGCATATCGGCTATTTTCTGCAAGAAAACAACGTTAACCGCAAGGCCGGCTATCAAGACAGCGTAGAGGCAACTGTTGAAGAAGACGGGATTTAGAACTTTGAAGAATGGTTGACCTGAAACGCAACATGGATAATGCCTATAGCAGAGCCTACCTACAACATAAAAGAACAACGACTGAAAAACCTGGACGAAAAGAGCCACAGCATACGAGCGATGATAAAAGAGTGCGAAAAGCTGATGGATACCGAACAGGCCTTCTTCATCATGGCCAACGACACACACATGGCTAAGACGTACAGCGACGTGAGGCACGATTTTGTTGAGGCATATCATCGCCTGATGGAAATAGACAGGCAGATTATTGTGACATCAACCTAAAATTGACTTGCAAAACCAGCTGTATAGAAGATACGCAAGCTGAAATACCTGCAAGACCAACTGCTTATAAAAACCGACACGAACATTGTGCAGGTGCGAAGACACGAACACGCTATGGATGGAAGGTAGGCAGTACAGCAAAATACGCCTTTTCGCTGGAAATGCTGCGAGAGAACGAAGGGTGGCAAAGGTGCTAAGGCAATTGCCGAACACAATGGTGTGCAGAAAACAGCACGCACAGAGGCGGAGCCACTGACCGACGAGGACTTGCAGGAACATGTGCAACAGTTGAAGAAGTGGACCCAACAGAAGTGTGGAACGCTTTTGCGAGCATCGAGGGTACAACCTGTTTGAGTTCGTTCTGGCAGCTAACTATAAGGCCGAGCGCAATATTGAAGACCACGTACCCTAGTTTTGCCAACTGGTTTATACTACATGCTGACGAATGCAAGCTTACTGGCGAATATGCAACTTATCAAGACATTGAATATCCATCGTCTATGCGAAATAATACACAACGAATATACGAACGACTGAGCCGAGGAGGTTTCTATCGGTGGACAGTACAGACAGTGCGGTTAGAGCATCTGTATGAGACATAGAGAGAGAGCAGACGACTATGCCGACTACTTTGGGAAATAGGTTAAGGCTTGAAAGAGCAACAGATACTTTCTACCTGATCGCGAACGGTGGAAAACAAACAAAGCCATAGAAAGCAAGCTGAGTTTCGCCAAATGGCTGGACTACCTTGACTTCCTGAAATGTTATAACCAGTCGTTTTACGGCGGATATCAGTTTCGTAAAGAACAACCTGATAGAACAGATAAGTCTTGACATTGAATTGAAGAGAGCCGGACACTTGTTTAAGAAATATGGTGTGAGTTCTAACTTAGAGATTGTAAACAAGCTGCTAGAGATGGGAAACATGAGCTGCCGAATGCATGAGCGAACAAGACGAGACGTACAAGAGTTGCTTCGGCATTTCCGCTATGCAGAAGAACTTATAAAACGATATTACAAATAGCCAACGAGAGATGAAGTTCCTGAGATAAAATCGTGTTTGATAAATAGCGCCAACATTCCGTACTGAAATTTCGGTGAGACGGAAACGTGCACTTCCACAGGTACGCAGGGCGTGGGCAAAAGCACCGTGTTGCGCGCGCTCTTGTTCTTCTATAACGCCGACAAACATGGGCTGGGCATTCCAGCAAGGGACAGAAATCGTTTGACGAGTTTTACTTCCATCAATCTAATTCGCACATCCTTTACGAGGTGATGCGCGACAATAGCGCATACACCATCTTGGTGAGCCGGTACCGAGGGCGTGCGTCGTGGCGATTATTGATGCGCCTTATCAGCGCGAATGGTTGGTAGACGAAGACAAACAGGTGCTGAGCGACTGGGTGAAGATACGCGAACGCATTGATAGGAACATTCCTGTAACGGCAAGGATTGATTCGGGCGTGATGTTCCAGAGACATCATCTTTGGCAACACGCGCGACAATAAGCACTACACGCTATGCGCTGGTGCAGAGCACCCACTATCAGAACATACCCCGAAGTATACAAAACGTTTTCTTGAACACTAAGCATGATGCCGACTTCGTGAAGAATACCATCATACAATCTATGGCCGACGAAGAAGTGCCCGTTGACTACAAAACCCTACCGCGGCGATGACCGACTTTGAACGCGAGTATGATGAGTTGACTGCTGGTTTTAAGCAAGCACGAGACAGCAGCTACCCGTGCGACAACAAGCATCGAAGATTGCAGAACAAGGTAGGAAGGTTGTGGCCTTAGACCAACAACTGAGGGATGTATGGCACATGCTGAACCATGCGGTGGCCGACAACGAGCAACAGATACCACTGTTGGAGGCTGATGCAGCAGAGGCCAAGAGCGAGACATGAGAAGAACGCAACCGCGAAAAGGACTTACGGCCGAATATTATAAGGAGAACAACTCGCTTAACCAAAAACTGGGTGGCAGAAACAAAAAGCTAGATGAGGGTGTTGCAGGCAAGAAAAGAATTTGAGGCTATGGGCATCGAAGACAAACTGAAACTTGCCAGTCAGGAAGACACGATAAAGAAAGAGGCGGGCAATAAAGCAGACTTTGCTAAACGACTTGTTGAAGACTCATGCCTCGATTGAGAGAAATACAACATTGCCAAAAGCAAAATTGGAGAATGCGCAACAAGCATTCGACAATGATAAGGAACGTTTCTACCAAGAACAAGACAAAATACAAAGTAGAACGTAAAAGCGGCTGGAAGACGAACGAACGAAGAACAGAAACCAAAGGACGGACGCTTTTTGCGGCATGGCGACACGAAGTCGGACGAACGCTTGCAGACGTTGCCGGGCCGAACAACACAGGGCTGACGCTGCGCAGAAAGAAATTAAAATCAGTGGCATCCTTGGCCAACGAGATGCAAAGTGATAGCGGAACAAATTAGGTTGCTAGATGTAAAGGAGGAAAATGCGGCACAGCAGGCTGTTGTAAAAAGCAAAATAGAGCAACTTACGGCCGAATTTGAAATGGAGGAGAGCCAGAACTGAGTACTGGCAGCGCGAACAGAGACAGACGGGCTAGCCGCACATTATATCGCAGACAAATTGAAAAAGATAGCGAGCTTGTTGTCGCGATGGGATGGTTCCTTCTACCAATGGCTGAACAATAATGTGGCGGGATGAGAACAGCACTATCGGCAAGGTGGTTGACGAGAGAGAGTTCTCTGCACTGGGTTTGGAACCAAGGCTAGAACACTTCGGCCGAGGGTTTGTTTTGTGCGTCTTAACTTATCAGATGTTGGTGCGACACATCGAACTCCCGACGAATATCGAAAGGAAAAGAAAAGGCTTGAAGAGAGCTGCAACAGATAAACCGCCAACTGAACGGTTACCCCTACGCTTGAAAAAGAGACATCGAAACTTAGAAAGAAGTATGCCACAATGCTGGACCCCTTACGCAAAATGCAACCCTGTTAAGGGTGGAAGAGGAACAGATGCCAACGAAAGCGACAAGACCTGCAAAACCAACAGCACAAGCTGAAAATGGACGAACAGAAATGATTGAACAAGAAAGGAGGTACGCGAACGGGCGTTTAACGCGGCCTTGCTTTTGTGTGCAGGCGAGAAGGATGAACGAGAGCGACATGAAACACTGCGCAGAAGGTTAAAAAGAACTGGACTGCACTTCAACAGACAATCAGAAGGTTTGAAAGCAAACTCCGCGCTTTCAAATGGCTTTGGAAACAGAAACAAAAAGCTAGACATGAAGAGTTTTTCAACCAAAAAGAAACAATTGGAGGAGCAACAAAGGCGAGAGTTGTCAGAAAAGGCGTGAGACGTGAACTTGCTGGGACAATATCGCAAAGGCCATAGAACAACTTGGGGCTTTGCTAAAACAAATAGACAATGAACGGCCTATGGTAATTGGGTATCGCGACGACTCAACAGAACCTTTTTTGCTAAGGAACCCGAAATAGAAAGGAAATAAAGGACATTGAGCTGCAACTAGCCAGGATGAGTAAGCGATATGAGGACAAAGCAAATAGGGTGGAAAAGAAACAGCTGGAACAGGAAAGAACGACAAAAGGCCATTGGTAAAGACCTCGCTCGTCGCCGCGAAGGACTGAACATTGTATCACCAAATGGTGGAGAACGAGACATCTTGTTCCCGAAACACTGCTTGCAGACAACAACAAAGTTGTTGCAACTTCAGCAAGACTGCCAACAGCTGTTGAGCCTGCTAAGAGGTTCGGTTAATCAGAAGCGTGAAACGATTGAAAGGCTAAAAAGACGCTGTGGTGAACTTTAACCGAAACTTTTAAGCCGCAAAACGCGTTCAACTTCAACACGATGCCGATTACAGACAACGATTACTTGCAAATAGCTGCCGACACTGCAAGACTTCATGGACAATAACAAGATTGAGGTTTCGTAGGCGTACCAGCTGAGCATTACAAGGACATTCTCGGCCCGTATCTCTACCGAGATTGGCGGTTTGCTGAAACGCAGGTCGGATGTAGATGGCGTAATACTAGACATTAATCGCGACTTCGTTGAAAAGAACTTTGCAGGCGTAATCAAAAGTATTGAACTAAGGGCGGACGAATCGTCGGACAGGCTGATACAATTGCTCATGTCTATTCACAACTACACCGCTGAGAATGCGCTTCTCGATTGGTGAGCTGAACCTTTTTCTAGCGATAATCGCGATGAGGTGAACTGTAGTGGTGGATTACCTCAAAAGTCTTTCGCATCAGTTGCCAGAACGAGCCAAGTCGAACAACTGTTTCGCTGGGCGACGCATTCCGCTTGCAGTTTCGCGTAAAGGAAAACGACAACGACACCAATTGGGTTGAACGCATCAACAATGTGGGTTCTGATGGTACAGACATTTTGGTGAAGGCTATGGTGAACATCATGCTCATCAATGTGTTTAAGAAAAAGACTGCCCGAAAAGAGTGGAGAGTTCATCGTGCACTGCATGATGGACGAGATTGGACAGCTGCACCGAACAACATCAAGGGCATTCTGCGTTCTACCTCGCGTAACATTTATCTTATCAACAGTTCACCAACATCGTACAACTTACGACTATAGATATACCTACTTGTTGAGCAGCAGGGCGTGAAAACGCGAGTGGAAAAATTGTTGAAACGTAACCCATAAGATTATGGCAATGAGGAAAAGCGATACAAAGTTTGGTGGCGGGTGGACGGTGTGGCAGGCTCAAGATAGGTGGAGAGCTACTCGAAGAACTGTTGTCAGGAGCTTTGCTTGTGGTTGTTGCTCGTGGTTCGAGAGTCGTGCCGCGCTCGCGACATTGAAAACGCTGAAAGAGGTTTCTTACAGATAAGGACGAAAACTATCGTGTCTGAGTGGAGAACGCAAGAACACGTGCTGCTATGGCCAAATCAAAACGGGTAACTCGAAGTTGGTGACGGTGCGTTCGTGTCCGGTTTTCCTGTTAACAGCTACAGAACCCATTGCGTGTCTGCTAAACGATGAGCCATTTGTGGTTAATCCGCATGAGGGTAGTTTCTTGTTCGTTACACAATGGGAGAGTTCAAAATACCTGCCGACATTATCGTTATCGGAATGAGAACATGGAGAATTTTAGGCTAATTCGCAAAGCAAAAAGAAGTTTTGAGGGTTATCTGCGCGCGCATGCACTGCCCACGAAAAACTCTTTTTGTGTCGCGCTATCCACAATCCAACGACCCTAAGGAAATGGCTCACGGGCATACCCTAATCGTTATCTGCATTTCGGCGATTTCGACGGCAGGAATACACATCTTTCTGACAGAGTTTGAACGACATATGTGGAAATGCACGCGCATCGTTTCTTAATTCCTTCTGACATTGCCGCCGATTGAAATCAGGGGTCTGAACAGCGCTATGATGAGCAGCATGCCATGTTTAAAAGTAGCAGAACTGACGTGCGAGGCTTGGACAACTAATAACGCTCATCCATCAAGAACGAAAAAGGCTACGACCAGAGGGATATATATAAATAGGTGTTGGGCTGAATAATGCAAGAGGAGCTATCCGATAAAGCAGGATTGCCGTGCTCGAAATTCTTCTGAACTTAGACAAAAGAAAGTATATACATGACGAGTATTCAAATCATTCAGGGGCGACTTTCAAAAAGAACTGAGTGCCCATCGCCGAAGAAGTAAAAGGCGGGGGTTTCCTCGCCTGCCGAGGACTATATACACGGAGACACTCGATTTCAATCACGACCTCATACGCAGTCGAGGCCACATTCTGGCAAAGTGGAAGGAGACTCGATCGATAGAGGCTGGCATATGCAATGGAGACATTGCCGTTATCGACCGTTCTATTGACGGGCAAAGGACGGGGATGTTGATGGGCTACATCAATGAAGAGTTCACCATCAAGTATCTCGACCTTAGCCATCATGCGAGGAAGGATACATGAACTGCGTCCGGCCAACTCAAACTTCAAGCCCATAAGGGATTGATGGACGACGACGCTTTTTGAGGGTGTGGGGCGTAGTGGTTTGGACGATTAAGTGGAGAAAATACTAGAAGATGTGCACAGGATGTTGACTGCGATAATTGCTACGTATCGGTACGAGCGTGTATTTAGGCCCTGACCTGAACAGCAAACCCGTTGTTGTGCTCAGCAATACTGATGGCTGTGTGGTGGCACGTTCGAACGAGGCCAAGCGCATGGGGCATCAAAAGCTGGCGCCCTACTACCAGCTAGCAGAGCAGTTTTCTAATCAAGACATCGCTGTTTTCGTCAAATTACGAACTATATGGCGAATTGACAGGACGCGTGGTGGAGATTATCAGGAAAGAATCGCGGCATACTTCCTGATATAGCATCGACGAGTGTTTCGTTTATTTTTAATGGAACAGGAGAGTTGGACTTGAAGGGTTGAGGAAAATGCTACACAAGAGGATTAAGCGTAGCGTTGGCATGCCAACAAGTATGTGGCATCGCTCCAACAAGACGCTTGCAAAGATGGCAGGACATTTTGCAATCAGGGATACCATCATTGTTGCCTAATCGACAACGACGAGAAACGTGTTAAAGGCACTGAAACTCTTTCCTATTAGCGAGGTTTGGGGATTTGGACGACGTTATGCAACACGCCTCCAAACTATGGGCGTTAAGCAGCGTTCGATTTCGCTGAGGTGTAATCTTTCGTGGGTAAGAGCTACGTAAAAACATCGTGATTGAACGAACATGGCGCGAACTGAACGGTGAAGAGTGCATACCTAGATGGGAGCTGGCTAGAAGAAATCATTTGTATGGGTCGCTCTCTCAATGGTATGATAACAGACCTTGACGGCCTGCGCACCCACGTGTCTAACTTCGCCGCCCGATGTTCAGAGCTGCGCCAACGGGAACAGCAGTTGCCTCTATCGTTGCCGTATTCCTTCCACCAATGCCTTCCGCGAGGACTGCCGCAATATTGGAACTTTCAAGAAATGCGAGCTCATTACGCCACTAACAGCTCCATAGCCATTGTAAAGGCAGCCAACAATGTGCTGCAGAATTATATCGACAAGATTATCACTATAAGAAAGCTGGCGTTATTATCAGTGGGTGCAAATGCACCCATCCAGCAAGACTTCTTCGGCATAAACGCCGAACAGATTGAGAAGATGCGCCGACTGGATGCTATCGCGGACCGCTTTAACAAAGTTAATGGTACTAGGTTCATCGTTCTTGGCAGTCAACAATATACATCCAAGGCTGCGAGGAAAAAGCATGCTTTCTGCTAATGCCATTAAACATGATTTTTAGGAGCAAGAATCAACCACCCGCTGGAAGGATATCATAACATTGAAATACACGCATCCTAACTGCTAGGCTGACGAGAGGCTTACAGTTGTCTTGCTAAACCAAATTGGTGCCAAATGGCGCCTTTTGGAATAGAAAAATAAAGAAAGAGGAAAGTCTAGATGACTTGCATCTGGATGGTCTTCATACCAACATGAAATGTAAATTTTATGTACTCGAACTGGGGAGGGAATATTGTGGCTACACATGTTTGCCTTATACAAGAGCAAACAGCAATCAAAAGCAATTGAGCCATCATTATCAAGGGAATACATGCTTAAACTTCTTGTGCAGCGTTTTGTGGTACCACTGTTTCCATGCCAAACCGCTGAGACCATGCTACCTCAATGGCGGCAACAGTTAAAGTGTGGGTTCGGAAAGTGCGCCATTGGGCATGCTTGGCCTTCCATTTGTCTATGCCAAACAGAACTAGACCCAACGCGTTGACGGCGATGAGGTAAAGCAAGAACGACAGGTAATGTAACGCCTTTCATCGTTCTAGTCAAATATTTTCTTCCATATCCACAGCACAGTCATGGCTCATGCACACAGAAAACAGAAGTTGGTGAGATAGCCTCTGCCGAACGACTCGATGTTTCAGCAGGGTGACTGATAAGCGTACCAGCATAGCTGCCTACAACACCTACGATAAAGTTCAGTGCAGCAACCTTTTGCCCTTCGCCGCTCATGATGCGGTTGGCAATGTAGCCAATCAAGAACCCAGTAAGTATGGGCCATGCTGTAAATTCTGCAATATGTTCTCAACATAAGTCGTCTGTTTTAGCATCCCTTTCCGTCAAGGCTGCAAGCGACACCTTCAGGGAGCGTCTTCTATCGTGATGTTGTCTAAGGCAAACTGTACGTTTCCGTCTTCTAACAAAAAGCATGGAATGCCAACGCTGCCATGTTGCTTTAACCTCGGCAAACGCAGGAGTTGTCGCGAAAAGGGCCAAGAATTGCTTTAAGTTTCTTACGTGTTCACCAATATCTATCAGTTCGTGAGCAGGATTATCGCTATGTTGTGCCTTTACCTGAACGCAATCCGGACAGGTTGACGACTAAATACTGTAGTCATAATCTATTGTTTATCTATTTTATTTTTCAGTGTTACGTCATCGAAGTTGATTGGCGTTCTTTGACGTGAATTTGTTCTTTGCTAATGCAAAGGTACAGTGAAATTATCTGAAATCCACCTTCTTGCATGATGTCTCTGAAACTGTTCTTGTTTTGGCGTTGCATCCTTAGCCTAAGCTTTCAAGATAAAAGCCAAAAACAACTCTTGCCACGTTGTAATTGCTGCTTATGCACCTGCATGGAATGGTCTTTGAATTATTAATAATACTTTGTAGATGGGCAAGTTATTTATGCCAACTTAGCATAGGGTAGGAAAATGTTGTAAATTAGCATTCATAAAATTTTGCTAATGTTTTAAGCATTTAATAGAATAAACAAGTTTCAACATTAAATACCTAGGTTATGATAGACTGAAATAATAAACCATAACAAGACTTTTTGTGGCGCAAAAGGCTACGAAAAGTATATCACGGATGAAAGTATCCAGACAAGAAATGGCTGTGCTTTCTGCATGGACACAAGGCTTACCGAACTTCTTCCCGCAGCATTGGGGCTAAAAACGGGCGATGCAAAGATTATCAAGAATGCAGGAGGCTTGGTTGTTTCTGCCTTCGAGTTCGGCCGTGCAAGAAGTCTTATTGCAGCCATTTACGAACTGGGTGTGAAAAGAAATCATGGTGGTGCTCACTCATTGCGGTGCTTGCCACATGAACTACGACCATACTACCACCCACGAAATGATTGCCCGTGGCATAACAGACGAGACGCTAAACACCATCCGTAAATGGAATAGACCCTCAACTCTTGGCTTGAAGGTTTTAAAGATACGCATACTTCTGTACGCAAAACCGTAGATACCATCAAAAACTCATCCGCTAGTTCCAAAAAGATGTTGTGGTTCGTGGGTTTATCATTGATTCGAAAACAGGGCGTTAGAAGAGGTTTATTCAGCTGCTGTCTGCTTTAAAAGCCCGTTTCCAACGGTTCATGTATCATTGCAGCCGATTGGGGTTTGAAAGGCGAAACACAGGGTAAAGCTTGAACGCCCTGCGCGCTTTCGTAGTCCCTATCATTACCTCAGTAAGGACTTAAACTCGTTCGCATCATGCGCCCATCATGTCTTTTGCCTTATCCTTATGCGGCGCAGATGTTGGCCCTATCTCGAAATCGTGTGTTAACGATTTGTTAAATCGATATATATATTTTACAAAAGCGTTCTTCGGCCGAACTGTTCTGAAGAAAATACCCGCTAAAAGCCATATAAAAGTATTAGCCCTAAACGATGAATTTCGGGTGAATTTTTGTGTGCTTCATCCCTCATTTTTGGCCATTTACTATGCTTTTGGCATTTCTCTTTGAAGAAAAATTCTCTCAAATTTGCATCCGCAACGTACAAAGAAAATAGGGGTTTAATCGCTGGATGTTGCAACGCATTTAGCACCAAAACGCAGTGCAATATGCGCAAAACGCAGCAATATGCCCAAAACACTGCAATATGCACCAAAAACGCAGTGCAATATGCACGCAGTGCAATATGCCAAAAACGCAGTGTGTGTGCACCAAAACACAAGACAAAATGTAGCAAAAACGCAAGTAAATACGACAAAATGCACGCCAAAACCATAAAAAGCACCATTTAAGCGTTATTTATAGGCATTTGAGACGTTTGAATGAAAAACAGCTTGGTAGCGTTTGGTGAGCACTTAATGTCGTTTTGTACCCTAATAAGTGCTAAAAAGCATGTTATTGCACCTTGTTTCGCGTAAACATCAATGAGTCAAGCAGTTACAAACTTTAAAAGATACGCGCGGAAATCTGACCGATGCCCTGAGATGTTTACGGCGAGGGCACTCACAATAGTTAAATTTTGGTACAAAGGTTTTACAATCTTATGCCTGTTATTCAGTGCCATTGCGTGACGTTGAGTGAATTAAACTCTTGTGCCAGTATAAAAGGCACTTGCGGAATAACTTTTTGGAATGAATAATAGTCTGAAAGGGGACTTACTTTCGAAAAGCGAAATACGCAATGCCTATTGATGGGCATTGCGGATGAAAACTCGAGCCGATTTGAAGTTTAGTGAGCAGCAATAATTGCGTATTGACCTAGTAGGGGCTAGAATTTTACTGAGAGAGGATAAATATTTGAGTTGACGAGTTAACAAGTTGGCGAGTTAACGAGATGTTGTCTTGTTGACAAGTTGACGAGATGTTGTTTAATTGACCAGTTGGAAAGTTGACGAACGGAGAGAGTTACAAGCGCACAGTTAACGTGTCTTTCTCCACTAAAAGCCTTTTGATAATGGCACTGTTGATGTTATTCAGTTTCATCTCCCCCGTTGCTTAGTCTTTTCCGTAACCGATGCTGTATGTAATTTTCAGGTTAGTATGACGTCCTTTGTCGTTATATTGCCATGAGTCGCGGTATAGTGTCCCATAGTCCATCGTGTGATATGTTGTTTTGGCATACCGCGAGAACACGTTACACAGCGCAAACTCACTGCCCCAAGCCTTGTGGTTCCAGTTGATGGCCATTTCGTAGATGGGTTGCATGCGTATAAGGAAAGGCTCGCGGATATCAAATCTGGCCGTGGCGTTTGGTGTACGCCTAAACATCCAGTCGCCGCGAGATAAGCTAACGAAGTTCTTAGTCGAAACACGTTACGCTGCATATTATGCGTATCGCACTCGCATCACGTTACTCTCTTCAAGGGCAGTGACATCAAGACGCAGCTTATCAGCAAAAGCTGCACTCGAAAGCGTAAAAACGCCAGCATGTTTCCAGAGACGATAGTATCGTTTACACGCATGTCGAAGGATGGTGCTGGCGTCTGCGGTGAAGAGGTGTACAATGTTTTTAAAGTCAATATTGCTGTTGTAAAAATCGATGCCTTCTGATTTGCAGTGCACGTTATAAGTTGAGTGTTGCCGACACTACTGAGTGCCAAATCAGGGTTTTCCCTTTACCGCTTGGAAGAAAGATGTGGGCACGTCATGTCGTTTTTGTTGGATGGGTCGAACATGGTGTAGGGTGAAATAGCTGTAAGCGAAAGTGCCTGTCTATCGTTGAAAGCATAATTTCCTCCATAAAGCCATTGGCATGCAATAATTGTAATGCAAGTTGTTGAAATTGAAACCGCCGTTTGACTGAGCCTGCCAGTATGTAATAGAGTGTTTCGCCCCGATCCGTTAGTTGTGCCCAAAGGCACCTGTTTGCGTTAGTGGTGAGCCGTTGCTGTCCTTTCTGTGGTTCGTGCAAGTATCTTTGTAGTAATTATGGTGCGCAGAGCGATGCGAGACGGCAAGGTGTACTGCCGTTAAGCGACTTAGAATACTGTGCACTTGTGTTCACGGCGATGTTTCTTTCGACAGCTTTCGGATGATGTTGGCCTGTGCCGTTTCGTTGTTCGTGCTATTGTAGCTTTGTTTCCCCATGCAAACGAGCCCGAAAAGCGTCGATGGTTTTGTTTCGTGGGGCCAAACAACGTAGTTGACATATAGCGTTGGGGCTATACTTTTGCCGTTTGTGGTTGCTGTTCGCGTTGTAGCAAGGGTTGCTTGATTTCCTGTGTATTGGTTATTCGTTATCGTGCTCCACGCTTGGTTCAGCCTGTCAGGAGTGAGGTTTAGGTACGAAACAAACTGATGTTTATTGCCCGCATGTGATAGTCGGAAACGTGCCGATTGGCTGTTTTGATTGCGCAAAGAGTGGTCTGTTGAGTAGCTGTTGGTGAGTGTGGAGTAGTCTGCAGCGAAATAAGTCGTGTCCTTCGATGCTGGCTATGGTCGTGTTTCCAGTCGGCCGAAAACAGCAACAGAGAGCGTTAGCTGTTTCTTCGTAAAAGTCGGTAAAGGCCAAATAGTCGCCGTTCTTGTAGCCGTCAACTCGCTGGCCGATAGTGAACATTGCCGCCATACGACATTTGCTTGATTATGAAGTTGAGCAAAAAGCGGCCTTGCCGACATACTTTCCGCTGGGCGTTCGGTATGTATTCGATGCTGATAATGTTGCTGCGCGCAATGTGAGCACGTCTTCGGGTAGCACTTCCATACCATTGATGCACAATACCACTGCGCCTCTCACCCGCTTCGTGGAGATGCTGTTTGTTCGTGGCGACACGTCTAGTTCGGGCGTTTGCATCACGTTCAACAATTCGAGAACCGTTAGTGGCGTGCCGCTTTTCTAGCGTCGTAGGCGTGAGCACCGCTTTTCTCCGCAGTTTCAAATTTGTCCTTTGGCGTTCACCACAACCTCACCCAATGTTCTTATTTTGCAGTGCTGTCGGTTTGATTCGTTACATAATACAAAAGGGTAAGAACAGCGGGATAAATACATTTCTTCATCTCAATGTGGTTTTATGCGTGCAATTTTGCTGACCATGTTTTATTGCATGATTTTAATTGAGGTTCTTAGTAGATAAAGTGATTATATTGCAATTATTTTCCGATGCAAAAATGGCTTAAATATGTTGCCAGAACCTCATTAGAGGTGATGCTGCCTGTTATCTCAGCTAAGAAATGCAGACATTGGTCAGGTCTTCGGCAGAAGGTCGCCGCTGAGGTCAGAGCGATGCCTTCGCGGACACGCTGGATGCTGAGAGCTTGCGGCAGGGCCTCATAATGGCGTACGTTGGTAACAATCCATCGTTTTCGTGTATCTCTGGAATGTTGCCACGTTGTAGATGCAAAGTTCTAGTTTTCGATGTTAGTGTTGAACTGCAAACAGATGCTGATGTGGGCATATTCGGTCCACGAGAAAGTGGGGAATGCGAACGATTGTGCATCGGTTTTGTCTGAAACTACAATGAGGTGCTTACCTCGTGTGCGCGTTCATCTCTTCTATCTCAGTCAATCTGGGCACTTTGTCCATCACCCAAAGCACAATGGCGGCCTGGTAGCTTTTTATGATAAGTGCGTTCTATGCCCAACGACTCAATCTCGTCTTGTCTTTCTAATGCCTGCCCGTGTCGATAAAGGCGGGAAGTTGATGCCGTTAATCTGTATGATATCTTCAATCACGTCGCGCGTAATTGCCACGAGATATCCGCTGACCGATGGCGTTCTTCTTTTCAGCAATCGGTTAAGCAAAGTGCTTTTCCAACGTTGGTTTTTGCCCGATGGCCACCGAAATGCCTGCTATCGCCCTTCCTGTTTCGAATGAAGTGGCGAGCGTTGCTATTTTTGGTGCGAATTTCCCTTCGGCCAAGGCTTGCAATTCTTGGCGGTCGGCAAAGGTTACGTCTTGATCGGCACAATCTAGTTCCAGCTCAATCAGCGACGTGATGTGCAGCAACTTATCTCTAAGTGCAGCGAGTTCGCCAGAGAAATGGCCCGCTGCAGTTGACCCAAAGCAACTGCGCACCGGCTATTGGTGGCTGCAATGAGGTCGGGCCTGGCCTCGGCGCTCAAATCCATCTTTCCATTAAGGAAAGCACGTTGTGTAAACTCAGCCTAGTTGCGCTTGCCGACATCCCAATCTCACCAGTAGTTTTAACACTTCGTTTTAGTATATAGGCGGTGCCGTGGCACAAGATCTCCACCGAATTTTCGCCCGATGTACGAGTGTGGGCGCAGAAAACATGTAACGAGAACTTCGTCGATGGTTTGCTCTCCTTCGTCTGCAATGTCCATATTGCACTGTTTGTGGTGGTAGTGCATGCAATGCCTGGGAGCTTTAAAGGCGCGGTCTACGATGTCGATGGCATCGTTACCCGACACCCTGCGTATCACACTGGCTCCGCCAACAGAAGTGGCCAAAGGCACATATTGTTTGACGGTCGTTTAATAGGGCTTGCATTTCTTTAAATTCTTTCGAGTACCAGTTTATTGAGTTCGTCTATCGAGTTCTATAGTTAGCATTCATTCGTTGCTCTTCTGTTGTGAAATTACCATGCAACAGGTCACGGCTTTATGTCCCATCAGTCAGGCAAGACACTGCCAATGCACTGCTTTCTCATTTCAGTGGTGATGCGATAGCCGTTGTGATCTCAAAGCACGCACCTTTTCGTTTTCTGTAGGATCGGCCAATGGTATGCGCAACTCTCTGCGCAGGGACCGAAGAATCCACCGAGCGATGGCGTAACGCCACATGCCATCTGTCGCCGGCAATTCGTTCGAGGGTTTCTTTGTCGGCATCGATAACGTATGGCGCGCATAATTGTCGGGTTCCGTGCATGTGCTGCTGAAAGCTTCTTCGAAGGCGGGTCGCAAACGTCGTTACGACCGCTGTAAAAGTTCAGCAAACCATCAAAGCCATGCTCTTTTTCGCTAGCGATGAACGTGCCAGCGGGTGTGTATTCTTGCAGTCCGCCGCGGGTTTCCAATCCTCACTAAGTAGTAGTTGGCGATGCTGTTCTTTCTCCCGTTCGGGTTTTTAAAGTCGATGTTGGCTAGCGCATCTAGTTCGTTTAGCACGATGTCGATGTTGTCGCATCAATACCCGTACTAACTGCACAGAGATGCGTTTTTCGTGGTAAGTTCCCAGCGATGGTGTAGGAACTCGCGGCTCTCGATGTCGCGCCTTTACTGTCGAAATGCGAGGCAACGAGCGACACTCTTCTGGGTCGCCCACTACAGTTTACCTTATCGGCAAGTTGTTCGGGCAAACTGCGTAGGTGGAAAATGCTTCGTCCGTTGATAATGAGTTCAGACTCTGCAAAAGAATTTTAGGCATAATATATGAATTAATTAAAAGGTATGAGATGAGGTTGTAGTTCACTGAGTTCATGTGTTCCGTGAGTTTTCACGAGCACGTAAGTTCATGAGTTCATAGTGCGCGAGTTCATGAGGTTCGTGAGATAATGAGTATGTAAGTTCATGAGTTTGTGGTTTCCATAAATTCAGCCGTTCGGCCAAACTCTGCGTTTCAGAGTTCAGCACAAACCCTCGTTATATGTGGCGTTCTACTTGTTCATCGTAGTTCTATGGCCTTCTCCGTGGCGTGTATTTTGGTGTCAATTGCTCAACGTTTTCTCTAAAGCTTTGTTGCCTCAACTCGTTGTCAGCGCCTTATGTAGTGAATGGCACATTTCTCTTCTAGCGTTTACGGCTTTGGCCTGCTTTTATACATCAGTAGCTCCATGTATAGTTCCTTCCTTGCTTTGTCTTGAATTGGGATAGGAAGTGTACGCTTTTTGCATCGTTGATGGAAACGAAAAGCTGTTGTCTTCGTTGTCTTTGCTGCGTGCTTTAAAACGATTCGATGCTAGGGCTTGGTCCCCTATTGCCAAACGACCATGTTTGGCAATGCTAGCTTAAGCAGCTAGCGATTCCAGTTGCTGTTGGCTCCGTGCGCCTCCCTTAAACGATGGGCGTTGGGCTGTTGGTACGACGTGTACGATGCACTTTGCCTTCGAGGTTTGAAAACTATCGCTCACTAACCAGCTCGGGTTAGTCCATCTCGTCGATGGCCAGCCAGATAGTCGTTGGCGGTAGAGTTAAACGGCATTCCGTAGTTTTCAGGTTAGAAGAACTTACCCGTTTCTCCGTCTTTGCGCGTCGCCAGGTCATGCCACCCAAACTGTTGCTCCCTTGGCGGCAAAAACGCAGGGTTATACCGTCTGCCAGAGAGGATAGTTTATTGTTCGGTTCATCGCCTATTTCCGCTAAGTCTTTGAGGGTCGCTCCATTTCTGTTCCGATGCGGTGTGGAGTGCAAATGGCCGACCTTCCGCGTGGAATCGCCTGCGACATAGTACGATGGGTGTGCTAAATTCGTTCTCATAAACAGAGACCATCCAGTACTATGTTTCGCTTAAAGAAGGCGTCGGACATCGAGTGCTCTGCCTCTGGGTTCGAGTGGAGATGCTCGAAAGGAAAAGCGATTTCTCCACAACAACCTGTCAGCAAACGCTATCCCTTTGTGGGTGCGCAGCATATTTATGCGCACTGTGGGTCGGCTGCGCTTGAGTTGCACAGGTTGTGGTTTGGAGCTTAACCGCGACTTTCGCCTGCTTTGCGCGTAACGGTGGTGTTTCGACGAGCTGTGACGAGCGTGGATATAAGATTTCTGCTGTCATTTCGTCTGAGAGATACCGCACATAAGTTACGCATTTTTAAATAGTTGCGTAACGAGTTGACTCTATTTAATATCTTGATTTTAGGGTCGCATTGTCTAAATGAGGGGATAAAAGCGTTTGTTGGAGACGCACATCCTGCATCGATTTCGTTGATGCGGGAGTAGGGGAGATGTACTCTTTTTGCAGAGCATGTCGGCGTGTGCCTCCTGCAAACCATCGTATGAAGACTCATTAAAACGCGAGTAACGCGAAGCAGAAACAAGCAGGTTTCTTTTTGAGGGTCCTGCGCAACGATAATGCCAGTATCTTCGTGCGAAGGCTGTAAATAGATGTCAGACGACAACAAATTATCGGATGAAAGAGTAACTTGAAAATGGCTTCCCGCCAGCGCACCAAGCCAATAAAGGTGGGCGTTGGTGGGCACATCGTTTTCGTGAGTGTTGACAAACTTGTGGGCTATTCTGCTAACCCTATCGCTATCGTGGTCAGCATCTACTGCTACCTCGCGAGTGGTAGAAAGCGTCAAATGCCACGAGTCCCTTGGTATGACTTATGCTCACATGTATAGCTTATGACAAGGCTTTCCGTTGCTGTCAGTGTTCAATAGTAGGTTTACGTGTTTTCAGCTGTTTCGATGAGTAAATGGCTCGTGTTGCCAGTTTTCCATGCGCCTTTGTGCCTTCCAATGGTGTCCTATCTCCTTTCAGCCGTTCAGGCATGGGTGGTTATCGCAGAAGAAGGCAGCTCTTCTTCCGGTCAGTATCCACAAAGCCAAAGTGGCATCTTCCTTAGCCTAAACGCTCTATACGCAAAGGCATAATGGGAGGTAAAGGATGATTAAAAGACATAAAACACGACACTTTGCATGCAAAACGCTTGATGAGCGTGGGAGAGAGGGTGTAGGGCGAGAGACTTCGTTGATGTAGGGCGTATTGGAGGAGTTGGGATGAGACAGCAACGCTACTCTGCTGCGGCGCTCTTCAATGACGTATGCTCGAACAGAGTAATTCTTGTAATTTAGGCGTTCGCCAATCGAGGAAGTCGCGTAAGTTCAAGAAGAAGGCTGAGCCAGTGATATGTCTGGCACCGCCTTCGACCTCTCTCATTCCTCGTCATCCACTTGCAGTATCCTGCGCAAATCGCTCGCAACAGCGTTTTACCATCGAAAGATAAACTGTTGCACAATTCAACTTCGTGCAGGTCTTCTCCGTCTCGTCGTCGTACTCGTCATTAATCTCTCCAACTACTTTCTTCCGAGGATGTCTTCTAGCGTAACAAGGTCGACTTCGTGCCGCCAAATTCGATCTACAACCAATGGCAATCTGGCATTTTCGTTCTCTTGGAAATCGCTGTCAACCGATCGTCAATCTTTTTCGTTTCGGGAACGAAATATGGCAGCTAATCGGCTCTGCCACCTAAACGTGCACGGTTTCGTTAGGTGCAGCAAAGAGGGTCGCTTTTACGTACGACACTCCTTTTTATATTGTCCGTATTGTCTTGATATGTGGAATTCGGCTGCGTGTTTTCCTTGATATTTTCCAGCACTTCGCTGAAATTACCACTTGATGTCGATGTCCACAATGGCGCTGCGGCTTTCACTGGTCATTATCTCCTGTCGCCGTTCGTCACCGAGCACGGTAATACCTTGCAACAGCTGTCTTCGTCTTTCCAGTTCTTCTTTGTTTGTCTGGCTCAAGGCTCTAGCTTCCAAGTCGTCAACGCTTAGCGCCAGCCCTTTCTTTTCCCATCATCAGCCCATGCCTTCCTCGAGGAGCACTGTGTTTCGAGTGGCCAAAAGAGTTTTTCAGGAGGAAGTAGCAACTTTGCGCAACACTCCTGCGGCAGAACAACAAAGGAAGCTTATCGGCTCAACACCTTGGGCACAGTTCGCCATGAGCAACAAAAGAAATGTAAGGAGGATGGTTAGGATGAAGTTACGACATTAGGCGGCCGTGGACCAAAGTGCACGATGTTGTGCAAACACGTGGTTAAGCAACATGATTATAGGTAACATTCTAGGAAAGTTGTTTGTGATAGATAGTAGCCAGCGTGCGTTTCCGGAGTCCTCGCTGTCAACATGTTGATGTTTTTGTCTTTGAGGCTCTTTCCAAGTCGAGGTTCGGAAGTGTCGGATGGCGAAAGGCTGAAAAGCGCACGTTTCGAACCACTGTGCAAAGCCCGAGAACGCCAAAGCAGAACTGACCTTTTGCGAGACAAACGCATAAAACAACACCCATCGTTGGATGTTGTACGTATATGTGTCTGAGAGATGCATTATATAGAAAAGGAGGTATCCGGAAATCTACGAACAATGTTAAAATGGTAATTGTGTCTTTCCTGCTCTTTCCGACTGTCTCCGTTCAGGCGCCGGCGCTCGATGGGCTTACGGCTCTTGTCTGCTTAGGTTTTGGGTGTCGCATTTCCAAAGCTGTCTGCCCAAATCTCCAGTTACATATGGCGTTTGCCTTGTTTGTCGTCGTAACTTCTGTATCTTCTCGCACCTTCAACATGCAGTTTATGTCGTCCTTGTGCACGTATTTTCAACAGTCTTGTGCAAAGCTTTTCCAAAAACACCACTGTGTGCCAGTCTGTTCTGTCCGGGCACTTTCATGCCGATGGCGTGTAGCCCCGTTCGGTTGTAGCCAATGAGACTTGCGCCGCAGCCATGCCGACCCTCGTAATGATAGACTTCGAGGTCTTTTCCCGGCGATTTCCCTATCAGCATCACTCATTCCTTATAGCCTGCAGCCCATTAAGTTTGTTCCATCTGCCCGAGATACCTAAACCTGGGAAATTCTTTCCTTTGGGCGGGGAGATTGCGAACATCTGTCCACGCGCTCACCTTGGGTTATCTATCATGCGCGATCATGCTTGGTCTTGTCCAGCGCGGCTTTGCATTGAACCACGAAAATGGGTGTCCGCGTCTCATGTATTTGCCCGTAAGACGAACAAGCACCACGGGTTTCGAAATCCAGTTCGCCTTCCGGCCACCATCCGTGCCGTTCCTCCTGTTGGTAGCGTCGTCATAGCTGTTGCGGCTGAAGTAGCCCGATCTGTCGCACTGCACCATTAACTCGGGCCAGCTGTTGCGCGGCCTTTTTCTGCGCCAAAGTCGAGCATTGCATGCAGCAACGGTCTTGATGATTGATGAAATAAACTCGTGGGCGAACTTTATAACGTTTGGGATAATACCCGCCCACTAGCCACATAGTCACGGATATCGTTTTCCAGTCGGTGTTCATACGCTTTCTTTCCGGGGATAGATTGGAGAAAGTCAAGTGCTTTTCTCAGCTATCGCTAACGTTTCCTTATCAAAATATCTTAAGTATAAATTCATTGCATTAAATATGTTTCTCTGAGCAAACGGACTCGAACTCACCCAACCTTGCAAGTTGTCTACCAACAGAGCTATTCCCCGTCACTAAATAAAATAAAAATGTGTGAGGAGACTCGAACTACGACAACTACTACCCCTCAAAGTAGCGCGTCTACCAACCCTCATACCTCCATCACAAACTCAATCTGAAAAATGTGCCCAGAACAGGACTCAAACCTCGCGCTGTTAAGCACCACCTGAAACATTAGCGTCTACCAATTCCGCCACCTGGGCAGCAACCATTATCCAGAATGTGAGCGGAAAACGAGACTCGAACTCGCGACCCCAACCAGCAAGGTTTTGCTCTACCAACTGAGCTATTCCCACATATTGTTTTACAACATTTCACAAATGCGCTACAAAGGCTATGTTTTTCGAACCTGCAAATTATTTCCGCCTTTTTTTCGGTTGACCGCTAATTTAGCAGCCAAATCATCTGTGCACTAGTTTGTCGGATTTATATATATTAGGTGTGTTTCATCCATTAACTCTTTAATAACCAACTGTTAGCTTGCATTGTTGAAGGAAGAAGCGGTGTGTCGTGGCATCCATTCTGTGCGATTAATGAAAGTGGTAGGGTGGTTGGTAGTAGAGTAGTAAGGTAGAGTAGTAAAATTGTAGAAAGTAGTAGCGTGGGATGTGGTAATTAGTAAATGATAAGTAGTAGGGTGGTAAGTGGTAAGATGGTAAGCAGTAGGTCATTGAGAAATTTGTGGGGAGGTTTTAGGATAGCCTAATTTTTGAGTAAATATATTTTACAAAACACTCTTTTCCGCCACTCCATTCTAGCGCAGTGCCGGTCTTAAACCATACATTTTGTGGCTGTATTGTGCTTTGTAACCGTTTTGCTCTGTCAAATTTGCGTATTGGGTGCGTTGCCTGCTTTGCCTTTCTCTTTATCTGTGGCTTGCCAATTTTATCACCTCCAAAACGGGCATTTTGCATCCCAATGTTTGCATCGGAAACCACCATGTTTTGGTGCAACAGTTTTGCATTTGCTATATATTTATACCGTATAAACACTGCTTATCACCTCTGTAGGAACTGCTATTTTACTTTGGCTTGCAATTTGCGGCTTCGCTCTGCATTTTGTAGCGTTTTACCTTGCGTTTTTGCTGCATTTTACCTTGCGTTTGCTGCATTTACCTTTCGTTTTGCGGCACTTTGCACCGTTTGCGGCGCGCGTTTGCCGCATTGCCACTGCAAAATCGCAATTGTTTGCATCGTTTGTGCCGCGCCGGTATTCAACAGGCCAGCACACACTGTTGTGTGGTATCCATTACCCCTTAATAACCTTGCAATACTCATTATTTGCGGCCAGTGGCAGGCTGGATATTTTAAGCCACTTTTTGTGTTTAAATTTGCGCTATGAAAAAGGCGGCAAAGGGATGGTGGAAGTTGATTGGATAATCAGTTGATGAGTTGACAAATTAACTTAGTGAACAAGTTAACCAGTAGACGGTGGACAAGTTAACAAGTAGATAAGTTAACCAATTAACCTGTTGTCGGGTTGACAAGTTAACCTGTTGTCAGGTTGACAAGTTAACCAGTTGACGATGAATAAGCTAATGTAAGGCGGCTTAAAGCGGCGGTGGCGGTTTGCCGCGCCGAACATCCGTGCAGCATGTTCGTGCGTAGGCGATACAACTGTTCTTTTTTTTTTCGACCTTGGGTTTCTTCTTCTTTCATTGTTATTCCAAAGAGGTCTTTCCAGCCATTGATCTTTTTCGGTATCAAGCCAATGATACCTTGCGTATTTCAAGCTGTTGCGTAAAGTAGCGGTCGTTGGTTTTGATTTAACATCTTGATAGCTTCATGTTGCCGCTTAGGAACAGCAGATAGCGGATCATCGAAGTCGCCGTAAAACTCTTGGTATTCATTCACGTTGTCGCGATAACCAAACTGACCGATAATCAGCAGGCGGTTGGGCAACCTACCGCTGAGCAATCGCCGTATTCGGCATGCCCAACCATCGTCGCCTGTGGCAATGTTTGCCCAGTTCCAGTTGATGTTGTTCGCGTTCCAAAGCACGTTGTTAAGCTGCTGACTAAATTAATGTAAGCAAACTGCATGGCCAACGATGTTGTGCTTTGTGTGCTGCTGTTGCCCAAAGTCGGCATTGTTGCGGCCCTGCGTATAAAACGACCCGGCCGGAAGGTAAAGCGCCTGCTGATTCATTTCTTCTTCGCCGTTGATAAGGCTATATATCATTTGTTTGTTCGTGAATTGACGTTGGGCAAGTCGAGGTCGAACGACACTTTAGGCGCTGGCTGGGGTGCTGGTATTCATCGGGCACGTTAACGCGAATATTTATTGATGAAACTCTTGCCAGGTTGAGGTCGGAAAACTGCGCCGTTGGCGTAGATGGCCTTCATGTTGGAAGTCGGGCTGCATACAGGTCGCCGGTAAAGGCGATGGTGCTGCCCTGTTCAGTGAAATCTTTCAATCACGTTTTGAATACAGCGTTGACTTATACACGCCGTGGTCGACGCCGAGGGTACCGACATATCCGATACCTTTATTATAGCCGGGCGTGCCGCGCACCATATCCGTTTGGCGATATGTAGTCGCCGCTTTGCTTTATCCACTGTTGAGGCGTATGGTGGCATCGGGCGTACAGTTCACCAAGTTGGTGCAGTGGTGGAGTATGTCAGCCGCGTTGTTGTCTTTATTTTCTTGGTTTTCATGTTGTCTTCTGCTTGCTCTGCTCTTCGGCGGTGAGCAGCGCATCGAGCAATGAATGAACGAGTTGTGCCCACGGCTTCTGGGCTGGCCGCATTGTAAGCAGTACCGGTGCGGTTGGGTGTGGCATCGATGTCGATGTTTACTTCTCCCTCCGCCCCCTAATGTTGCAAGTTCCCGTAGCGTACCGTTCCATAGAGTCGGCGCCGAAGATCTCTTGATGTCGTATGCCAACAGATTGTTGGCCTTTACGCGCGCGAGGTTGTGGCTTGGGTCGGTAAGGTGGTCGTGCCTAATCTCACCATAGCGTGCCCAACGTTTCCATTCGGTCGATGAAAGCGGCAGGCGTTGAGGTCTATCCTGTTGGGTACAAGTGCACCGTGTCGTTTGTCAGCGTGTAAACGGTGTTCAACGGGGTCATGGTAAAGCTGGGTGGCCACCAACTGCCCTGTAAGATTGATGTAGCTTAACGGCCCGAAGGCGCACCTCGCCGTTGGCGTAGACATAACGCCGTGCATGAAACTCTTGCAAGGTTTCCGCCAAAGGCAATGTTGGTGTTGTGCTTGTGATGGCTGGGTCGATGTTGTTGTGCTTGGGCGAAACATAATAGATGGTAAGGTTCTGGCGTTCAGGGTCGTCATGGCAATGGCATCTGTTTCACGTTTCCTTTCTCGTTGTTGAACTTTACCCCCAGCAACAAAGCGTGCCCATCGCCCTCTTCGAAGGTGATCCCGTTCCTCCTGAGTTGGCATAAGCATCGAGATTGATTGGTGAAAAGGTGTCTTTACAATGGCCGTATAATGGCACGTCCGCCAAACTCTACGGCATGAAATTAACAAGGTTGAGAATGTAACTAACGTCTACATCTTTAGGTCTACCATCAATGGGTCGTGCGCATTGTTGGTGGCGCTCCGTCTATGGCAATAAGTTGTTTGTCACGCGCAACGGCAAACTTGTCGAACTGCGCGATTTTGCTGTATGTGTGTGTACCTGCGGTTCCGCTAAATGGCATCGCCCACCGTTATGCCCGATTGTTGGAACGTGGCTTGGGCGGTAACTTCACCGGCATCGTTTTAAAGAATGTGGTTTGCCATTTCAGTTCGCCTTTTAACGGGGCTTGCGCGGTTGTCGAACAAACGGTAGATGAAATTTTGTTGTCGGCGCCCAGCTTGCGCACGCTGCACCATATCTTTTGCCGTTTTCGTACGCTTATGTGCTTTAAACGGAGTCTTGGCGTGTCGTTCAGCGTGCTGACAGTCATTTCGCCACCGTCGATGTGGTACCCGTCGTAGGTGAAACAGGGCGCTTTAAGGAGAGGCTGATGTTGACGTTTTTGCGCATCGTTCATGCTTGCGGCGAAGTTAACGGGCTGTTCCGTGCTCAGCGGAACATTAATGTGTGCAGCCAGTCAGTGTTGTCTACGTTGGCACTGATGGTGAGTTGTTGGTTTGCGCGTTTGCGCCAACGCCCAGGAAGGCGGGCATGGTGGGCACTTTGCTGCCGATTAGGTTGGTTAGACTTTGTGCCAGCGTGTTGTAATCGTACTTGCCGTTAGCAGAATGTTGCCAAGTCGCTGTTCACCGCTGCGAATGCAGTTGAAGTTGTTGTTGCCCGTCTACGGATATGGCGTTAAACATAGCTTTCGTATCTGAAACCATCGCAAAGCGTCTGTATGCCCTTCCGTTGGCCCGCCGTGACGAGTTCCTTGATGTCGTACCATTACAGCAAAAGCTAAATTGCGTGTTGGGCCATTGCTGTGAGGCTTAGGGCAGCGGGATTGAAGTTGTTACTTGGCTGGCAGCAAGGGCTGTTTCGATGCTGCGGGTTGAGCATCCTTGCAGGTTGAGAGTGTGATTGGGGTCGCGCTGACATTTAGCTTTCCGTCGAAAGGTTCCGTTGTTTCGTTCGCCGTCTACGGCGATATTCTTAACAACTGTATGCGTTGTGAAAAACTCCTTAACATCGCCTTTTGCCTTTATACACCCGAGCCGCGGTGGAAGTTTGCCGTCGATGTCTGTTGGGTAGATATGTTTTGGCGTTTGTCGGCAAAAATCTGCCGGATCTGGGGAACTGACACCCTCTGCCCGTTGGTATATCGGCCAAAAGCCACGGTTGCGGTGCCTGCATCGGTGCGATATGATGCCGCTGGTAGCCACGTCTTGTCCATAGCCGCCAGCCTCGCCAACATAGTCGATGTTGCCCAAACTTTGACCCGATAACGGCAGGCACTTTGAAGTGGTTGGCGAAGTTGTCTAGCAGAAAGAAATTGCACGCCCTCGGCGCACGCGAAGTCATGGCACGATATTGGTGGCCCAGCGCAGTTTGGATGTCAATTGCTGGTTAGACCCGTCGGCGGAGCGAAAAATTGTTAGCGCGCGACGATGTTCGAGTGTTTCACGTGAAGTGCCGCTGCCCGATACGTCGGCTTGCAGAAAGAAGAGGGCTTAGTGGGGTTTTCAGTTCGGGTGAAACAAGCAAGGTCAGCCAAGGTGAGTTTGACTCTTGCAAACTGCCACTAAACTGGAAAGGCGAGCTGAGGTGGGTGCCGTTAGGCGTATGAGACCGTGAGCTGAAACTGATGTTGGTTGAGGGGCAAAACGCAGGTTAAAGTGCAACCGAGCATGCCTGCTGTTTGTTGGCAATGGAAGTACGCCTGTAAGGCCAATGCAGCCCCGACTGTTCTTTGAACGACAGGTCCTTGATGTTGAGGTTCAGACTGTCGTTGAATTCAGGGCGTCGAGCGCAATGTGCGCGCTGATGTCAGTTGCCAAAATGTGGTTGGGAGAGAATGTTTTGTCTTGGGTTTGTCAGGCTGATTAGCAGCTAACGCCCTTCGGATGATGAGCGTGTTGATACGCAGGTCGAGAAGGTGTTGGAAGTGGTGTCTTTGGATATGGCAAGGTCGATAGCAATTGAAAAGTGGGTTGGCTTTGCGCCGTTTTCTTATAAGTTTAGCTTTTAATCGAATAGCTGAACAGATGATATGGATTTTCACTGCAAGTGCAGTGTAATCAAGCTTTTACGAGAATGGCCTCGAGCATGCGTTGGTTTTGTGGTCGTTTGATAACGGGGTCGTCGATGATAATGCGGTTGAGAAACCCAAATCCTTACTCTCGACACGACGTTAGTGCCCAACTTCTCCGAAAGGGCGTCGCCGATGCGTTCCCACACAAAGCTGAATACAGGAACATGCAGCAAAACCACCAAACAAACGAAAGTACAGGCCAACGACTGCCCGCCATATAATGATGTTATTATGTGTCTTAACTTTCTCAATTAGCTGCTTTGGTTGGCAAATTACATCATATCTTAATGGAGAAATATACAGCGTTTTCTTTTTATTATGTTATATGTTTGGGTGCTATTTGCAACGATAAAGCAGTGAGGTAGGATGTCTTTCCCTGACTTTTGCGCGTGTTCGACTGTCAGCTGGGCTTTCATTACGGCAAAGCGTGCATTGCGCTGCTCTCGCGTGGGCAAGCAGTGTGCTGCGTGAGGCAAGAGTCGGAGAAAGTTAAATCATATGAAAAATCAGATGCATAATATAGTTTGTTATCATGGCAAATGTGATCAGTGCGTAAAGAAGCAAGCATTCACCCTGAAGGACACAGCTGCGAGCGAAGAAACGAAATTTGTGGGCCATGCTCAGAGTATGTGGTGCGTCAGACTCTTCAGAAGGCGTTGTTCCTAAAACTCCGTTGTGCACGAAAGGAGACCGTACGACGTGGTGATGCCTTGCTTTGATATGGGCAGAACTTTCCCGAGGTGCGGTTCGCTTCGCCCGTGAGCAGATCGATGAGGCCGTTGAACCGAGGCGAAAAGGCGCAGGTGCCATCGAGAAATTGCAGGCCGACGAAGTGCAGTTCTGACCGATTTAGCCATCGCGATGTCGTCGCTTTCTTCTGACGGTGAAGAACGCGCCTTGTTGGAGGCTGGTTTGTTGGCTTTGTGCTATATACCGGTGCCGCCGTGTCGACCGTCCACGACAGCGCCCGAAACATGCTGTTTCGGCACTGCGAGACATACCGCTTTCAGGACAACTTTGAATCTGACAGGTTGCCGGGCAACGAGCGCGATTTTCCAAACGGGACTGACGGCGCTGTCGAGCTGGGCAGCCACCTGTTGAGGAGAGGAAGACTAAAAGCGCGCGCGCTGGTGAACGCGAGGACGTCTGAAGTGACGAGTTTACGATGGTCCATGTCAGCTGGATACGCTGCGATGCAGGGAGTAAACGTCGTCTCGCGGTGACAAAGGGCAGAGTGGTTTGGACGGTCGACCCACGTCGTGATATTGCTTTGGCAGAGTGCTCTTCATGCGGGTGCAGGTGAATCTTCGTGCGCATACAGGTGACCCTCAGGAGGCGCTATGGCAGTCGCCCATGTGCAGTGTTGGTGCGCTGTTTGACGCCCTTTCTCAGTGGTACTGAAAGACGCTTTAGCACGCCGAGAGATAATTGCGTATCGCAACCCGCTTAACTGGAACGAAATCATTAGCGGAACGACCAGCGTGTGGGCGTTAAAACTCCGAGATAACCGCGATGCGCGAAGGGCGACTAGCCAGCGAAATGTTTGGCGTTGGATGGCGCTCGCACCAGCCAATTTTCTACCTCCGCGCTGCTGTTTCTCTGACTCCTTGGGCGAAAGAGCGTACGGTTGGATGCTCACTGCGGAAGGGTGGCGAACGCCATATCCGAAATCATATGGTGGCGAGTACGATGGCGTGTTTGCTTCCAATGGACATTACAGCGGGTTCCTCATCAAAGCCATCATCGTGGGCGACATCGCAGGAAATGGAACAGCTGGTGGGCATCTGAGGGTTTTCGCCCGAAGATTTCGCACTGGCTGAGTTCGTTGAACAGCTCTAAGCTCGAGCTGCAACCGCATCGTTCAGTCGCTGAGCGCCTTGCGTGAAGAAAATGCATAAAGCGGTATGAAAGCATTAAGACAATGCCCAGACAAAGATAAAGAAAGCCGAACTTCAGCCTAGGAGGCCAAAGCTCGCCCGCCTTCCGGCAGTTTGTTCGACGCCCGGAAACGTCCTCTATGTGCCGATACCACTTCCAGTGCGCACGCCTGCACGATTTCCATCGACTCGAAACGCATCATCGCATGGTGGTTGTTGCCGCCTTGCGGCTCGCTGTTCGGAATGTACAACATGCTACCAAAACTACGCGGCGGCGGCAGGCCTTTGGCCGATGCAAGTTTCTTTCCGAATCCTGTGCTGCTTCGTCTTTCCTCGCCGTGTTGCCAAAAGGTGGTGGTTAGCTACGCCGTTGCTGGGAATAGAGTTTGCTTGGGCTCAATGAGCACGACGAAGAGATACAAAGGAGGTTTCTTGGTGACGGTATTCTCATCCGTGATTATCCCGTGTTAACTGTCGCTTTGGATTTGGTGCTCGCCGTGGCCTTCTCGGTGAGTCCTGTTGCCGAAAAGAGAGATTTTCGGCGGAACGGGTCTGAACATCTTTCAACGTTGCGCTATATGCGCGCGCGTTCCTCTTCTTCTCATACCCCTCGAAGATGACTGGGCGACACCGTTTGGGTTGCGCGTTCTATCGCGTCTCGGTTACGACCTGCCCGACGGCTTTACCTGCCGCTCGCCTTGGGAGAGATTGAGCGCTGGGCAAACGATTCCTGCAGCTTGCGACATGATATACCGGCTCATCCCCGGCAGTGTGGCGAAACTGGCGTGATTGCCATTAGCGCATAGGGGCATGTGATATCCTGCTCTGGACAGGCATCGCCAGCTGGCGTACTATGGGAAGTGTGTTTGCGGAGCGTCTTAAATGGCCTTTGTTATGAGCATTTGGGCATGACAGCATCGAATGGTATGCAGGCATATCGTGCTGGGCGGTTTCTGTTTTCGGTGCCGTTTTCATGGCTACCGCGTTACGTCGGCTCAGCACGCTACCGGACAATGGACTGTCGGTTTTCCTCGTGGCGCTATGGCTCTTATCCATACGTGTATGAGCTGAACGGCTATCGAAGGAATGATGACTGGCCATACTTGTTTGCCAACATGTTTGCGCCCTTATTGACGACTATATGGTGCAGGCAGGCATTAAGCAAAGCGCGTGACGTTTAACCCGACAACAAGTGACATCCTTGGCCGAAGTAAAGAGGACTAAACACCAACTCCCAGCGGCTATCGCTGATGCGTTCTTCTACCATCCTCGTGTTGTCGTTTGCTTTCTTCGCCTTTCGTGTTTAAGCGATGGCGACCATCAGCAAGACATCAACGTGGCTATGGATAAGAAAACAATTGCTCTATGCGCCCGACATTCGCGACATAAGCGATGCAGAGGCAGCTGAAGTATAGAGGAGTGGTGCTGCCGATGGATTATTGACACCAAAGAGCGATGACGACCATAAGGCGAGAACAAGGCGGCGAGAAAAGGCTGTTTCTTGACCTCGACAGCGCCGATTACAAAAGCAGGGCGCTTGGCTGTTCGTTTTGCAAACGTAATTGAGACAGACAAACAAGCACATCGTGCCCGTTGCAATGCTACATGGGACTTTAGGCCTAATCATTAGTCTCATCGCACTAGACGCGAACAAGAACACTGTTTGCGAGCGTCGCTGTCCACAGAAAGGAGAAACGGCGGATTGAGTGCGGAGATAAAGACAACGTGGTGGCAGAACCTGTTTAAAGGAAAGAAGGTGTTCGCAGAGTGCACGCGGAAGAGTGGCACTCTCTGTTGTAAAGAAGGTAGACGACCCTCTACGCACGAGTGGATGCGGTAACAGGCGCCACGCTGACAGAGATAATGGCGTGAGCGACGTGACTTATCGAGGTTTAGTCGAAGTATCTCGTGTTTTAACCGGTAAATAATCGAACGCTCGCAGTTGTAGTAAGTTATTTTCAAGGAAAACAAAAGAAGTCTTTGTCAATCACGTCGTCGATATCTCGCGCATCATGGTTCAGGTGTGCAGCATCTGAAACTGAAAGCGTTAGCCGTTACTTCGCCAGCTAAAACCGGCTATCAATATGGGACTTGCGTTACCATCATTACGGCTTTCTCTGACGTATCATCTCCTTGATACGCAATACCATCGCTCATGCATCCGAATCATCGTTCGTGAATTGGTGGTGGTGGCAGCCTTGGTTCATCGTTAGCCAGGATTCTCAAAAGCGCTGTGTGTATGATGTCGGCGAGAACTGTCCGGTTTATGTGGATCTGATTATCGCCAGTGCATCCTCATGGCCGCCTCGAAGCCTTCGCCGCGATGAACAAGCCTTGTGGCGAGTTTCCTCGACGGCATCGGCAATGAGCGGTGCTGCGCCTTCATCTTGGTGCTTGTTGGTTTCGCATTCCGCGAACTTTTTCGGCCGTGGGTCGCTGCTTGGTTTCCAGCTAATTCCTGAGAGTGCATACCACGCAGGCTATCTGAACAATTCTAACGCCAGCGGTAGTATGCTCGACAATGGCATTGATACTGTTGGGCTGTGTTTATCTGGCTGCGTAGGGCATATATTTCTACAGGAGATAGCAGCCATGGAACATTTAATCGTTTATTCTTTAGGTCCGTCTTTGTGCGACAACATGATATTCGCCTTCTTCTTGGGGTGTGCTCTTATCTGGCCGTTTCTAAGAGCATTGAAGACGTCTCTGGGACTGGGCTTTTGCTGTAACCTTCGTGTTGCATGACGTGTCCGTCGACTGTTGACTGCCAAACCGAGGAATGCTCGTTCCCGACTGTCTTCGACAGCGAATTGTGACAGCTCTTACCCTCAGCTCATCCTTTTCATCGCCGTTATTGCAGGTATTGACGGCTATGGGTAGAGTAACGTTGTCAAAATATCGCAGCCTCGCTATTCTGCTTTGGGCATATTCTTGCCTCTTATTGCGTTAACTGTGCTATCATGGGTGCATCGCTCTTTATGCAACAGCGCATCAACATGGACCCCTCTAGTACTCAATACATCGGTTCGGTGTTGGATTCTGTTGCTTATGCCACTGGAAGCGGTATCAGTTGGACCTTGGCTATCTGTCGATGGAGCGCCATTAGAAGAAAATACAATATAGCGACGTGCTAAACCCTTGCAAGGACTGGGCATCACATTCGTACCGTGGGACTGATGGCGCATGGCCATGATGCTTTTCGGGCTTAAATCTATAAGATAAGGATATGAGACAGTTTGTCATAAACGTTGCCGTTTTTCTGCTCATCATCTTGCTGCGGGTGATTATGTTGCTGGTGGCCCAGAAATATCTTTCGCCCTAGCGGTAAAGGTTATCACCGTCGAATGAGAAGAGGAACTTACCGTAGACCAGGGAAATAACGTAGTAGCTTACACTCAATGAGAACGGCATTCTTGCCGTCGGCGTGCGGTGGAAAGGCTAGTGCTGCGGACGGTGCAAGTTGCAGATACGCGAAGGTGGAGAAATCCTCGATTCTGAACGCTCGCACTTCTCCGAGAAAGAGTGAAAGACAATTGGCGACAGTTTGTCCAATGTAAAAGTTAAAGGGTGATTTGCAGGTTAAAGTGCCCGAAAAGCGTTATGGGCGTGAAAAGAATGGGAATGCGCGGTTATCAGATACACGTGTCGAGCTTCATTAAGGAGTTTGTTTGGAACTACCTCGAGGCGAACACATGGACTTTCGTGCCTGGTAGTTATGCTCAAATTAAAAATTCAGCATACGAAACCATCGACTACAATAAAGGATTTCGACAAGAACGATATTGGTGAAAGACTATTGTGCAGTTTGGGAAAGAATTTGAATTTTCGACCTCAAAAGCGCATAACCCCGAAGATACCATTCGCGCTTACTCAATGGCGAACTATCGGCAGGGGCGACTCATAACGCTTAACCGTGCGTGCCACTACCGTTTAAACCTCGCGGAGTGATTCCAAAGACGTACCTACTGTGTGCATCTAGTTATATCTTCTGCGTAAACCTGGAGACAAAGGTGGTGATGGTGGTCCGTTTGGAGATTTCCACAATTTTTCATTCAAGAGAAAGAGATGATTTGGGTTGGTGGTGGTGCCGGTATGGCGCGCTTCGCGATCAGATTATGACATGCTCAAAAGACGCTACACTCGCGACCGCGAAATGCATTATTTCTATGGTGCGCTGAGTCTTAAAGCGTTCTTCTTGGAAGATTTCCACGAGCTTGGAAGGAATATCTTCACTCCACCCTTGCTACTCGACCAACCAGACCCCAAAGCCGACGAGGCTGGTGACACTATACTGCTGGTTTTGTTCACGATGTAATGTACAATCGCATCTAAGGACCACGAAGCACCCGAAGACATCGAATTCTACATGTGCGGCCTGGTCCTATAGTAAAACTGTGCAGTAATGCTCGATAGTATTGGCGTCGACGCCAGAACATTATTCGACAACTTCGGTTAAACGCTTGTTGCAATACTGCTCGCAGGGCTTTTAATTTTCAGTTAATCACGACCTGCGGCGAATGCAAAGCATTCGTTATGCGGTGTTTTCTGTTCAATATAAAGACTACCTTTACTGTTTTAAGGATATGGTAAGCGTTGTTTTCGACATCGACGGTACACTTGTTAGCGTGAGCGCATACCATCCCCACTTCGACTGTTAAGTCTATTGCGACCCAAGCGCCAAGGGTGAAGGTGTTTATCGCCACGGGCAGACCATCACGCCATCATCAACAACATCGACCATTCTCCCTATGAACTGGCTATCACCAATAGTGCATATTGCACCGTTGGAAACGAAGTGGTTTATCATCCATCCCCAAAGGCGATGTTGAATTGATGCCAACGATGCCATCAGCAAGGTGTTGTTCGTGTGTGGTGGTGGGCGAAAAAACATCACCTATAATTATAAGGACAATATCGACCGAATTTTTTAGGCGTACGCTTGATATTCACGGCGTGATTATCGCACACCAATCGAGGTGATGCATGCGACATCTTTGATTAACTCCATTCGCCACTGTTGAACAAGAACAGCTGCTATTACATCGACTGCGTTTCTGGGCGTTAGCATCCTGGTTATGGACGTACCTCGCGAATGGCCGACAAGAGATGAGGACTTGCCGCTATAGCCCAACACCTCAGCATACCATTGATGCCTGCGCCAACTTTTGGAGATGGAGGAAACGACATCAGTATGATACGATGCGGCAGGCGTAAGGCAATGGCAACGCTGATGGCGTGTAAAGCAAGCTGCCAACTTCGTTACAACACATATAGACGAAGATGACATCATGCACGCCATGCAACATTGGGATTGTATGATGCTTTAACCCCAATCGGTCGTTATAAAGCCTCTATGCAGGTTTTGTAGTGTCAGTACAAGTGTCTTGTACTGACATTATAGTCAAACAAAACTGGATTTGAAGGCATTGTTGCATCGTAATGACAACCTCCTTTTCCTCTGCGTGAATCTTTAACGATACCATGCCGCGAAAGTCTTGCATCCTTTTATAGTCAAACAAATTACTTTTGAAATAGCTGATAGAAGAATGCAGCGTGCGTACAGCGTGGTAACGGAAAACTTTACGCGGTGTAAAAAGTGGGTGTATTGTTTGCCTACGCTTCATTTGTGGCTTTCCTAAATCCAATTCTGTTTGACTATAGCAATGATTTTCAAAAACTATTCTGACTGGCCACAAGACAGCCCATTCTAGCAAGACTAGGGCATTAGAAAAGGTAACCAATGGCCAAGTGTAGGCTGACTATTTTTAAAGCGCCCATATTGTAGAAACCGCTCTTGTAGGCACATGAATGCCGTGTCTGCCCAATCTACACGAATAACAAAGAAATCGAGGTCGTAACGAAGGCCTATACCTGTGCCTAAGGCCATTTTCGCCAGCTAGGTTCTTTACGTTGAACGTGGCGTTTGGCCGCATGTGATGAGTGCATGGCCCAAACGTTTCCAGCGTCGATGAAAATAGCGCCATAAAAGACTACCGATGGGCCGTGGACGTATTCAGATTGAACAACAGCTTGATGTCGCCCGTTTGGTCAGTACGAATTTATCGCCGTGGGATAATAACCCCTGGTCCGATGCTACGAGCATAAATGCCCTAATGCTATTGCAACGCCACATAAAACCGTTCGCCGTATGAGCCCCAGTAGCATTGCCAATAACTCCATATCGCACACCGGGCAGAGCCTAATCGCGAATAAGCATTTAGTTTCCACGTTTACACGCCAATCGGTTTCTATCTCAAAGAAAGTACCGAGGGTTCTCAACAGCATTTGTCTTTCTCGTCCCTTTCTTACCCGCCGCCAATAGGCCAACGACAGAGGTTGAAGCTTCACTAAAAGTAGTTTGCCACCAAATGGGATGACGATAGCGCGACGACTGTTAAATGTAGCTGTAACGCATCTTAGGGAATGAACACATCTTTCATTATCACCAAACATGGGTTGGCGTTGAGGATGGAATCAACACGGCCAGGCTCGTCATGTAGTTATATTGCAACGAGATGAGCGCGAAAACTGGTCACGAACGCTCAGAGGTCTGCACGTTATAGGTGAGTTCTTAAACGATGTGCCTTTGAACTGCTGATAACACCGGATACCTGATAAGCGACGATGCGTGTTGTAAAGCAGCGCGACCGCCAAATGGAGCAAAAGACGAGAAACTCTAACAGCCGACGCACCGCATCGCACGACTGCATCTGCAATACAGCAACCCCATAAAGCACAGACCAGTCTGCCATCCGCACAAACCAAACACATTAACGCTTTTCGGCACCACAAGCATCGTCTGGTGAAACCCACAACGACAGGCCCCATGCCTGCTGGTCTTGCCTGCAGTTAGTTTCACACATAAAAGTCGTCAAGGTTTATCAAGCAAGCCCGTTATGGAAAGGTCAGCGTCGACAACAAGTGGTATCGCGCGAGTAAACTTAAAACCGGTCACGCTGAAAAGTCCCCATATCCATCAGTTTGGTCGAAGTAAGGTCTCGCCGCGATGTATACATATGTTCTGGACGCAACATGATATACCCACCGCATCAAGATACGCGAACGTATGGCGAACGTTTGCCGTTGTAATACGGAAGTCTTTGCGCTTCGGAGTCGGTGAGTTTCGCCCATTTGCTTGCGGTAAATCTATTTACCAACATACCATCTACGTTTCACCCGCTCGGGCATGGTGGCAAACATCTCAATTGTACCTTCTCGGAACCTGTATCGTCGGCAAGGAACGAGGCAGCCCGGCTGGTAATAGTAACTACGCGCAACAAGTTGCTTATTCGGTTGCGCCTGTATCGAGCGACGACACGGAGAAAGGACTGCCTGCACTTCGAGATAGGGAGCGCAACGAGCGTTACCGGAGGAAGAGATAGCCCACCGTCGATAAGCGGGCCAACGCTCCCGAAATAGCCAATCTTGGCTTTCTTAGGTTCTTTGTGTCAGCACCGTACTTCACACCCTTGAAAGTATCCATATATTTTCAATGCGTTTTAACGCAACCGATGCGCGCAAGGCAGGGTTTACCAGCTCATCAACAGGGGGCTGCCAAATCTAGCTTATCCATTGCCTGCGCCCGATGGACTCGAAAAGGCGTTCCATACAGAGACCGATGGGAAGATTCGATAATAGCTGCTACCCAAAAATGCGCCATTGACGCACAATCCAAAAACAACCCCATTTCCTGCGTTGAGAATACGAATTATCTTCGTAGTTCGTGTACATTTCTTAAAGGCAACCCAACACAGCTGGTCGCCATGGAACGCCCTCGTGGTGGAACAAAGCGACAAGCGTTACGACACAAGCCAACAATGCCGAGAAAATAAGTTTGGGGTTATTCGCCATCTTCTTCATTTATTTAGTGAGTCAGGCGCTGCTGCCATCACCCCTTCGAGAATTTAACGGCCGGAAAACCGGAAGTGGCGCACTTCCGCCAACAAAACCAACGCCATACCTCCATGTGCCCAGACCAGTCATGCGTCGCGGTTGTAAAACATTTGCATGCAACGTACAGAACCTTGGTTTAGCGTACCAAACGATATTAAAGAAAATCACGTTCGCCCGACATCGAACAGACAGACTTTACCACCAACGATAATACGACAGTTCACCCACAATCGTTTGGCAACCAAAACGAATAGTCGGTATGCATGCTACCGGCATCCGTTACGTTGTCGAGACCAATATCAGGTCAGTGTCAGGGCGCGCCCGTGATATTGTACCTGACTTCAAAGAATGCATAAAGCATTGTTCATAGAAAACTGCCGGTGTTGCCCGCCAAAACATGCCCGTGGTGAGCATCGACGGCTAGTTTTCCCGTTCATCCACCCATCGTTTAAGCTGGTTGCTGACAGTCACGTCTTGTGGCGCGTCAATGGTAAATTCCAATCCCATGTTCTTCAGATCTTGGTTACCACACACACCACATCAAACTCAACGATACCATCCCCACCGTTTGTGGTTACAGAACGCTGTTATCTCAGTTGCAGATGTTGCAAACGGATTCATTGCATCTCCCGCAAATTCAATATAACCCATTCTTAATGGTAAAGTCTTAAGCGGAATAACGAGAGCAGACTCATCTCGCCGTTGTTAATGTGTAACGTCCCGTAAGCCTAGTCCGTTAAACGAAAACCGACCAGCGCAAGTTACCCCACCCATCAAGTCGAATAGTTAGACCACGGCACGAGCGCACAAAATGCGCAGTCGATGTTCATGCTCATGTTAAAACCCGTCAACGCGGGGCGATTGATAATTCCGGCTTTTTCTGCAAAGATTGTTAAACGACACTAAGTCGTCCATCCTGATTGTCGGTGAAAGCGGTGAATCGCGCAGAACCAAGTCACGTCGGCATAACACATCCAGCTTACCCGCAGGTCCAATTCGCTCACCGCCCGACATCGGCGAAGAACGAATACCCGCCAAACACTTCCAGGAACGATATTCCTTGAGCGATAATCCCAATTGTTGGCACGCATGCGCATGTCCATCCGCACACAGTCGATTGGAGAAGTCGAATCCTTAAAGTCCAGTGGACTCGTCGTGGGCAAACACTTCAGCTCGGAGCAGATGCTGTTCACAATGCACACGGGTCGTTACAAAACGTAAAGCTACGCCATAGGTCGCTGAAAACGTGAGCCGAATCAAGAAAACTTCGCCGACAATCAAACGAACAACGCACCCTTGATGGCTAACTCGCCTTCGTAACCATTAAATCCAAACATGCGAAGGGCACAAACCGTTTACGATGGTAGGGGCGTGATTCGAGTTTCAATGGGCACAAGCTGCCCACCACGAGACTTGTGTACGACCCGACAGCGACCAACACCATATCACTCTGACTTAGCGTACCATCAATAGCGTCCGCCACCCGATCTTCATGAAACAAACTCAGCCGAGATTTCCATCCGACTATGCTGATAAGCCAAGTCGGTAACCAACACGGCCGACGAGATAGACCAACGCATCTTGGTTTGTATCGCGTGAAACCGCCGTTAGCGCACCCGACACTTCGGGCATAAAGAAAAAACAGAGAATAGCTCAAGATTTAAGCGGTTAGCGAGCGTAACGCCCGCAAAGCCCTTCGTTCTCGTTATTGGTGGCCAGTTGATACAGTTCCGTCTGTCGACCAAACAAGTCGGCGCGAACGCGCCGATCGTCACATAAACACGTAGTTACGTCGCTAACCGTGAACTGTTTATAGCCAAAAACGCCCATGGTCCATCAAACTAAGCCGTATGCCATTATCTTCCATCGCGGCGTACGCCCATGCCGATGCCCAGCCGTAGCTTTCATCGCAAATCTGCGCTTTGATGTATGTCTGCTCTCCAATGCCATTTAGAGGGCATTAAACACGTATTGATGATTTTCATTGTTGCGCACCTGCACCGGCGACTATTTGTCGCATCAGACTTGTAAACGCACCGTGTCGATAAGTACGCCGTCGGCCCCAGCGGTTGACGATTGAGATAACCATTAGCCCGCAACGGGCGACGAATGAGGTCGGCAGACATTTCGCCACCGGTAGACATACCACCAACACGCGCACAAATATTCCTGACGTCCACTTACTGCAAGCTGATGTTGGCTAAAGAAAGCGCTGCCGATCGCCTCGTTTAGTGTTTTGTCAAGTTGATGTTGCAGTTCTTTCCAAAAGCCCACGCCGCGATTTAAGATAGGCATAGCCGCCCTTACTATTCATTTTACAGCAAGGTCGCCACAAACAAATTAGCATGGTGGAATCGCGATTGGTAAAAGGTTTACACATGGCTCCAAAGCGATAATCTTTGGCCAACCGTTAACCATGATAGTAACATTGCCCTTCAAGCTTATAATAATCCCTGCCGTTGGTTTCCAAGTTAGGTCATACGGAAAAGGCCACCTTGGTCTATCATGCAGGTTATAAGCTGGCTTCAGTCGGAATTGACGTGTGCCTTAATCAACCGCTATTTCGCCCGTTGACGTTTATCGAACCCCAACAAGGTTGTTGCTGCAACGAGGCTGTGATAAAGGCCGTTGCTCACTCTGCCCTTGCCAGCAATCTTGTCCAAATCAGCAGCCACCAAAGTGGAAACGATCCTGCGCAACATTGAACAGCGGTCTTAGTCCAGCATAAAGTCGGTCCACACCGCCTCCACCTCACCCGTAAAAGGATGCAAGCACATAGATTGGGTGAAAGCCGTAAAGCCAAACTTTTCAGCTTAATGCTGGCCATCGTAAGCCATCTTGCGCGCATCAAAAACTACAACCGACACTGCCGCCACAGCCCGTGCATCGTAGCGTCGCTTGATACACCACCCTGCATCTTGCGCGAGCGTTGACCTGAGATACCGTGAACATTCACACTTACCGCCGCAGCTTCAAGCAACACCTTAGCAGTTAAGGTTATGGCTATCAAGAACCAAAATCTCTCCTGCGCCACGCTTATCCATAGGTTCTCTACAAACCTGGTTTGCAGCTTAAGGCGGTCAAAACCACATTAAGCCCAGAAAAGAGATACGTTCCTTGTTGCCTCGCCACGCCATCATACGCAAAGGAAATTGGAAACGCCTTTCAAACCCTTCGGGCATACCGCCCATACGCGTAACCAAGTCAACCTTACCCAACGAGGCGTAAGGCAACATAAAATTTACCCGGATTAACCTCATCGAAGGCGTTCATATCCAATTGAACTCAGCCGTAAGCGACAATTCGGGCGCGCGCAATTCAAGGTTGGGCAACGCAACGAATGTAGATCAAGCCCAACACGACCGCTAAAGATGATTTACACGAACACCCTTTTCTCCTTAAGAGCACACATGAGATTCATTTCAACTCATGCGACAGAAAAAAACGAATCGATACCCATTCAGTTCCAAGAGCACGTGATTAGGGTCAAAGCCGTCTGTTCAGGGCTTGAAGGTTTGGTCGCAGTTCAGACTTCCGTTCTGCCAATTGAGCGTTTCAAGCCGATAGAGACTTATACAGGCCAGAAACATTTGCGCATCCAGCCCAGGCACCATGCAGCCATGCTGTCTCGTGTTCGCAGCAAAGCTTTAGAGTGCTCAATCTGCAATTATCACCTTATTTTCCAATAAACAGGAGTTTAGTGGTGTCGGCGAAACAGCATCGCTCAAATCCACGCTGATGTTGGCATCTTTCAGTTGAGCTGGTACCCTAATGAACTTCGAATTGAGTCGACACCCTACTTTGCACAAGCAATAAGCCCCCTTCCTTTATACGTCCTCGCCTGCACAAGGTTGGCCAGTTCATGCGTCGACAACGACAGCCAATCTACTCCACCTGTTGACTTAGTAAGGCATCAATTGCACTTACGCCAATCCTACCCATTGGCGATAGGTATCGGTTGTCGCTATCGAATCGTTGCTGCAGCACCCTCACCCCTACACCGAGGTCGAGGAAACACAAGTCTAACCCATCCACTGTTATCTCCATACATATACGATACGTCGCAAGCTTAACAACCCAGTTTTGTACAGGTGGGCGAAAAGCAGACACTAAGATAAGAAAAAGCACAATCAGGATGTATGCTACATGACCAACCCATCGAATATATTTCTTCATACAAAAAATGTTCGCTCGTCCATCTATTTTGCCTCAAGGCCCTAATCAACCGCAAAGTAAGCATTTTTGAAAATAAGCCCACCCATCACCAAAGAAATGGTAACGAACAACAATTTATTCAAATCATTACACAAGGTAACAAATGTTAAATGTGCAGTTACGACAAAAGCCCAATTGGTCTATCAGACCGCTATCAAATCATTTTGGGTGTTTCCATTGTTTCCTTTCTCTTTCGTTTGCTGTCGGCATATTGCAATATCTATTCTCTTAACGTACCGCTATACGCTTCAAAACAAAATAATCGATGTACTCAACAAACAAGCAAACTGCACCAACTCAACACCAGCCCGGAGTTACCCTTAGATACCATAAACTGAGCGTCTACACAACGAAGTCGTTTGACCTATAATTGAGAGGATCGGCGTCTTTCAGCAAAACCAAGAAAACCCGCCTTATGTACGAAGTACAGGCCAAATAAGTTCACTGTTTTATTAATTCACAACCAACAGCTACCGCAAGCATCAACTCCCCAAAAACGTCAACAAGCCAACCCCTAACCCCAAAAACTTAAATAGCTATACTATTTTATACAAACTGATATAATTTTCACTCCCATCTAGCAAAATATAAGGTCATAAAGTAGGCAAAAGCCACTATTTCTAACCTTCACGATCTTCCAACTTGCCTGTTTTAAGGACAAAACCTGCAATTGTACCATTTGCCTTTCAGTTGGCTGCTGGCACGTAATTTTCCAACCAATAACCCTTTTAACCCCTAAAATCAGCTTAATAGCTGTATTGCCCTTTTTAGTCCTGTTTTGATGGTTCCAAAGGCTATATTTATACCATTGCAGTGCATCCTTATACTTTTCACCATTTGTAACAACCCTACATTTAGCACCATTTACCCCGCATTTAGCACCAAAAAACACCGCGTTTACCATAATACACTCATTTTGCACCATATTAATCCATTTTGCACCATAGCACCCATTTGCTGCAAATAGCTAATTGGTAATAAATACTGTCTTATAAATAAAAACACATTTAACGCATTCACAAACACCCCACTTTGCAATAAAACAAACCCCCGAGAATCGATATTTGCGCCAAGATAGGCGATTGTTGATGAAATAGGCACATAGTTAAATTTATTGCTGAAAAACAGACAAAAAGGATTGTGCCATGTGCAGCCTAACAGCCACAACACGGAAAGGGCGCACGCCCACGACCATCAGTGTTAGTTATGCAAGCAGCTCACAGACAAGTTCAAAGCATCGTGAAAAGCCAATTAATCTGACTCGAAAGACAGTTACAACTTATGAACATGCAGCCTTCGACAAATCGCTTTTTAAACATAACCACATTTGGCACATACAAAAGGGGAATAAACCATGTTTTGTGTCTTTGTCTGCACTTCGTACACCAGCAGGCGTATACTTGTTTAGTAACAAAGATAATAAACCCTCTCAAATTGTAGAATTTTAAAAACTAGATATTCCAATATTAAAGGGCGTGACGACTGTTGGAATGAGTGGTAAGAGGTATGGATAAGGGATGAGTTTGCTTTTAAGTTGTCATCTATTTTCATACTCAAATCATGTAGAATATACACCATTTATTTAGGTGATATTTGTTGTATTTACCATCCCGTTATTATCAAATATGGCTTTTTCATTTAGTGCATTGTGTTTATAACGGCATAAAGCTATTAATGGTTGTGATTAAAAATAACCTCACCTCTGAACAACTTATTGTTGCATTTATAGCAGTGCGTGAAGATTTATCCATTTGCCTAGCAACGGCAAAACACAAGACTTCTCAAGCAAATTTCGTTGCTCCAATTTGTGATACTCCATAGAACTATTCTTGTATAAATCCATACCCTGGTTTTGGAGATTGCGTGTTGAAGAGGCTGTTCCAAAATACTTCTTGGTGGACTTTACCAACAGTATTGGCGCTTCCTCAATTGTGGATGCTCACTTTTCTCCCTCATTGAAGTACTCACGTATCTTTCAACCTTTCTCGTATCATTATAGAATACGGTAAAACCATGAGTGATTATTCTTTAGCGAATAGAAATGCGATAGCTTATGCGTATCGTCGTCAGTGATAATCTCTTCCAATAGCCCTTCTTCACCTGCATATCTAATATGAATGGTAATCCAGTTCAGATGCCCTTTTATTGAATGTGATATAGTTTCTGTGGTGCCAGGAAATTATTTATAGTATTCGCCTTTCGTATGGTATTGCAATTCAATTCCGTCAATTACATTGGGTGCTTTTCTCTTCTGCACATCCTTTATTGGAGGTCTTTTGTGGGGTGTTTGGTGATAAAGCGCATGCCGAGAGACATACAGCAAGCAATAGGTTGAAAATAAGTTTCATTTGATGTTCTTATTGTGGAGATAGCAGTAGGTTCAGATACAATCAATTAAAATTATGACAATCTCAGGTGCTGGTGTTACCATGAATCCATTGCTTAACTCTATTTATGCTTGCTTACGCACTTTGTGGTATGTGTGTGTGCAAAGAAAAGACATTGTCCTTCTTATTTTTCCCTCTGTCTCACGCTTGTTCAGTTGTTTCTTTTATTTCAAAACTGCAGATGCAGGTAGTATGATAAAGATGTATAGACATTTCGTCTTTATCTTATAGAGGGTGTCATTACTCCATATAGCACAAAGAGGCTTTGTAGTACAAATCAGTGTCATCTTCAAATCCACCTTTCAAGGTGTCCCACATTGTATTTGTTTGGGAACGAAAAGTCACCATGCTTAATTTTATGGTTGCATGTAAAGCAGAGCCTATTATCATTGTAATTATTGCTAAAGAACTACATGTTTTCTTATATAAGAGAGGAGGAATGTGCATTACCTTTTTCATTGGCTGTGAAAAGTGTCCACTTTTTAGTTGATACTCAGCAAGACAGGTTCGTATATCGTTCTGAAACTCCTCCATACCTTTTTGTTTCTGCATCGTAGTACAATTGGTCGGGCATCTGTGGATGAAAGTCGTAAATTCATCTGTCTGTAGCTTTCATCAGTGGCTCAAAGAGTTTTCGCAATTTCAGTGATAAAGTGGATGTTGGTTAGCACAATCAAGTCACGATGGTTTTGGCTGATACATCATCACTATGCGCCTGCCTTTATACGCAATGTATTTATGTCGTCAGCGCGTATTTTCGAAATGAAAAGACAAATTTAGTTATCGAGTCCTCTTGTGCACGTCCATTACATACAACCTTATCTTCCAGTCTTTTCCGTGAAAAACTGTTTGCACATGGTATTAACAATGGCTTTAACTGCCTGTTTGTTACTTCAAAGCATTTCAAAGACTTCTGCCATTATGAGAAAGAACAGGCTGCCATGAGGGTAAGTACAAACGTACTAGTACGAACAATGATTTACATACGTTAGCATGCCATCTGTACTTCGTCTTTAAAAGATTATTGGTTTATTTGCTGCCATGTTTGTGTCAGAAATCTCCTTTCATATGTCAAGGTGCCTAACTCTCCCGGTTTTCCATTTCTTCAGCTTGCGTTTGGCCCGGGTCCCGTGCGGGTCGATAGCTGCAAACAAGCTTTCATAATTCCTGATGGCGGCTTTGGGCATGCCACTCGCCCACTTTCCGAACTCCTTGCCAAGCAGTATGTATTTCGGCTGCTAGGCGTTTCAGTTGTTCTGCACGTTGCTTTTCCACAGCGTGCGTGCCTCTTCCAATCGCCGTGTTTAGCGGGTTGATTACGTTCAGCTTTTGCGGATAAGCCTTTTGGCGGCGGGTTTCTCAACGTCGTATCGGCTGTGGATGGCTGTAGTTGTCGATGGCCGCTTGCATGTCGTCTTTGTCGGCAAAGGCAGTTATGGCGTCGTTATATCGCTTGTCGGCCTTGCTTTCTTGCAAAGCCGAGTTGAGTGATGTTGAGATTGTTGTGTGTGCGCGCAGTTGGCGACCTCTGTCTCGTACGAAAATGTTTTCTCGGCGGATGGGTTCTGCAGACTATGCCCAGCAAAGAGGTGCAACGCGATAGGGCAACATAGGTTTGTCCGCCGGCGAATACGCCGCGAGTGAAGTCTATCTTTACGTTGTTAAAGGCTGAGCCTTGGCGCTTGTGTACATGGTGATGGCCCATGCGCGGATGAGCTGCACGCTGATAGCTGCACGTTTCTTCTTCTTCAATCTGTTCCTTTCTCGTTAAAAGGTGTATCGCACGTTCGACCATACTCTCTTTCCCACATCGAAGTCGCGTCCGTCTTCGGTTCGAACGCTTGCCCAGTATATAATGCGTCTTGTTCGTCGCTCAAACCCAATGATTGTCCCTATTTGTGCCGTTCACCCACCTACGCTCTTTGTCGTTCTTGATGAACAGTGATGCCTGTGCGCCGGTTTTCACTTCGGTAATTCTATTGGCGTGGGCAAACTCGCTCTCTGGGGCTCGCCTTCGATGTGCCCGCCAGAATATTGTTGGTCTCGTCGGGTAGGGTGTTGTTTGACATCGTTGATGTAGTCGACGTGCATCTCACGCCCTGATAGCGGCGTGAGTGGATAAGCGCCCTCTTCTGTTCCTATCTCGGCGTTAACTCGCGCGTGCGGTACAGTGCGGGTCGCTACCGAAACATGTGCGAGTGCGTGTGCGGTCGAGTAGGGAAATGAATTGTGCATCCTTGCCTGTAAACTTTCCTCAGCTCTACTGCGCAATGGGTTGCATCTCGGAACATGGGCATCGAAGAAAAACAAGAGGGTAGTACGACGGACGAAGTAATTGGCGTTCGTCTTCTTTTATTACAGTTCGAGCTGATAGATCGCGCTACCAAGAGTAGCTGTTTCTTTCACCGAAAGGCTCGCGCATGTTGCGGTTGTAGATGCGCAGTAACTTGTCGATAAAGTCGATGATGTCTGCCCCACCATCGATATCTCGTCGATATGATGAGTTCCCACCTCGCGTAAGAGTTTTGTTTTCGCCATTATATTTGGGCGTGTTGCGGATGTTGCGGACGTAGCCGTTGTCAGTCGGGCGTAAACGCTTGAGATGGAAAGGCAGTTTGAAAAGCTGTGCAAAAGGTACTTCCGCCTGCGTTGATGGCAGCGATACCGTTCAGGTGTTTCTGATGGCCATTACTGTGCCATGCGGCGCCGCTGGCGCTGGCGGCGCGCGCACGTGTGTGTGTGTACAGCCAGCCATGCTGGCGTACTGTGTAGCCGG
>BNJU01002202.1_pt1 | contig 74563 bp, 68 predicted proteins | sample 8539281 | NCBI WGS metagenome assembly BNJU01 (sample SAMD00202456, study PRJDB9452) | human saliva metagenome | isolation source: human saliva | place: Japan
GGAGTCCTTGCGCCCGTCGTTGGGGATGACGGGGTTGCCGGAGAAGCGCTGCCAGGTCCGGCCCCGGTCGCTGGAGTAGGGCCAGGGGACTGGGCCTCACCGCCCTCGGTGGAGGTGTAGACGGCCACCATGCCGCCGCCGCTTGACCAGGCCGGAGGTGTCGGCGCCGTCGACGACGCAGCTGCCGGACATGGCCAGGCCCTGCGCGTCGTGCTCAAGGCCGTCTCCTGGCGCTTCCAGTGCACCATGTCCGAGCTGATCGCGTGGCCCCAGGTACCGTCCTGCTGGTGGAAGAGGTGGTACTCGCCCTCGTAGAGGACCAGGCCGTTGGGGTCGGCGAGGTTCCCCGCAGCGGGACTGTAGTGGTAGGCGGGGCGGTAGGCGGCCGAGGCCGGCGAGTCCGTGGCGGTCGGTGACGTCGGGCGAGCTCGGCGCCCCGTGGAGCATCGCACCAGGACGGCTCCGCCCACGATGAGGGCACCGGCGCCGGCCGCACCGAGGATCAGGGTCCGACGCCGCAGGCCGGTCTTCTGCGGTCCTGGGAGCCTGTCGGGGCCGGCGAGGGCTCTCGTGCACCCGGAGGACACGCCTCCGGCTGAGTCGGCCCAGGGCTCCGAGGGACTTCGTGGAGCCTGCCGACTCAGCCGGGTGGGTGGGTTGGTCAGGATGGGAGGGATGGGCGCCGTGGGACTCGTCCGTCATGACCTCAAGATTATCGGCCGGTCGGGCGAGCGGCGACGTCCCTCAGAGCGAGCGCTCCGCGGTCTCGACCACGTTGGCCAGCAGCAGGGCGCGGGTCATGGGACCCACGCCGCCGGGGTTGGGCGAGCCAGGAGGCCACCTCGTCCACGCCGTCGGCGACGTCACCGGCGATGCGGCCCTTGCCGGTCGCGGGGTCGACGACGCGCGAGACGCCCACGTCCAGGACGACGGCGCCGGGGGCCACCATCTCCGGGGTGATGATGCCGGGGCTGCCGGCCGCCGAGATGACGACATCGGCCCGCCGCACGTGCTCGGCCAGGTCCGTGGTGCCGGTGTGGCAGATGTCCACGGTGGCGTTGACGTCCTTGCGGCCCAGGAGCAGGCCGATGGAGCGGCCCACCGTGACACCGCGGCCGACGACGCACACGTTGCGGCCGGCCAGGTCGATGCCGTGGCGCTCCATGAGCTCGATGCAGCCGCGCGGCGTGCAGGGCAGGGGCGAATCGATGGGCCCCGAGGCCCGCAGCACCAGGCGCCCCAGGTTGGTGGGGTGCAGGCCGTCGGCGTCCTTGTCCGGGTCGACGCGCTCCAGGATCGCGTTGGTGTCCACGCCCGCCGGCAGCGGGAGCTGGACGATGTAGCCGGTGCAGGCGTCATCCGCGTTGAGGCCGTCGACGGCGGCCTCCACCTCACCCTGGGTGGCGGTGGCCCGGCAGGTCCTCGCGGATGGAGAGGATGCCGACCTCGGCGCAGTCGGCGTGCTTGCCGGCGACGTACTTGACGCTGCCGGGGTCCTCCCCCACCAGGACCGTGCCCAGGCCGGGGGTGACGCCGCGCTCGCGCAGCGCCGCGACGCGCTCCTTGAGCTCCGCCTTGAGGGCGGCGGCCGTGGCCTTGCCGTCCAGGACCCGGGCCGCCCCGTTCCAGGGGGCCCTCACTGGGCCAGCCCCGGGTAGAGGGGGAAGGCGTCGGTCAGGGCGCGCACGCGGCCACGCAGGGCGGCCAGGGTCTCGTCGTCGGCGGTGCCGGCGGCGCCGTGGACGAGGGTGGCGGCGATGATGTCGGCGACCTCGGTGAACTCGGCGTCGCCGAAGCCGCGGGTGGCCAGGGCGGGGGTGCCGATGCGCAGGCCGGAGGTCACGCGCGGGGGGCGCGGGTCGAAGGGGACGGCGTTGCGGTTGACCGTGATGCCGGCGGTGTGCAAAAGGTCCTCGGCCTGCTGGCCGTCCAGGGAGGAGTCGCGCAGGTCGACCAGCACCAGGTGGACGTCGGTGCCCCCGGTGACCAGGCTGACGCCGGCGGCACGCACGTCGTCGGCCCCGAGACGCTCGGCGATGATGGCGGCGCCGCGCACGGTGCGCTCCTGGCGCTCGCGGAACTCCTCGGTGCCGGCGATCTTCATGGCCACGGCCTTGGCGGCGATGACGTGCATGAGGGGGCCGCCCTGCTGGCCGGGGAAGACGGCGGAGTTGAGCTTCTTGCCCCACTGCTCGGCGCGGCTGGACAGGAGCATGCCGGAGCGGGGGCCGCCCAGGGTCTTGTGGACGGTGGTGGACACGACGTCGGCGTGCGGGACGGGGTTGGGGTGCAGGCCGGCGGCGACGAGCCCGGCGAAGTGGGCCATGTCCACCCACAGGGCGGCGCCGACCTCGTCGGCGATGGCGCGGAAGGCCGCGAAGTCGAGGTGGCGGGGGTAGGCGGACCAGCCGGCGATGATGACCGTGGGGCGCTCGCGCAGGGCGGCCTCGCGCACCTGGTCCATCTCGATGCGCATGGTGGTCTCGTCCACGCCGTAGGCGGTGGCGTTGTAGTTCTTGCCGGAGAAGTTGATCCTCATGCCGTGGGTGAGGTGGCCGCCGTGGGCCAGGGACAGGCCCAGGAGGGTGTCGCCGGGGGTGGCCAGGGCGTGGAGGACGGCGGCGTTGGCCTGGGCCCCGGAGTGGGGCTGGACGTTGGCCCACTCGGCGTCGAAGACGGCCTTGGCTCGCTCGATGGCCAGGGACTCGGCGACGTCGACGACCTCGCAGCCGCCGTAGTAGCGGCGACCGGGATACCCTTCCGCGTACTTGTTGGTCAGGACCGAGCCCTGGCACTCCAGGACGGCCCGGGGAACGAAGTTCTCCGAGGCGATCATCTCCAGGGTCTCGCGCTGGCGGGCGAGCTCGCCGGTGAGGACCTCGGCGATGTCCGGGTCGAGCTCGGCCAGCGGCTGGTTCAGGGACGGGGTGACGGCTTGCGCGGTCATGTCTCTCCTCAGGTGTGGGGCGCACGCTGCGCCATGGCAGGCGGCTGTGCGCGCACTGGTGGGCGATCCGTGGCCCAGGCGGGCGACCCCGGAGTCGTGTTCGTGCCGCTCCCCGGTGGTGATCCACCCGGCGCCAGTCGCGACGGTCATACCCTATCGTGCCGAGGCGCAGCCGTGCCGCCTCGAGGCGAGCCCCCGGTTCGGGACGGGCGGTCAGCCCTCCTGGCTCTCCTGGCCGAACCAGTCGCCCAGGCCGTCGTCGGCGCCGATCCAGGCCAGGGCCTGGGGCATCTCCTCGGGGCGCAGGAGGATCCGGGCGAAGGCGCGGCGCACCTGCTCGCGCATCTCCTCATCGCCGACGCCGGTGACCACGAGGTGGCAGCGAGGCTCGCAGGCTGCGTCATCGCCGGCACCGGACGGAGCGGCCGGGACCTCGGCCCAGGTTCCGGCGTCGCCGACGCTCACGGCACCTCCGGCGACCTCCCAGGTGCAGACCCGGCCGGGGCGGCTGGGCAGCCAGAAGCAGCCGCGAGCGCACAGCCCCTGGCCGGCGAGCTCGACGACGAGGGTGCGCAGGCGCCCGGGGTGGAAGGGCAGGGTGGCGCTGAGGTCGAGGGTCCACACGCCGTGGTCGTCGGGGCCGCCCCAGGCGCTCGTGGTCGCGGGGTGGATGCGGCTCAGGGAGGAGGCGGCGTCGTGGGTGAGGGCGGTGAGGGTCTCCAGGAGGGGCGCGTCGAGCCCCGGGAGCAGGAGGGCGTCGTGGGGGCGCAGGTGCTCGATGAGGTCGGCCCCGGCGGGGTCCTCGTCACGTCCCAGGGCCAGGACGACGTCGGCGTAGCCGAGGTTGGCCAGGTGGATGGCGCCCGTGCAGCGGGAGTCGCCGGGGAAGGCGGCCAGCAGGCGGTGCTCGAGGAGCTCGTCCAAGGCGGTCGTGGCGTCCAGGACGTGGGCCGCCCCGGCCAGTCTCACTCCGGTGCCGGCGAGGTCCTCGGCCAGGCGGGGCACGAGGTGGGCGAGCTCGATGGCCGCCGGCAGGAGGATGACGGTGGTGCCGCCCGGATCCTGGGCGGAACGGTCCTGAGCGACGGCGACCAGGACCTCGCGCAGGGAGCAGGTGGGGCAGGTGTAGGGCATGGGGACGTCGAGGCGCACCGGGTCGTCGTCGAAGCCCTCGGCCGAGCTGTGGCTGACGAGCCGGACCAGGTCGTCGTCATCGGTGCGACCGCTATCGACCTCGCCATCGGCGCCGAAGTGAAGGCCGGCGCGGATGACGACGGCGTCCTGACCGGCCAGGGAGAGGTCGACCAGGTCCAGCAGGGCGGGTTCGACGGCGCCGATGACGGCCAGGGTGTGCCGGCTGTCGGCTGCAGCCGCGGAGCCGGGAAGATCGGCGGCGAAGTCATCCGAGGGATCGGTCACGAGGTCCTCCAGCAGAGTTGACGAAACTGAGAATCATTCTTATATCATGCTCGTCATGACCACCTACTGCCAAGTCACGGGGGCCCGGCCTGTCTTCGGCCGGTCCGTCTCCCACTCCCACAAGCGCACGCCCCGGCGCTGGGACCCCAACCTGCAGCGCAAGCGCTACTGGGTGCCGTCCCTGGGGCGCACCGTGCGCCTGACGGTGTCCGCCAAGGGCATCCGCACGATCGACAAGCTGGGCATCGACGTCGTCGTGGCTCAGATGCTCGCCCGAGGGGAGAAGCTGTCATGAGCGGAGCCAAGGGAGGAAAGGACCTGCGGCCGATCATCAAGATGGTCTCCACCGCGGGGACGGGCCACACCTACGTGACCCGCAAGAACCGCCGCAACACCCCCGACCGGCTGGTGCTGCGCAAGTTCGATCCGGTGGTGCGCCGGCACGTGGAGTACAAGGAGTCGCGCTGATGGCCAAGAAGTCCAAGATCGCCGCCGAGCTGCGGCGCCAGCAGGTGGTGGAGCGTTACGCCGAGCGCCGAGCCGAGCTCAAGCGGGCCTCGGTCAACCCTCACCTGAGCCAGGCCGAGCGCGATGAGGCGATGGCGGCCCTGCACGCGCTGCCCCGCGACGCCTCCCCCACTCGCCTGCGTCGGCGCGACGCGGTGGACGGTCGCCCGCGCGGGCACCTGCGCGTCACCGGGACCTCCCGGGTGCGTTTCCGCGAGATGGCGCTGCGCGGTGAGCTGCCGGGCATCGTCAAGTCCTCCTGGTAGCCGTCCCGCCCGCCACCCAACCACTCACGCACAGTTCAAGGAGCTTCCATGCGCCCTGGGATCCACCCCAGCTACCAGCCCATCGTCTTTCGCGACAAGTCCGCCGACTTCGCCTTCCTGACCCGCTCGACCCTGACGTCGTCGGAGACCATCGAGTGGGAGGACGGCAACACCTACCCGGTCTACGACGTCGAGGTCTCCAGCGCCTCGCACCCGTTCTGGACCGGCCAGGGCAAGATCCTGGACACGGCCGGCCGGGTGGAGAAGTTCGAGCGCCGTTACGGCAAGCGCACGCGCTAGCCCCGCAGGCACGGCGGCCCCACCGCCGCAGTGCCCCACGCCCACTCGCAGCACAGAAGGAAGGAGAGGCCACCCATGAAGGTTCGCGCCTCGATCCGGTCCCTGGCCAAGCAGCCGGGGTCCAAGGTGGTCCGACGCCGCGGTCACACCTACGTCATCAACAAGAAGAACCCCCGCCTCAAGGCCCGTCAGGGCTGACGGCCAGGTCCACCTCCGCAAGGGGCGGGATGCGCGACAACGCGCATCCCGCCCCTTCCTTTCCTCAGCATCGACCCCAGTCGCCGAAGAATGGCGGCACTTCAATCACAATCAGCCTCACCCTGCAACGACGCGGGAAACCGATGAGGCGGAAGCACCTGTGTACCTCACCGCCAACTAACCGGAAATATTCACGTAACACGTAAGGCGTTGCCTATAAGCGTCCGTCACACGCGGACAAGCTCGCGCTTATGCGCCCGCTCCGAACCGTCTCTGGGAGAGTCCCGATGCACCTCACTCCTCGTGAGCAGGAGAAGCTACTCATCGTCGTCGCCGCAGACCTGGCACGAAGACGCAAGGACAGAGGGATCCGGCTCAACCACCCCGAGGCAGTCGCCTACATCACCGCTGAGATCCTCGAAGGAGCCCGAGAGGGGCGCACGGTCACGGATCTCATGGCCTACGGGACCACCCTGCTGACCTACGACGACGTCATGGAGGGAGTCCCGGAGATGATCCGCGCGGTCCAGGTGGAGGCGACCTTCCCCGACGGAACCAAGCTCGTCTCCGTCCACGACCCGATTCGCAGGAGGCTGCCATGATCCCGGGAGAGTACCGGCTCGCGAGCGGCACCATCACCATCAACGAGGGCCGCCCCACCCTCACCCTCGACGTCCTCAACACCGGGGACCGTCCCCATTCAGGTCGGCTCGCACTTCCACTTCGCCGAGGTCAACTCCGCACTGTCCTTCGACCGGCAGGGCCGCTCGCGGCTTCCGCCTCGACATTCCGGCCGGAACCGCCGTTCGCTTCGAGCCGGGCGACTCCCAGACCAGTCCACCTGGTGGCGCTGGCGGGAGCGCGAAGGGTCTTCGGGCTGGCAGGCGAGACGAACGGCCCCGTCCAGGGCTGAGAGCACAGGAGCACATCATGAGCAAGGAACTCAGCCGTCGGGAGCATGCCGCCTTGTACGGCCCCACCACCGGGGACGCCGTCCGCCTGGCCGATACCGACCTCTTCGCCCAGATCGAGCGGGACCTGACCCACCGTGGCGACGAGGCCGTCTTCGGAGGCGGCAAGGTCATCCGCGACGGAATGGGCCACAACGGCCAGCGCACGCGAGACGAGGGACATCCCCGACACCGTCATCACCAACGCGATCATCATCGACCACACCGGGGATCTACAAGGCCGACGTCGCCATCCGCGACGGCGTCATCAGCGCTATCGGCGCCGCGGGCAACCCGGACATCATGGACGACGTCGACATCGTCATCGGCGCCTCCACGGAGGTGATCGCCGGCGAGCACCGCATCCTGACGGCCGGAGGCATCGACTCCCACATTCACTTCATCTCCCCCACCCAGGTCGCCACCGCCCTGGCCTCGGGCGTGACCACCATGATCGGAGGAGGGACAGGACCCGCCGACGGCACCAACGCCACCACGATCACTCCCGGGGCGTGGAACCTGGCCCGCATGCTCCAGGCGGTCGAGGACTTCCCCATGAATATCGGCCTGCTGGGCAAGGGCCACGCCTCGGCCCGGGAGCCTCTGGCCGAGCAGCTGCGCGCCGGTGCGGTCGGCTTCAAGATCCACGAGGACTGGGGCGCCGCACGCCGTCATCGACGAGGCGCTCAAGGTCGCCGACGAGTTCGACGTGCAGGTCGCCATCCACACCGACACGCTCAACGAGTGCGGATTCGTCGAGGACACCCGCCGCGCGATCGGCGGACGGGTCATCCACACCTTCCACACCGAGGGCGCCGGCGGCGGCCACGCCCCCGACATCATCACCCTGGCGCAGGACCCCAACATCCTGCCGTCCTCGACCAACCCGACGCTGCCCTTCACGCGCAACACCGCTGAGGAGCATCTCGACATGCTCATGGTGTGCCACCACCTCAACCCCGCCATCCCGGAGGACGTCGCCTTCGCGGACTCGCGCATCCGCCCGGAGACGATCGCGGCCGAGGACGTTCTGCACGACCTGGGCGTGTTCTCGATGACGTCGTCGGACTCCCAGGCCATGGGGCGCGTCGGTGAGGTCGTCATCCGCACCTGGCAGGGTGGCCGACCAGATGAAGAAGGCGCGCGGCAGGCTCGCCCGGGGACCCGGAGGGACGGCGACAACCTGCGCATCAAGCGCTACGTGTCGAAGTACACGATCAACCCGGCCCGAGCCAACGGGATCGCCGAGGTCGTGGGCAGCGTGGAGGTGGGCAAGTGGGCCGACCTGGTGCTGTGGGACCCCGCCTTCTTCGGGGTCAAGCCGTCCCTGATCCTCAAGGGGGGCCAGATCGCCTCGGCGGTCATGGGCGACGCCAACGCCTCGATCCCCACCCCCGAGCCCACGCTCATGCGCACCATGTTCGGCGGCCACGGGGCGGCACCGGCGTCGAACTCGATCACCTTCATGTCCCAGGCGGCCATCGATGCGGGAGTGCCCCAGAGCCTGGGGCTGCGCAAGAAGGTCTGTCCGGCCCGCGGGGTCAGGCGGCTGACGAAGGCGGACATGGCCTTCAACGACGCCACTCCGGCGCTCACCGTCGATCCCGAGACCTACGAGGTCACCGTCGACGGCGAGAAGGTCACCTGCGAGCCCGCCGAGGTCCTCGCCATGGCCCAGCGCTACTTCCTCTTCTGACCCCTCATCCTGGAGCCTTCATGATTATCGAGTCCATCTCAGGCAATATCCACGACCTGCCCGGCGAGGACCTGGAGGACGTGCACGTTGAGAGCGTGGTCCTCCCCCTGGCCGACCTCACGAAACGCATCCAACGAGTGCGCTCGGACCACGGCACCGAGCTCGGCATCCGGCTCGCGCCGGGCGCGCCGGACCTGCGCGAGGGAGACATTCTGCTTCGCAACGAGCGCGGAATCGTCGTCGTGCGCCTGGAGCCCACCGACGTCCTGGTCATCGCGCCCGCCACGGTGCGCGAGATGGGAGTCGTCGCCCACAACCTGGGCAACCGGCACCTGCCTGCCCAGTTCTTCGGACCCGCTGAGCCCTTCCCGGGGCTTGAGGGGCATGACGGCGTCATGGTCATCCAGTACGACCACACCGCCGAGCACTACCTGGAGCACCTGGGGGTGCGTCACGCGCGGATGGAGCGGTCCATGCCCGTCCCCTTCCGCCATGCCGAGCACACTCACTGACCCCTGCGCCCCGGAGTGGGGCGAGCCCGCGTGCTGGCAGCTGCCGCTGGCCCAGCTGTGCGACTCCGCGCTGCCCACGGGTGCCTTCTCCCACTCCTTCGGGCTGGAGACCTACATCTGCGAGGGCGTCGTCGACGACGAGGCCTCCTTCGTGTCCTGGCTGCGCGCGCTCGTGTCCACCCAGCTGACCTTCTCCGAGGGGCTGGGGCTGCGGCTGGCCTTCGAGGCGGTGGTGGCGGACGACTGGGAGGCGATCGCGCACCTCGACGAGCTCCTCGTGGCTCAGGCGGTGCCGATCCAGGTGCGCCGGGCCGGGGTGACGATGGGGCGGCGTCTGCTCACCATCGCCCGCCTGGCCCTGGAAGGCACCGACGGCGACAGGCTGCTGAGCCGCTACGCGGCACTCGTGGACACCGGAAGGCTGCCGCGCCCCACCCCGCCATCGTGCTGGCGATCGCCGGCTACGCGCTCACGGCGCACCGGCGGCGGTCACGGCGGCCTACCTCCAGTCCAGCGTCATCTCACTGACGCAGAACGCCGTACGAGCCATCCCCCTGGGGCAGGACGCCGGTCAGCGCGCCATCGCCTCGGTGCGCGACGACGTCCGCGCCGCGGTCAGGCGGATCAGGGGCCTCGACGAGATGGATCTGGGGGCCGCCGCGCCCGGGATCGAGATCAGCCAGATGCGGCACGAGCGCCAGCGCGCCCGCATGTTCATGTCCTGAAAGACCTTCCTGAAGAGCTATTGAGGAGAATCGCATGTCAGCAGCAACCAGCCAGGAGCACGCGGACGCGCCTGGGCAGCCGGAGCCCCGTTCCCAGCACCACGGTCCGGTCCGTATCGGAGTGGGTGGCCCAGTGGGGGCGGGCAAGACCCAGCTCATCGAGCGCATCACCCGAGCCATGAGCCAGGAGGTCTCCATGGCCGCCGTCACCAACGACATCTACACGATCGAGGACGCCAAGATCCTCGCCGCTCAGGGGGTTCTGCCGGTGGACCGCATCGTCGGGCTGGAGACCGGGGGCTGCCCGCACACGGCCATCCGCGAGGACACCTCCATGAACGAGGCGGCGATCGCCGAGCTGGTGGAGCGCCACCCGGACCTCGAGGTGGTGTTCGTGGAGTCGGGAGGCGACAACCTCTCGGCCACCTTCTCCCCCGAGCTCGTCGACTTCTCCATCTACGTCATCGACGTCGCCCAGGGCGAGAAGATTCCCCGCAAGGCCGGTCAGGGGATGATCAAGTCCGACCTGTTCGTCATCAACAAGACGGACCTGGCCCCTCACGTCGGCGCCGACCTGGCGGTCATGGAGGCCGACTCCAAGGTGTTCCGAGGTGACAAGCCCTTCTGCTTCACCAATCTCAAAGACCGACGAGGGCCTGGAGCAGGTCATCGAGTGGATCCACCACGACGTGCTCATGACGGACCTGGAGCCGTGAGCACCACCGGCACCCTGCACCTGCGGATCGCCCGGGGCGGGGACCGGAGTATCGCCGTCGACCAGTACCACCGGGGAGCGCTGAGGGTTTTCCGCCCGCTGTACCTCGATGGGACCGGGACAGGGTGACCTACTACGTGGTCAATCCCGGAGGCGGGTACCTGGACGGCGACTCCTATCTCACCGAGGTCGAGGTCCTCCAGGGGCCTCGGCAGTGCTGACGACCCAGGCGGCCACGAAGATCTACCGCACCCCACCTGCCCGGTCCGCCAGGACACCCGGGTGAGCCTGGGGCCCCGGGGGCCGTGCTGGAGCTCGTTCCCGACCAGGTCATCGCCTACCGGGGAGTCCTCCCTACCGGCAGACCACCCTGGTTGAGATGGACCCGACGGCGACCTTCATGTCCCTGGAGGTCCTCACCCCGGATGGGCCCCGGACGGTTCGGCCTTCGGCTACGACTGCGTGCGGATGCGCACCGATATCCGCGTCGGCGGCCGGTGCGCCGTCGTCGACAACCTGCGCCTGGTCCCCTGGTGAGGCCGGGATGGCGGGTCTGGGAGGCCCTGGAGGGACACAGCCACCTGGCCTCCTTCACGGCGCTCGACGCCCGGGATCGATGCCGCCCTCGTCACTGAGATCGGGCCCGAGATGCTCGAGGTCGACGGCGTGCGCGGCGCAGTGACGCGGGTGCAGGGGCCCCGGGCTCATCGCGCGGGCGCTGGGCGATGACACGACCCGTCTGACCGCTCTCATGCTCGACATCAGCGAGCTTCTGCGCGGCCGGTGGTTCGGCGCGCCGAGGCTCAACCTGCGCAAGTACTAGCAACAGCCCGCTCGCCTGGGCGGCGGGCACCTCCCGAGTCTCTATCGATCGGAGCCCCTCATGCCTGAGTCATCTGTTCATCAGTCCCACCGCCCGGCTGACGGACCGGGCACCTCAGCCGTCCCGTCGATCGTCTCATCCGGCGTGGGCGCGCTCGGGGCGCGGGGTGGGGCAGATCTTCCTCCAGCCCCAGGCGCTCACCGGACTGCTCATCGTGGCCGGCATCGCCGTCTACTCACCGCTCATGGCCCTTCCAGGTGGTCCTCAGGGACGACGGTGTCGACGGTGGCGGGCCAGGCTGCTGGATCTGCGATGTCCGTGACGGACTCCAGGGCTACAACGGGGCGCTGGTGGGAGCGGCGGCCTGGGCCGCTATGGGCGTTTTCTGGCCGGCGACGCTGGTCACCGTGGTCAGGGGCGGCGGCGTGCCCCGCGGTCCACCGCGCTCTGGAGCGCGCCCTCGCGCCGGTCGGGCTCCCGGCGCTCACGGCTCCTTTCTGCATCGTCTCCGGCCTGCTGACCGCTCTGCTCAGGGCGATCGATGCGCCGATGGTGCCGGATCCGGCGCCGGTCAGTGGGGCGACGGCGTGGCTGGTCCCGGAGGCGGTGCTGACGGGGGAGTCCCAGGTGGTGCTCGTCGATTCCTGGGTCGGGCGGGGTGCTGATCCTGGCCGGGCTGTTCATCGCCGGGTGGAGAGTCAGGGGCGGCAGCGCTGCTGGGCAGCGTCGTCGGGAACGGCGGCAACGCTGGCGCTCGTTCCCGCCGGCCAGGCGGCGCACGGTCTGGGCGGATACTCTCCGTGCCTGACGGCGATCGCGATCGGCGTCGTCCTCCTGCCTCCCGGGAGGCGGGCCTGGGTGCTGGCGGTGGTGGGATCGGTGCTGACCGTCGTCGTGGACCGGGTTTTCACGGCGATCCCGGTGCCGACCTACACCTGGCCCTTCATCGTGACCACCTGGCTGGTGCTCGCCGTCGTCAAGTGGCGCGAGCGCCGACTAGGCTGAGGCCATGGCTCACTCCACGGCGCAACCCGACTCCGCCGCCCACCTGGTCCTGTCCCTGTCCTGCCCCGACCGTCCCGGGGATCGTCCACGCGGTCACCGGCACGCTGGCGCGCCGCGGCGGGAACATCACCGAGTCCAAGCAGTTCGGGGACTCCTCCACCGGCCTGTTCTTCATGCGGGTCCAGGTGCTCACCACCGTGCCGCGCGTGGAGCTGGAGAAGGACCTGGCCGAGCTGGCCGGCGAGTACGAGATGGAGTGGAGCCTCGATGAGGTGGGGCGCGCCATGCGCACCCTCATCATGGTCTCCAAGGAGGGGCACTGCCTGACCGACCTGCTCTTCAGGGCGCGCAGCCAGGGGCTGCCGGTCGACGTCGTCGGCGTGGTGGGCAACCACGAGACGCTGCGGGACGTCGCCGAGTTCTACGGGGTGCCCTTCCACCACATCCCGGTCACCAAGGAGACCAAGGAGGCCGCCGAGGCCGAGCTGCTGGGGCTGGTGGACTCCCTCAACGTCGAGCTGGTGGTGCTGGCCCGCTACATGCAGATCCTCTCCCCCGCCCTGTGCGAGCGGCTGCACGGGGGCGTCATCAACATCCACCACTCGTTCCTGCCGTCCTTCAAGGGGGCGCGCCTTACGCCCAGGCGCACGAGCGCGGGGTCAAGCTCATCGGGGCGACGGCGCACTACGTGACGGCGGACCTCGATGAGGGGCCGATCATTGAGCAGGATGTGACGCGGGCAGGCCATGAGGACTCGGTGTCCGTGCTGCAGGCCAAGGGGCAGGACGTCGAGCGTCGGGTGCTGGCGCAGGCGGTGCGCTGGCACACCGAGCACCGGGTGCTGCTCAACGGGCACCGCACCGTCGTCTTCGCCTGAGTGCGCTATCGACCCGTCGCCGTCCGGATGGAGCCGGACAGCGACGTGGACGACTCGGGCGGCAAGAGTCGGGGTCATGCAGGCGGATCTGGTGCAGATTCTGAGGATGTCGCGCTCAGCGGTGTGGGGTGCGTGGTGTTTCTCGGGCCGGGGATTTTTTCTTCCCCAGAGTCGACATGTTGACGCCTCCTCGTCGTAGCCACAGGGCACCAGTCACCAGCACCATTAGCATGATGAACAGCCCGATTGCGAAACTGGTCACCATTCCCCAGTCGGTGGCACGGTGCACGACGTCGGCAAGAAGGCTGCGCCCGGCACCGGGAGCACTAGCCGTCGTACGCAGTCCCTGTCCTGAGCGCACGCTGCTGACAAGTTCCTGCGCACCCACCGGCCACTGATGACGCACCACGTGCTCGCTCGCACTACCGAACCCCACGCCGGAGACAGCCACGCCGAGCACCACGCCGATCTGCCTCATCGCAGCGGACAGCCCAGAGGCCGCACCTGCCTCATCACCCTCGAAGGAGGCGACCGCCAGCTCGTTGACCACGGTCCCGGCAGCGCCAACCGCGATGCCTGCCAGGATCAGGCCCGGCAGGAGCACCACCCAGGTGGATGAGCCGTACAACAGTGCCCATGACATCAGCGCCGCGCACCCGACGACCAGGATCCCCAGCAGCCTGGCCGACGGCGTCCAGCGCCCATTACCGCCACGAAACAGCCACGCCCCCGCGATGGCACAGAGACTGAACGGGAGGAAGCAGAGTCCAGCCTGCAGGGGTGAAAACAGGTAGATATTCTGCGCATACAGCGACAGCCAGGGCATCTGCCCCACCAGACCAGCCTGACGGCAAAGCCGGTCAGGATACTCACCACATAGAGCCGGTCAGTCAGCAGGCGTCCCGGAACCATAGGTGAGTCGAGCGCCGCTCGACGGCCATGAACAGCCCCATCGCGGCCAGTCCGACGGCAACGCCACTAAGCGTGCGCGCGCTAGTCCACCCCCAGGCCGATCCCTCCAGCAGGACGACCGTCACGCCCCCGGTGGCAAGGACTGCCAGCAGCGTTCCGGGCCAGTCCACGTCTGAACCTCTGCGATCCGCGCCGCGATCCTTCACGTACCACGACGCCAGCCAGGACACCACCCCCACAGGGACGTTGATCCAAAAGATGGAGCGCCACCCGGCGACTAGGACCAGGCCTCCGCCTGCCAGTGGCCCCACTGCGATAGCCACCCCTGAGATGAGCCCGTAGATCCCGGTAGCTCGTGCCCGCTCGCGTCCGGCGGCGTAGCGGTCAGAGATCATCGGCACGCCGACGCCCAGGAAGATCGCCCCACCGACCGCCTGAAGAGCCCGAAAAGCGTTGAGTACGAGCATCGAAGGGGCCAATGCGCACACGGCCGACCCCACCGTGAACAGGACCAGCCCCCATCGGAACAATCGCAGTCGCCCCAGACTTCCGCTCAACGTCGCCGCAGACATCAGCAACGCCCCCAACGGCAGCGTGTAGGCGTCCACTACCCACTGCAACTCACTCTGCGACGCGCCAAGACTCTGCCCGATATCACCCAGTGCCACCGACACCACCGTGATATCCAGGACGTTCATGAAACTCACCGTGCAGACGAGCACAAGCGCCAGAACGCGACTATCCCTTAATTCTGCTATTTCGCGACTACCGGACTCTGCTGCAGCTCCCATATCCCATCAGCTCACTCGTCGTTCTCTCCAATGTCTAACCGACTGATTAGGTCCTCCAAACCTGTCCGGACAACCTTTCCAGAGACAGTCGTCGGCAAGCTGCCCGCTGGAATCACCCGCACGTCAGCAACATGCAAACCATATCTTTGCGCCACGCTACGCTCGATTCCGGACCGCAACATGCTGCCAACCTCATCATCACCATCCCGAGCAAGACCTGAAACATCTACGCTTACGTCAGTCTCAATCACTTCCTCCACGAAGCAACAGATAAGGTCCTCCGCATTCTGAAAAACGACAAACCGCCGCCCACGCAAGATTGGCAAATCCCTCCGCAAAGACTTCTCAATATCGTCTGGGAAATAGTTCTTCCCCCTCACAATCATCATATCTTTGATGCGCCCAGTCACATACAGCTGCCCATCTTTAACGGCGCCAATATCCCCGGTCCTCAGGTACCTCTCATGATCACCTTCGATCTCCCAGCCGAATGTATTCAACGTACTAACACGATCACCCCAATAGCCCCGAGACACACTCTCCCCCGCTACGCAGATCTCGCCAATACTTCCCTCGTCTAACGCCACACCCTGCCCGTCCTCCTCAAATCGGGCGATTCGCACTATTGAGCCAGCTTCAACAGCCCCCGAGGAAACGACCTCAGTGGCCCTTCACTGGCTGACTCCACCAACTCGCCCTCAGCTAATTTATCACAATCAACTGCAATTTTGCGAACGCCAGCACCCACCGGGCCGCCGGTGACAAACAATGTGGCCTCAGCCAAACCATAACAAGGGAACAGAGCCGTCTGCCGTAACCCGGAGCGAGCGAAACGTGCCCCAAAGGTCTCCAATGTCATCGAGTCAATCGGTTCGGCACCACACAGCACCACTCGAAGGTGAGATAGATCAAGACTTGCCGCCAACTGCTCACCACACCGAGCCGCCGCAATACCGTAAGCAAAATTCGGCGCGATCGAGTGCGTTGCCCGTCTCTCCGACATCCATTTCATCCACCTGTCCGGATGCTTCGCAAAGTCATCGGGCCTCATACCATAGACGAGACAACCGCTATATATTGCGATCATCATACCTGCAACGAGTCCCATATCGTGTTCCATTGGAAGCCAACTCACGCCAACCGCATCGGAAAACAGTTCAGCGTACTGCCGAACTGCCCGCATGTTCGCCACGAGATTACGATGGGAGATCTCGATCGCCTTCGGGCTACCAGTAGTGCCGGATGAGTACTGTAAATACGCAACACTATCCAAATCATTCGGAACATACCTCTCATTTGAAGTTGTTCCGGTAACCAGCTCCTCGGCAGCAACTACCCCTGCAGTCAGCGCTCAAACCATGCTCCTGCAAAAGTCTCAGCGCTAGCCCCTTATCGCACTCTGACACTACCAAAATTTTCGGCAGACAGTGCAACAGAATCGCGACAAAACGCTCTGAAACCGAGTACCCTGAAGCCTCCATAATAGGAGGCAAAGGAACAACAACTCGGCCAGCCAACAGACAACCTGCGAACACTCGCTGAAACCACAGCGACCGCCTCACCGCCACAGCGATGGTTCCACTATCTGAAATTGCCCCGAGCGTCACCGAAACAGTTTGGGCCTTTTCATAGAGCCCACGAAATGTCTCAGAATCCTCAACTTCTCCAAATGCAGACAACCAGCGAAAGACATCTCTATCACCTTCGGTTTGCGCACGCCATCGTAGCACTCCCATCAAGCTCATTAACGCTGGCCTCGACTTCCGACACGACTATACCTCCATTCGAGAACATGACAACGAGTCGTCCTCCACGTTCTTTCTTTTACGCCAGTTCCGAAAACCCTTGACAAGTAAGATGATCCAATACCGATCTCCGAGGCGCCAAGACCATCGACAAGTCCAAGTCTCCGGGCACGAAAGCAATCTGACAGCCTTCGTACACACGCCAGCTACCGTACGCTTCTGGGAATGCTCCTTTTCTCTTCTGCGGCCCTGAAACTCATACCGTCCAACCAGCACACATCCACGGTCCTTGGATCGACTTTCAGACCCACACCTATCCACTTCAAATACGACTCCTTTGCTGCCCACACCCGCCCCAGCCATTCTGCTCTCCTGTTGTCCTGTAATGCAGACCACTCACCGAGTTCCCGGTCAGTCAGAACTCGCCGAGCGAATCCCCGACCTTCGGGCACCTCCGCCACCTCCACGATATCAACTCCGATTGGCACAGCCGGCGCCATAGCCAGTACCGACACCGGATGTGAATGCGAGATGTTGAACTCCACACACTTCCCGGTGGGATAGGTTACGACCGGCTTGCCATATTCACCTTGCCCAATTTCGATCTGATCAACAGGCACCTGCGCATATGTGGAGACGAGTGCTCGCAGTAGTAAACGACAGGCCACATAGGCAGCCCGGCATGGACAGACCGCAGACGCATCGCTTGGTTTACCTCAACCGCGCTAAGAGCATAGAGTTCAAGTCTATTCGACGTTTGTGAAACTTGACGGCCTTACGATATAAAGACCACCATATTCACTCACAGGCCCACACCTTTCACACACCAGTCCATGATCAAATGAACAATCCTATTGAATGTCGAACAGAACACCTCGGCTCCGTAGTTCCTGAAATAGAAGTGTCCACCCGCCAACGTTACGAGTTCGAAGTAGCCAGCCGCATAGTTGCGCCACGCTTGGCACGCTTCAGGCGTAGCAATCACGTCCTCACGGCCTGTCAAGCAGAACATCGGGAACCTGACTGGTCGCAGTTCCGGGACGTAGTCCATGTTCATTACCAAATCCGAACGCAGGCGATCGAGTACTCGCGCCGCTGGTACTCGTTGAGGCTCGCGATCTCATCAGCACTACCGGTATTCCTTAGAAGTCCATTAGGTAGACGTCGTCAGGTCGCTCTAGGCAGCCTCCGCACTTCCAAGGCTTCGACGAACCACTAGGGACCCGATACGGCGCCCGGCCCGAGAGGATCACGCCCGCAGGAGCCAGTCCTGCTACGGACATTTGGCTCGCTGTCTCATATGCCAAGGCCGCGCCCAAACTGTGACCCGCCATGACGACCAACGCAGAGGTATCCATGATGTCCACCAGCGCCGAAGTCACCTCTGCGGCAACCTCCCTCGACGGTCCGAACTGCAGGCTCATCACTTTCGCGTCCCACGACCGGCCATCTCAACCGCGAGCACCCCAACAGCCTCACCGACCACGGAGCACAGCCGCAGACAGGAGAGCGCGCTAGCTCCCGCCCAAGGAAAGACCACCAGATGGACAGCTTTCTCCGGGTCAAACCGAGAGTACGGAAATACCTCACTCAAAAGGAAATCGTGTACCATCACAACACCATACCGTACATCGTCGGCTTTCACTCACAATTACTCCATTCCTCGATGACCTCAACGTAGGCAGGCTTTGAATACTGGAACCCCTCGGACAGGGTCATCAGCTGGGTCCGATCATCCAACGATGATGCCTCGGTAAATCCCGCCAGTTTGTACGTCACATACATTGGGCGATTTCTTCCGGTATCTCTAAATCTAGCCTGCAACCGGACGCCCATCAGGGCCGCCCGCTCTGCTATCAAGCCAAGAAAAAGACTTCCAACTCCGCGCGACATCACTCTGCAGGACATGAGGAACAACATAATCGTCCACTCCGCCGCACCGACCTCGATTACAGCTATGCCAATTTGACCATATGAGCCGTACCGATCCTCCAGCTCGGCTACCAGCACAATGTTCTCACTGGACTCAACCATGGCATGAAGGTCATCGAAGGAGTACGTAACGCCCGTTGAGTTCAGTTGATTCGCTCGGACGACCAGCTCCTCGGCTCGGCCAAGATCTTCGACGCAAGCCTCTCTCACAAGGAATCGCATCTTCAGTGACTCGAGAAATTCCTTGTCAGTTCCACCAAACTCCGTTTCGTCAGCATGCCGCTTCAGCGCTGCCCTATAGAATTCCCTACGCCTTCCTGAGTCAGAAGTCAGAACTTCCGGAGCAAACTCAGCAAGGCTCGTAATTTCAGTCACCTGCTCCGCTGAATATGTTCGTACGTCGGGAAACCTGCGCCGTACAGCATCGCGCTCAAATAATTGATCATCGATAAAAGCCAACGAGTCGACTCCAATGTTAAGATCTCTCTGATTCGAGCAACCATTTCTGCCTTGTCGAACCAACCTATCTGCGGAACAAGAAAGTATTCATCAACCCCTAATTCCCGCAATCGCTGAATTGCAATATCGTACGAGTTCCTACTTGCGATCGAGTGCAGTACGCCCCTGGCGATCCAGTCTCGACTATCGTATCCAATACTCCTGAACACAGAACATGACCCCCTCCTTCCGACAAGGTACCTTCCCATAGTGTCTCGTCCAGGTCCCATATGAGACACTTCACCTTACTTTTCGCTGTTGTACTCATATCGATGTCTCCGCTGCTCTTCCGACAGTTATGACTCTACTATCTCACTCCACGAACTTGGCGTAAGGCGTCACGTGTCGCTTCCGCGATAATGCCATGCTGGATCTGCGTACTGCCCTCAATTATCTCCATCACCTTTGCATCCCGAAGCAATCTTTCTACAGGATATCTAGTCGTCAATCCAGCAGCGCCATGCAATTGCACAGCATCGTTCGCCGCCTGCACTGCAGAAGTAGCTGCAAACTGCTTGGCTATGCACGTCTTGAGCAGAGTCGAAGAAAGTCCAAGCTCTTTGGACAATGCGGCCTCAGCCACAAAGAGCTCGACCGGCAGAAGCCGCAACAGACATTTTCGAGACAAGTTCCTGAATCAACTGGAAATCACCGATCTGGCGTCCATCCTTAGAGCAGGGCCACGCATAATCTACCGAACAGTCAAGACAAGCTTGCACTATGCCAACCGATCCCGCGGCGACGCTCAAACGACCGTAATCGAGAATACCGGTAGCTATCGCCAGCCCCATCCCTCCCCGCCTATGATTCCGTCATCGCCAACAGTCACATTCTCAAAATGGATGTCGGCCATCATACTTCCCCGCGTACCAATTACGTCAGACAAGGCCTCGCGACGTACGCCCGTAGAGTGGCAATCCACCAAGAACACAGTTGGGCCCCCGTCCGCGATAGCTAGGACCAGAGCACTGTCAAGAATCTGTCCTCCCTGTGACCCAGCGTTTGATCCCGCGAAGCTCATAGTGGCCGTCCGCTGTGCGGCTAGCAGTAGCCTTCACAGCAGCGAGGTCGCTGCCAATCCCCATTTCCGAGAATGCCAGCCCGCCCAGACGCTTCCCCTTGAGCAGGTCGTGCAACCTGTTGTCTCCTACAGGTAGGCGACCCCATCGACACACTGCCTGAAGAAGCATGCAGTGCACCGTAAGAAAACTCCTGACGGCAGCAGATCCACGTCCCACCTCCTCGTGTACTATCGCCATGTCCCTCAAGGAACCAAATTCTTCGCCCTCCACTTCTCCGAGTCCAACGGAGAACCCACCGATAGAGCCAATCTCAGCAAGCAAAGACCTGGAAGTGATCCCATGTTGGTCAATCGATGCAGCCTGGGGCAGAAGTCGCTCATCGACCCATGCACGCCATTTGTCTCTGACCTCGGTCTTCTCAGAGTCTTCTTTTGCATGCAGCACACTCACTGTTCCTCGCCCTCCAAGTTATCTGCCTCGCTATGTAGTGAACAGACCAGTTGTGTGAGACTGCCCAGCGTCCGGAAGCTCTTCATATCCAGCTTATCTGCAGGAATACGAAAACCCAGGATCTCTTCAATATGCATCACGATTTCCATTGCAAACATCGAGTTAATATACCCCGATTCAAAAATATTCAGGTCGTCATCGAGGATGTCTTCAGGAATTCTGCGGGCAAGAAACGTCTTGAGCTCGTCCCGAACTTGTTCTTGTGAGTACATGTGCTACCTTCCTAATATTCAGAGGGACTCGAACGTCCCATCGTTTACACGACTCAGACTAGTTGTAGTTGTACGACATCAATATTGATAGAAACCCGCTCCTTTCTTACGCCCGGTATCTCCCGAGTCCACCATCATTCTGAGCAACGGGCACGCCCTGTACTTCGGATCACCGTACTCCTTTGAGAGCTCTGTCGATGCTCGCGAGGATGACGTCAATTCCAATTAAATCGATGTTTCGAGCGGATCCTGACGCGTGCCCCAAAACACGATCTCAAAGATGTCGTCTCATCTGCTCAGGCTGAGCCACTCGTGGACCAGGAAGGCTGCCTCGTTGATCGTCATCATCAGTACTCGGTCTCGTGACAAAGCCGGCGGAATCGTTCACTTCGATCGGACGGATACCTGTCCGCTTCAGAAGGCCTAACGTCTGCTCTACGGCACGCTCTCCTGTCTGGCGCCCGCGGATGAGCTCGGCAGTATCTTTCTTCGGGACAGGGATTCGGCGAAATGAATACCTCATAGTATTCTCGGGTACGGACCGCATCCCAGCGCTCAGTAATCGCGTACATGAGGTGTTTGCCGCAAGACCATCTGACTCGCGCACGTCATCGATGGCAGAATACATCCCTTTTGACTGAAAAATCCTCGTAACACTCTCGATGACATAGTCCACCCCACGAAGGTCCGCCACTTGGTCGGAGTATGTCACCAGTTCGCTTACATTGCTAGACGGGGTGTACGCAAGCCCGAGCAAAGACGATGTTCTTTCAAATGTTTCTACGTTGCGCCGGGCACTCATCTAGCTGTTCAGGATCTGTAGTCGATAGGGTGACGGTTAGACCATGTCCGGCGAAGCGCTCCGCTAGCCCCGTCCCCATAGTACCAGCACCAATGACGCCGACTCTCAACTCATTCATTTTTGTCGCTCCTCACTCACGAAAAATGGACCTTGACCTGTCGATGGACTTGTGCCACCAGCGTTTTCCGCTCATCACGGTTCCAGGAACTCTCCAGTACCCAGAGGCGGCACTGGCTCCGGGCAACGAGACGACTCAAGCCCTACTGTGACATCACAACCTTCTCTCTCGTGTGCCTCCTGCGTTCCGTCATTGATTGAATTCCGAAGTTGGTCAGCCAGTTCGTCGCTAGAAGACTACAGGTCTGCACCGACACGCCACCTCGGCCTCGCATCAGCCATCCACCGCAGGTAACCAGCAGGAAGACCAGAGTGAAGATAGGTAGCAGCTGTTCGTAAACTTCAGCATCGCACCCGATCGTTGACTAAGGTGCAGTTCGACCTGAAGAGCGTCGCCTTCTGAGCAGGATATGTGTTAGATGCATGTTCCAGTATTCGTTGGCATTAACGCCCCCAAACCAAAAGAGTTTACTGCTACTCTTAGATTGTTCTTGCCTAGTTGCTCCCGAGGCTCAGGACTGATAACAATCCCCGTTGGCAGTCCTTCTCCCGTAGTGAGTGGAGACTCTCCCATCACCTGGGGAAAGCACACACGCTGCTCTACCATCAAGACGTATTTGAGAAGTCCGGCAAGGCCGGCAATTGAACCAGTGTCCAATATTACCAGCGAGAGAACCGACTCTGAGTTCGTTGATCGCTCCATACCTGGTAGGCTCTCGATATAGCCGCTAACTCGATGCGGTCAGCCAGTTCGACACCACATGCGTGGGCCTCTACATAATCGATCGAGTCGCGGTCGACGCCACCCGCCATCATGGCTTCGACCATCACGCGTTCTTTAGCGGGCATCTGAATGACCGATTCCCTGGACAACTTCGCCCATCCATATTGGTTGCCGTGCCAGTATTCTCGCGCGGTGTGGAGCCCCGCGTGTCTTTGCATCAGACCTCTCTAGAATGAAACATATTGCACCATTGCCCACCACACTACCGTCTGCCCGCCTATCAAAAGGGAGGCAGCGTCCTGAACGTGAAGCCTCCTCTAAAGGGGAACTGCGGTACCTTGATAGAGGCCCCTGCATACGATAGCCCCTATCACACCCGTGGTTTCAGCAAGGACCCCACCGAGGTGAAAGGCGACGAGGCCGCTGGATGAGAATGACCAAGTGCCAGTCCTGGTCCGTCGATTCCCAAGGCATGCGATAGTCTGCCACTGAAGCCAGCCCAACTGTGAATGTTAGTAGTTCCGCGAGCCGATCACTCCCAACTGTATGAGAACTCATGAGGCCGAAAACGTAAGTGGACGGGGTGGATCCGACAAATAAGCCCGCGCCGGGCACACCTCTGGAGGGATCAGTGTTAGAAGACTCAAGCGCGTTCCATACAACTTCCATGAGCACGCGCTGTTGCGGGTCCAAGAGCTCTGCCTCGTGACCGTCGATGTCGAACAGTTCGTTCTCAAATCTATCGATGTCAGTCAGGACGGCTGCCGCTGGCGCCGAGGGCACGTCTTCCCAAGGAAGTCCTGTAACGTCATCCGCCCAGGTGTCCCGAAGCTGATTACGTATGCTCACCCTGGCAGAATGTAGCATGGCATACAGCTCGTTGTACGTCTGTGCTCCTGGAAGTCTAAACGCCATACCTGTGATCAGTACGCTGTCCAATTTTCTTCAGTCTTCCTTCCGTTCTGCATCTGCCCGCGTCTGAGCCAGACGCGTTGAGCGAGCTGCGCGTCGAGCACTCGCCTCTTCGGGAGCCCTCCTTCACACTCAGAACTCGCTATGGCCATTTGAACTGTTCTTTTTCGCCCACTCGGTTATGTCACGAGCAGTTCGATACGAGTACATATCACCCGGATTCAGTTCAATACCATATGAGTCGCTCAGGTCTGCCGCAACCTGAATAGCGAGAAGAGAATTACCTCCCATATCAAAAAAGTCGTCATCGAGACTCAAACTGGGCACACCCAGAATCGATCTTAATACCTCTAAAACGGTGTTATCTAAATCTGCCGAATCTACATTCGAGAACTTTTTGCGTCGACCGCTCACCTGTTCGATATTATTATTAAGCAGCTGCGACAACGTCATTCGAGAGCTGGCATCGATCAACTGCTGTAGCGGCCTCGTCGAAACGATGACATTTCTTGCCCTCAAGCTTCAATGCCGTAACCATTGCAGCCCATCCTTCATCGAACGACAAACCCACTCTCCGTCGAATTTCGCTTAAACGGCGCCCAACGGCACTGTCCGCTACTTTGACATCAGCGGCAAGCCATGCATCCCATTTCCACTCGTCCCAGAAGATCGTTTTCACAGGAAGATCTGTATAGGTCTCCCCAATGGCAGCCATGCACGGATTAGCGGCCACGTAAATCGCTTGTCCGGGTCCCCCACCAGTTATGCAGGGCAAGCGAAGCAAACTGTACGATCCACTGAACGGAGTCTGAGTTCTCCAAGTCACGTACCGCATTGAGCAAGTTCAGCGTTCCGAGCACCTTTGCCGCCATGACCCTGCCATATTCCTCCTGCCCGGAAGCCTGAACGAGAGCACCTCCAGGAACTCCTGCTGCATGAACAATACCTCGGAGATTTTCGAAACTCTCTGATCTGAAGAGACAGGCCACGGCGTCCTTGTCCCTGATATCGCACGACACGACTTCAACATCTGCTCCATATGCTCTCATTGTCTGGATGGCCGCGCCAATCCGATCGATGCGACTGCTCTGTATTTCATCGCAGGAGGCCCAGGTTCCGTCTGGATGCTCAATGATGTTTGCAGAATCTCGTCCCACGAGAACTATTTTCCTGGCTCCTCCCTCAGCCAGTCTGATCGCCATCTCGATCCCGAGCCCTCCAGTGCCTCCTGTTATTAGGTACATGCCCCCATCGCACTCAATCCTAGCGTTACCTCCATCTACATTACATTCAGCACCACTACCTGTAATTGTAGTTTCTTTCCACGAACGATTCCATGCCTCTGAGCAGCGGACAACCAAATGCGTTGGTTTGGATGTTTCGTTTTCCACCCAGGCCGTTGTCATGAAAGCACCTAGATCTCCCTGGTACCTGTCTACGTCGATATACCTCGTGGCGCAGCCTTCTAGTTCGAAAGACATACCTTTGAGCAGGCCTGCTAGCATGGCGCGTACGGGGACGCGTCCTCCTGCATCTCCATCTTGGCCCAGTCCGCCAGTGGCTAATACTGTGACTCGAATGTTCCCCTTCGCCCGCCGAGTCGCTAACCACGCAGCAATCGCGGTTAACGAATAAGGCCCCTGCGCAAGTTCCTCATCGTGTGGATGGGCATCACCGTAGGACCAGCAATGCAGAATGTCGTCAATCTCGCCAGCTACAGCCAACGAATGCAACGTCGTGGTGAGCCCACTTACCACGTCGTTTCGATCAACTTCGAAATCTGTCGCACTTAGACTGCGCGTCGAATCGCCAACCATAACAGTGCAGGGACGTAGCCCTGAGAGGCGTTGGCAGTCCTCGACGATCTGCTGCGCCACCGTACGATCCTGCGGCAGGAGAAGTAGTACTCGTCTTCCTTCTAAGGTCCGGCACGAGGTAGAACGAAGCATCGCTACACGATCCCACCCTGGGCTCATAAAACCACCGCAGCCAAGGTCTCCGGACGATTTGCTCTATCTCGTTCAGAGGATCTTCTACATTAGAATCTGCAACATCTGCATGCCCCATCTCCACATCGAACGCAGGCGCGTCGATCCAATGCGTCGCACGATTGAAAGGGAACGTTGGCAGTGCGATCCGGTGACCGTCACTCCTAAGCAGGCGAGACGACGCAATGTCCGCTCCACGGAGCCACACCGCCAGCAGCCCGCTACGAAGCGGATACCGCTTGTACCCGCCCCAGTCCCCTGCTAGGGAAGACGGTTAGGATCGTACTATCGCCTTGATGCACCTCTGGACTTGCAGTACCGCTGATTCTAGCCGTGTTATCAGCTTCATCGGATGCGTAAGTAGCACAACTCGTGCGTACGTCAACAGTTTCGTTATAACTATCAAATTTATCTCGGCACCACCCGCTGTCGCCGTCATATGTCCAACGCCTCCAATCCTCAGGCTGGTCGGATCCACAGTCTGTCTGGCTCGCGGAAACTTCAGGGTGGCGATCCAGAACATATGCAAAAACATCCTCCCACTCCATCTGGCCAAAATAGACGGACGCAGCCAAGTTTCCCGGCCCTGCAGCAAGCACAGTACACAGCGGAACGCCTGCATCTACCAGCATGTCCAGAATCATGTAATCAATCAGAACACTCAACATATGCTGCTCCGCACAGCCCAGAGGTTGTGATTCAACGCGACGGGCTTTCGGGTCATCCATGAGTTCCCTGATCAGCTCTAGCACACCGGTCATACCCCGTTGATCCGCCTCTTGTACAGCCGCATCCAGGCCCGAGATATCTACGAACGAGGGAGTAGTAAGAACTTCCTCTACTGCAGCTGTCACTCCGCCTAAGCCTCCATCAAGCACCAAGACGACCTTATCTATGTCCGGGACAGGCTCCTTCCCACTTTGTGGAGCTTCTACCGCTACCTTGAGCTCCTGCAGCAACTCGCTGGTTGACGAGACTACCCATCCCGCTCTCAAAGACCAGTGATCACGACCATGATTCAACGTGAACGCTATGTCATCCAGACGTGCTTGGCTCGAACTCAGGACATTTTCAAGCTGCGCTAAGAGCAACAGGAGACCGTCCGAAGTAGTTGCAGACACCGTAACAATATGAGGAGAATCTATCTCAGGCTGCCGTTGCATTTTAGGAGCCTCTTCGATGAGCATATGCGCATTAGTGCCCCCATACCGAGCGAATTGATCGCAATTCGCATAGGTTGTCCTGAGCTCACCCACGTACTTTTCTCCACCACGAAGTCAAAACATACTGTCTGACTATCCAAATGTGGATTTGGGGCCGAAAAATTAATCAAAGGAGGAATGGTCCTGTTGCGGACCATCTGCACAGCCTTAATAAGACCAGCAATCCCCGACGCTCGATCTAGGTGACCAATATTGGGTTTCACACTCCCCAAAACGCAGGGCCTACCAGTTCTTCCACTACCATATATCCGTGATAGCGCCTCATACTCGATCGGATCTCCGATCGCTGTCCCAGTTCCGTGCGCTTCTATATATCCCACCTCGTCCGCCGTGCACTGAGCATCTTGAAGAGCTTTCTGGATCGCCTCGACTTGCCCCTGAACACTGGGTGCCGTGAAGCCTGCCTTCACAGCGCCGTCATTATTTACAGCGCTACCTCGTACCACCGCAAGAATATTGTCGTGGTCTTTTACAGCATCTTCGTACCGCTTGAGGATTACAACTCCCCCACCGTCACCGAACACTGTTCCTGATGCCCGCCTGTCGAATGCACGGACCTTGCCGTCAGCACTCTCCATACTTCCATTCTGATAAATATATCCGACATGGTCCGGTACTCTAATGGACATGCCGCCAGCCAGCGCCATGTCACACTCCCGGTCACGTAAACTACGTATTGCCTGATGTGCCGCCACCAAGCCGGTCGAACAGAACGTCTGAACCGCAACACTCGGCCCTGTCAGATTGAGTCTATAGGACACCTTCAACGGCAAAGCATCCTTATCATTTGTCAGTTCTACCTGATAGTCGTTCATTTTATTGCGAACGTCACTATTTGACATTAAATTATTGAGCAAGTACGTACTAATATTCGATCCAGCAAACACGCCCGTAACACAATCCGTGCCGTGCGCTGGATACCCCGCACTTTCGAGAGCCTCCCATGCCAGTTCCAGGAAAACTCGCTGCTGAGGGTCAGTAATGAGGCTTCAAACGGCGAGACTCGAACGCTTCCGCGTCCCATTGCCGAATGTCACGCAAAATTGGCCGCCTATTTATATAGCGTCCTCTCCCCTTGTCTACCGAAGAACGTGTCAAACCACCCTGGCTGCCGTTTTCGGGGAACTCACTGAAGGATTCGACGCCTTCTACAAGATTCCTCCAGTACTCGTCCACCGAATCCGCGCCAGAAACCTACACGACATGCCAATGATGGCTACACACTGCTGCTCATTCGGAATCGTTCTGCTAGGCGTTGACTCACAGCCCAATTGTTCGCAATAATCAGACGTAGAAGTATCCAAGCTCCAAGCTACCTTCTCTGAACTCGGATCGCTCATATTCTGGCTTCTCGAATACCGCCCTTTGACTCCAGCTGGCATATCCAGACTCTTACTGAGCTTTTCTTCTATCATCTTTGTCATTCGAGAGATAGTCGGAGATTCGTATAGCGACGCGATCGGCACAGAAATATCAAAATCTCGTGAAATCGTCTCGACTAACTGGACGCCCACGAGGGAGTTTCCTCCGGCATCAAAAATTCACGTCGTCGCTGGGAGAATCTTCTCCCAGTGCCTCGCTCCATGCCCGCCGAACTGTGTTGCGTATCGATGAAGTAGACAAATCCGTATTGCGAGGATCAGTACGATGTTCCGATACGCCAAGTTGTACTACACTTTGCCTGGCGTTAGAACTAATACCCAGCCTGACGCTGTCATGAAGCCGACTCGTCATGTCGCCTGCCGACACCATCACAACTCGATGCTCGGAGGCCAACGCAACGAACAGAGCCTCCATAGCTCGCGAGTGCCCAATGCATGCTGCCGTCTAATGTTAGCCGACGCATTGCTTTGGGGTAACTCAGGCTTGAGAGTATCTCTCCACGTGTCCCACCCAATAGCTAGGACTCTGTTGCCAGTGGGCTCAGACTCGGCCAGAGCTTCGAGATACGCATTCGCAGCAATATATCCGCTGAATCCTAGCCCACCTAATAACGTCGAGATGGAAGACATCAGCACAACTGGGCAGCCTGGCAGGTCATCCTTAAGTACTGACAGCAGACAATTCGTGCCATATACCTTTGCTTCACTATTCGTTCTTGCATCTCGTTGATCAGAACTGATCAGGAAGAACTCCGAGGTTTCCGTACTGCCAGCAGCCTGGATTACAAGATCGACAGAACCCAGTTCAGACCTCGCCCGTAGAAGCGCTGCCCGAATCGAGGCAATATCCAGAACGTCGCCTTCTATTCCACACAGTCCGGGGTACTGCTGATTGGTCGTATCAAGCCAGCGCAGTCTTTCGGCGTGCGTCGTTCCTTGCCGTTCTACCTCTGTCCACAAGTCACCTGGCCGGCCACCTAACCTTCCAATTACGGCTACTCGACACTGCGGAGTGTGTCTTCTGAGCATCTCACCTGCCAGTGCCCGCCCTACGCGGCCGAGACCTCCTACGATAGCAATATTCCGATACTGCCTTGTGTCCGGTTTGTCATAATCTCGAGCCGTCCGTCCCGTGCCAAGAGGGTCCAAGTGACGGACAAGGCGTCGACGCCCTTCATAACGCACGCACGGAGACACGTCGCCGACCGAAGGCAGCTCTATTTCGTTAGCAACAAGTTGCGCCACGTAGCGTGCGGCCATTTCCAACGGTACGCCGTCAACAGTTGCCTGCTCAAGGTCAACGAGTCGGCAGATCACATCTGGATGCTCCTGACACGTGCACAGGAGCGGGCCTAACGCGGCGCGAGACGATGGGCGGATGGACTTTCCCGTCCGGCTTGAAAACGCATCAGGCGTCAGGACCAACAGCCCCAGCGGGGGCGCAATTCAATACACTTCTGCAAAAGATTCCGCACATCCAGATAATTCGCCTCAAAGTCTTGGCTCGTCTCGACCACTAGTGGTGTGCTGCAATGCCCGTATGTCCACAACAGTTGACCTAGCTGCCGATGCGTACCCGGCTTCAAAATTGGCTGCCACGCGTTTTTTTGGCATCGTCGATAACGTCACTCAAAGAGTCCTCGCGATCGGACAAGTCCATAAAACGTTCAACAACGCTTCTCGATGGAAGCATGTCTGCCAACGCTGCCGCTACTAGCTCACGCAACTCGTTGTCAGCACCCACTAGGACCACCGCCTCTGGGTCCCGATTCGATTCTATTTCGACGGATTCTGATTGTGTCCATCCCGGAGCCAACAGCTCGACAACAGAACCGGCGATCTGGTTGCCGTCCGTGGCTGCTCTATTGCTCTGAGCGCTTGCTGGCTCGGAAACTCCAGAAGGCCACAGTTGTTCCTCATCAAATCGGTATTGGGGCAACGAGTACGGAATAACATCTATTCTTTCCGTCACGTCAACGTCGAAACCCTTCACCCATGCGCGCCACAGGGATTCCTCATAGATTCCGTCATCTTCGGCAATCTTGTCCATCTGGGTACGCATCGTTCGAAAGCTATGTTGCTTTCTCTCGACGACTGAAGACAACCTGCATCGCCATGCTGCCAATCTCCCCAGTTCCCATGTCGAAAAAACACAAAGACCTTTCTGAAAGACTGGCTGCCTCTGCTGCATTCTGCACACTTCTCGCAAAATCTACAGGCTTGCATGCGTGTTCAGTCCAGTATGTCTCATCGAGAGTCTTCTTCGATTTCAGACATTTCCCTGAAAGTCCCGCAAAGATAGGTATACGGGAATCGGTAGGAGACTTTCGCACATACCTGACGCAATTCCGAACCAACTTCACTTCCAATGATACTTGAATGCATTGGTAAATGAGTCTGGAGTCGGGAAACAGCAATGCCAGCTTTTCGAATAAGCGATTCCGCCTCGTCAGCCATTTTTTCAGATCCTGCGACCACGGTTGCGTGCGGACCAGCCTTGATGACCACTTCCCCCATTGGATAGCTGACAATCCTGCTCAAACGATTATAGTCGGCCGCTGCAACAAGCATGTATCCATCAGATGCGGTCTCTAGAACTCTGGCTCTCTCGCATACCAAACGGACACCGTCCTCGATCGAGAAAACGCCCGTCCATGCAGCCGCACTAAGTTCGCCAATGCTATAGCCGATGACCGCATCTGGGGTTATCCCGTCATACTCCCACATTTTCGCCGACGCATATCCGGCGCAGAACGCCAGCAGGTGTGTGGCTAGAGTAGACTGTGACGTATCCTTCTCAGACTCTCTAATCCCCAGAATCGCAGCAACATCGACTTCTGGTTCTAGGACACGCCCAGCTTCAACACACTGGTCAATGGCCTGTCTGAAACCTGGATGTGCTTCATACAGTATTCTTATGGACTGTTGATTGTCATGTCCGGCTCCGGGAAACACGAATACACCGTAAGGTGTTCTCTGTCTCGAGGCCCGGGTGTCCGTCACATCGGCATCGGTAAGCTCACGGAGCGCCTGGACAAGATCATCCGCACGATCACCAGCGACAACTGCTCTGTGAGTTAACGACTCACGATATGCTTTGAGTGTCTGACTTATTGCCGAAATCTGATCATCATTTTTTTCTATTTCTGTAGCTAGCACTTTCGCATAGTCAATTAGACTGGAAGAAGTAGCTGCAGATAAAGGAATAACGGTATCACCCGACCGGCAAACGGGAGATTTATCGCGTAGTTCCATAAGAGCAGATGTCTTGCCTCTATCGCCACCTCTGCTCATTCTCGTAACAAAAGCCTCAACGTCACACAGAAGAACGTGACTGTTAGTTCCGGACCACCCGAAAGAGCTGATGCCAGCAACACGTCCAGATTCACTCCCGGCGTTCCAGGGAACGGCGTTCAGCAGTAGAGCAAAGTCGCGAGATTCCCAATGAATTCGCGGATTGGGTGTTTCATAGTTTCGATTAGGGGGAATCACACCCTGTTTCATTGCCAGGACGGTTTTAATGAGCCCTGCCATCCCGGCAGCGCCGGCCAAATGTCCAATATTCGTTTTCACTGCACCTATATACAAAAGGTGACTTTCGTTTGCTACCATAAGCCTCAGAAAGTGCATCTATTTCTATAGTGTCACCAAGCACAGTTCCAGTCCCATGAGCCTCAACATAGTCGACCTCCCATGGATCGACGCCCTGCTGAGGTTAACGCACTGTTGATCACAGCAACCTGCGCCGACCTATTCGGTGCAGTAATTCCATTGCTGCGCCCGTCCTGATTCACGGCTGACCCCAGTATGACGGCATCGATTCGGTGCCCGTTCCTTACGGCGTCCGACATTCTTTCCAAATAGACAGCCCCACAGCCCTCGCCTAAAAGAAACCCGTCGGCTTTGGCGTCGAACGTCCAACACCGTCCGCTAGGCGAAAGCATCCGCATTTTACTGCCCTGCCGGAGTGAGTCTGGGTGAAGCACAGCGTTTACTCCCACGACGAGAGCATTGCGACAAGAACCTTGCTTAATATTTTTGATGGCAATATCGAGGGCGACAAGCGACGACGAACAGGCTGTATCCACCACCAGACTGGGGCCCCGCAAGTTAAGGAGATATGAGATTCTACCGGCTGTAACACTAGCTGAAGTCCCTAGTGAAAAATATGGGTCATCTAGCGCATCTTCACCAAGCTTTTCTCTCAGCACTATCGCATACTGCGATAAGGCCATCATTCCAATAAATACGCCCGTATTTAAAACTTCATGTTGATCCCGCACGACGCCCGCGTCGTCAAGGGCCTGTCGTGCTATCTGCAGCGCAATCCTTTGCTGCGGATCCATAAAAAATGCTTCGCGATAAGACAGCCCAAAATATTTTCGGTCGAAACTAGTCATCCTCTCGACTGGAGCAATCTTATTTGTGTAGGACGTTCCAGGATGACTCGAGTTCGCATGTACAAGTCTGATACTATCCCACCGCTCACTTGGCACCGGCTGGGAAATCGTCTCACCTTTGATTAGGAGATCCCAGAAAGCTCTTATGCCGTCTGCGCCCGGGAAGCGCGCAGACATCCCGGTAATACATACGGGATCTTCATCATTTATGACATTTTGTCTGATATGCATCCTCTTCTTCGCTGGTAGAACGTCTATCCTTTCATCATTGTTACAGTCCCCTGTCTCGATGTAATTCGCTAGCCCCTCGATTGTTCGGATGTCATACAAAAGAGAGGTCGGAATCTCGATCGACCATATGTCTTCAATTTCTCCCATGATCTGCATCATCTCAGTCGATTCGAGACCGAGATCGCTGAGCGGAGTCAAACTGTCGATTTCTTCTTCGGCGCACTTGAGTTGCTTCGCAACCCTTTGCACCAACCACATTTTAGGGTTGAGGAATCCCATTGGTCTGCCGCCGTTGCTGATGCTCATGCATGTGATTGATACTAGTGCTGAGGTGGCGTCTGGTCAATGGAGTGGTAGATTTGTTTCGGATCCTGACATAGGTCGTCCCACTTCGTCTCAGCCCCACCGTTGTTGACGAGGTGTGGCCGGGAGCTGCAAAGTCGGTGGGTGAAGGCGGCCGAGCGTTGACAGGTGTGGCTTGTTGTTGAGACGGGGGCGCGAGCCCCCGTGGAGAGGATGAGTGTGTCTACCCTTCGGCCTGGGAGCCTGCGTCGATGTCGTCCTCCACCGCGACCGCCCTTCGCGTCGGTCTCTGAGCAGTGTCCTTAGGAACGTGGCTGACCCCTGCGACAGAAGCGGCGCCTGTCACAGCCTGTTTACGGTCCGGTCCCTGCTGGCTACAGGGGACACTCACGGGCTGTCGTTACCTGACGACGCTATGGGAGCACGTCACTGACCTGACCAGCGCCGACCTGGAAGCCCTGAGGCTGGAGGCGGGGTAGGCCCTGCCGTCGGAGCCGACCATCCGCCGGGTCCTGCAGGACCTGGACCCCACAGAGGTCAAGTCCTTGGTAGTGGTGTAGTGGTCCTTCGTGGTTAGGGGTCAGTGGGTCAGTGTCGGGGGCGTGTTTGGCTGACCGTCCTGGAGCTTGTTGGTGGTCTGGCACTGTTTGAGGGTGTCCAGGCTGAGGTAGCGGCGGCCCTCAGCCCATTCGTCGGTCTGCCCTGCCAGGACGGCGCCGACCAGGCGGATGATGGCGTCCCTGTTGGGGAAGATGCCCACTGAGTCGGCGCGGCGACGGATCTCCTTGTTGGGGCCTTCTTGGGGGTTGTCGGACCAGATCTGCCGCCATACCTCGACGGGAAAGGCGGCGGTAGGCCAGCAGGTCAGCTCGCGCGGTGTCAAGGTGGTCAGCGGCCTCGGGCAGCGGGTCACGGGTGTAGTCCAGGAGGCGGTCGAACTGGGCCTCGACGGCTGCTGCGTCGGGCTGGTCGTAAACCCGGTCACGGGTTATCGGCGTGAACGTGGTGCTTTAGGCGGCGTGTCGTGGGGTTAGTGGGTGTGTCCGGCCTAGCCTTTGCGTGGCCATAGTCCTTCTTGTGATGTGGGGTGGTGCCCCAGCCGGCGGGGTGGGTGGTGTTGGTGACGGTGAGGGGCTGTGGGGATGCGTTGGCGTGGGGGTCGTCCCTTGGGTGTGCCATGTGGTGAGGATCCGCTCGGGGTGGCTGGTTGGTGGGTGTAGGTGTGTAGTGTCCACTCGGCGATGGCTGCTTGGTGGTCAGGGGTGGCTCCGCGGTGGTGGCGCAGAGCGTCGCGGATGCGGGCGTTGATGGACTCCACAGGGTTGGTGGTGCGTTCCCAGGGCGGTGTCGTTGCAGGTGAGGTAGGTGAATAGGACGTTCTGGCGGGTGAGGCGTTCGAGGCGTTTGTAGGCGCGGCGAGTGCGGGGTGGGTGTACCACCACTTCTTTCCGGTCAGGGCGGCGGTGGCAGGGTCGTCCTGGGCGGTGGTGCACTGGTTGAGCCAGGTCTGGAGTGCGCGGTTCTCCCGATGCGTTCAGACCCGCCACGTAACCTGACGTCATGACGACTCTTGAGATGCTCATTGACGTCCTGTCCCGGTCCCGCGAGCGCTTCGACCGCGCCTTCGACGGTGTCACGCTCGAGCAGGCCAACACCCGGCCTGCCCCGGACCTGGCGCCCCGCATCGACTCCCTGACTTGGCTGGCCTGGCACACGGCCCGCGAGCTCGACATCCAGGTCGCGCCCCTGGCGGGCGTCGAGCCCGTCTGGGTCACCGGCGGCCACCGCGAGCGCTTCGCCCTGCCCCTGCCAGACGACACCGAGGACTGGCACCACACACCCGAGCAGGCCGCCCAGGTGGTCGTCGGCGACCTCGGCCTCCTCTTCACCTACCTCGACGACGCCTACGCCCTGGCCACCACCTACCTGCGCACCCTCACGCCCGGAGTCGCTCGATGACATCGTCGACGACTCCTGGGACCCGCCAGTCACCCGGGCCGTGCGCCTGGCCTCGGTCATTGACGACGCCGCCCAGCACTCCGGCCAGGCCGTCTACACCCGGCGTCTCCTGGGCCTGCCCGGCTAGGGTCCGCACACCGGCCCCGCACCACGCGTTCGCCCCGACCTGGCGGTTCAGGTCAGGGGCGAACGGCTCCCATACGACAAGAGTCTGCTGGGAGCCCGCGTGGGCCGGCGGTGCGGGAGGATCAGGCGGAGTGCTCCACCGCCTCGCCGCGGCGCAGCACGGTGACGGGCCGCAGCTCCGCGTCGGTGACGACGACGTCGGCCCACAGGCCCGCCCGCAGCGCCCCCACGGAGGGGTCGCCGAGGATCTGGGCGCCCTGGACGCTGGCGGCGTAGACGGCGTCGACCAGGTCGACTCCCCCCTGCCAGGTGGTGCGCACGACGTCGATGAGGTGGGCGGTCCCCCCAGCGATCGCGCCACCCTCGGTGAGGCGGGCGACGCCGTCGGCCACGGTGACCGGCTGGGAGCCGAGCACGTAGTCGCCGTCGGCCATGCCGGCCGCGGCCATGGCGTCGGTGACCAGGACGACGTTGTCACGCCCCAGGGTCTCGAAACATGTCCAGGACGATGGCGGGGCTGAGGTGCACGCCGTCGCCGATCATCTCCAGGACGCACTCGCCGCGCTGGGCGGCCGCCAGGAACTCGGGCACGGGCCCGGGCGTGCGGTGGTGCATGGGGCGCATGCCGTTGAACAGGTGGGTGGCGGTCGAGCGCGAGGAGCGGACCGGTTTGCCGGCCTCGAGGCGCTCGGCGATGCGGGCGGAAGCGTCAGCCAGGGCGGCACGCACGGGGGCGGCCTCGGAGTCGGTGTGCCCGAAGGAGGGCAGCGCCCCGCCCTCGATGAGGGCAGCGTTGACGCCGTCGTCGCCGATGATGCCGGGCTTCTCGGGGCGATGGTCATGGTGACGACGTGCCCGCCGCCGAGCTCGATGAGCTCGCGGGTCAGGGCGGCGTCGGGGTCGATGATGTAGGTGGGGTCCTGGGCGCCGCAGCGCTCCACCGAGACGAAGGGCCCCTCGAAGTGGATGCCGGCGAGCTCGCCGTCCTCGCACAGCCCCGCCAGCACCCGGGTGCGTGCGCGCAGGACCTCGGGGGCGGCCGTCACGCAGGAGGCCACGAGCGAGGTGGTGCCGAAAGCGGCGGTGCTCAAGCACGGAGACCATCGCCTGCTCGCCGGTCTCGGCGTTGGGGAAGGACTCACCGCCCCCACCGTGGCAGTGGACGTCCACCAGTCCCGGCAGGAGGTAGCCGCCCTCGGGTGCGGCCTGAGCCTGCTCGACGGCGTCTGCGAAGCCGGCCCGGGCGGCCTGGTCAGCGGGCCCGACCCACGCGATGTGGGATTCCGACAGGACGACCGCCCCGTCGTCGATGATGTGGTCGGGGGTGACGACGCGCCCCCGCAGCGCGCGGACCTGCATGGCTTCGTTGCTCATGAGTCGGATTCTGTCACCACTCCAGACATCAGACAACCTCCTTCAGGGGGTCGTCTGGCCCACACTGCGCGGGCAGGTTCCGGCTTCGCTCCGTTCACCCGGCCAGGCGCTGCTCCATGCGGGCAACGGCCCGGTTGACGTCGCGCTCCACGCGGGCCGACGGCGCCGCCCCGCCCTTCCACAGCAGGCCCTCGCCGACCGGCCGCACGGCGACGAGTCGGCCCCGGTCCACCAGGATCGGGCGGAACATGCCGTTGCTCGCCGGGCAGATGAGGCGTTCGCCGTCGTCGTCGGTGAGGCAGGAACGGTCCTTGTAGCCCACGTGCAGCTCGTCGAAGGAGCCCAGGAAGTGTGTGGCCTGCGCGGCGCTGCGGTGGGCGGACAGCAGGTCGGGCAGGTCGGCGCGCATGTAGAGCAGGCCGGTCTTCGGGGCCGACTCGCCGGGGCCGAGTGGGCGCAGGCCTCCGCGGACCCCACCCTCGGCGACCGCGCGCACGAGCGGGACACGGCTCCCGGCCGGCTCACAGGCGGCATCAGCGCGGCTGGGGCCGGCTCCTCCCCCAGCTCGACGGCGTCCTCCAGGGCGCGGGCGGCCTGCGTCTTGGGCAGTGTGGTCCAGCGGGCCAGGTCCTCGGCGCTGACCGGGCCGTGGCTGGCCGCGTAGCGGTAGGCGATGTGCGCGCAGGCGGCGCGGTGGCCGGTCCCGCCGTGGGCGACGCCTGCTCCGGCGGGCCCGGAGTCGGCGTCGGGCAGGTCGCGTGCGTCCATGACGAGGTGCTCGTTGCCGGACCGCGGCCCCTGGACGAGGATCCCCTCGCGCTGGAGGCGCACCAGGAGGTGGCGGCGCCGGTAGGAGGAGACATCCTCGCCGCGGAAGGCCTCCATGAGGCCCGCCTCCTGCCAGGCCGCCAGCAGCACCGAGCGCATCAGCGGGCCCTGGTCCTCGATGAGGCCCGAGGGCCACCTCGGCGGCGCGCTCGCACAGGGCGGTATCGACGCCGTAAAGCTCTCGCTGCGCCGCACCCAGGCGTCGGTGCGGTGCATGAGGGCGGCCCGCAGCCAGTGGTGGTCGGCGGCGGTGGTGTGGACGGTGCCGCGCATGGGCCAGGAGCGAACCAGGTCGCCCTCGCGCGAAGGCGGCCTCGACGTCGGCCGAGGTGGCGGCCGGGGCGCGCACGAGCAGGGCGTGCGGGACGGCGGAGACCTGCTGGCCCTGGATGGCGAGCTGGCGGGCCACTGCCGCGACGGCGTCGGGCGCGGCGGTGGCCGGGATGAGGCCCTGGGAGATGATGCGGGCCAGGCTCACCTCGGTCGGCAGCGGCACGGAGGAGGTGCGGGCGGCGGGCACGGCTGTCTCCTCAGAACAGACGGGAGCTCGGGTCGTCCATGCCGCGCATGGCGTCGTAGTCGAGGGTGACGCAGCGGATGCCGCGGTCCTCGGCCAGGACGCGGGCCTGCGGCTTGATGGTCTGGGCGGCGAAGACGCCCTGGACGAGGTCAGCAGCGGGTCGCGGTCGAGGAGCTCGAGGTAGCGGGTGAGCTGCTCGACGCCGTCGATCCCGCCGACGCGCTTTGATCTCCACGGCCACGGAGCGGCCCTCGGCGTCCTTGGCCATGATGTCGACCGGGCCGATGGCGGTGGGGAACTCGCGGCGCACCAGGCGGTAGCCGGCGCCCAGGACCTCGATCTGCTCAGCCAGGAGCTCCTGGAGGTGGGCCTCGACGCCGTCCTTGGTGAGCCCGGGGTCCACGCCCAGCTCGTGGCTGACGTCGGAGATGGTTTCGAAGAGGCGGATGACGAGGCGGTCGTCGGTCTTGGTGGCGCTGACCTCCCAGACCTCGCGCACGCCGTCGGCGGCGGCCTCCTCGTCCGGCTCGGTGACGGCCAGGCGGGCCGGGGCGCTCATCCAGTTCAGGGGCTTGCAGGAGCCGCCGTCGGAGTGGATGAGGACCGAGCCGTCGGCCTTGAGCATGAGCACGCGGGTGGCCCGGGGCAGGTGGGCGTCCAGGCGTCCGGAGTAGTCGACGGAGCAGGAGGCAATAACGAGGCGCACCCGCCCACCCTAGCGGGGCGGGCCCGGCCTCGGCGCGACACCGGGGCCGGCGGGCCTGAGCATCGTGTCACCCGGGCGAGGGCTCTCAGGGCACCCGCTCGTAGACAGTCTCCTCCAGATCGTGCATTTGTTTCTCCACACTGTGGGCCAGGGCGGGGTCATCGAGGCGCAGGCCGAGCTCGACGTTGCGCTCCTCGGCGCTGAGGAGAAGTTGGCGCTTCCCACCAGCAGGAAGCGGTGGTCGATGCTGAGGAACTTGGCGTGGCTCGTCACGGCGCGCCCGTCGTCCTCGGGAGCGCGGGTACGCATGACGACGGCGCCGCGCAGCCGCCGGGCGATCTCACCTGTGTTCAGGCGGGAACTGCCGCCCCAGTCGTGGTTCTGCTCCCAGTATCCTCGCCGGCCCTCGGGCCGGTGGAAGAGCCCGTCGGCGGCCTGGGTGTCCAGGTAAAGGCGCACGGATACACCGGGACGCCGTGCGCGCAGGTCCACCAGGGCGGCCCACAGGGCGGAGCTGGGCTGGAGGTTGTAGGGTGGCGCAGACCACCGATGTGTTGGCGCTGCCGACCAGGGCGAACATGTCCGCCGTGAGGGCCCCGCTGCCGACTGCCCCGGCCGGGGCGGTCCACACGAGGGTCACGTCCTTGATTCTGGAGGCGGCTCCGGCGACGGCGCGCAGGACGTCCACTGACTGCTCCCGCGTCTGCGGTCCGAGTCCTGCGGCGCCCAGCAGCTCACGGGCTCGCGGTCTTCTGGGCGCGGGCACGACGACGAGCGCCTGGCTCAGCGTCGCGCCACCGGAGAGGCGTGCGGCGATGCCGTCGGCCTCGCTTCCGGTGAGGAAGGCGCCCAGAGCGCGCAGTGGGCTCAGTGGCTCGGAATCGTCGGTGGGCACCACGAGGTTCCCCTACATGCCCCGGTGGTCGGAGAAGAAGGCGAGGTCGCGGTTGCTCCCTGTACTGGCGCCCGTCCCACCGTCCGTATCCGGCAGTGGGATGACGAAGCGCCGGTCGAGGAAGCGGTTGGCGCGCTCGCAGGAGGTCTCCGAGACCATGGTGCAGCAGTGACAGGCGGCGCCGTGGAGGAAGTCCTCGGGGGCCTTGGGGACGCGCCGGGCGCAGACCGGGTCCGAGGAGCAGCGGGTCATGGCGTGCAGGGCCTGGTCGAGGATGTCGGCCAGACGGTTGGGCTGGGACAGGGAGACCAGCCCGCCCAAGGTGCCGTCGGAGTCGGAGGCGGTGGTGGTCAGGAGCATCCCGGCCGCGGCCTCGCGCTGCTCGGTGGCACGCCAGGCGTAGAGGCGCTCGCTGATGGAGGCGGCCCCGTAACCCGAGGACATCGCCATCTGGCGGATGAGGGCGTGGGCGAGGGTGTGAACGAGCCAGTAGCGTGGCGGGGCGAGGCGCTCATCGGGATGGATCTGCTTGGCCGTCTCGGAGAAACGCCGCTCGAAGTTGCGCTGGTGGGCAGCGCGGTGGGCGGCCCACACGGGGCTGGTGAGCACCCTGGTCTCCCAGCGGGCGACGGCATCCTCGTCGAGCTGGATGAAAATGCCCTCGCCGCGGTCCTCGGTAGCCGGCACCCAGGTGGGGCGGCCGGAACGGACCAGGGAGACGAGCCGGGCCTCGGAGTCCTCGACCCGGTCGTAGTCGTCCACGCGAGTGAACCCGAGGACGGCGTTGACCTTGCGCAGGCGGTCGACGGCGAGCACCCGGCTCACCCCGGCCGGCACGTCCCCGAGGCTGCGTGGAGAGACGACGAGCCCACTGTCGCGGTCCTCGTGGTGGTCGCCGGGTCGTTCGGTGAGGAGGTAGTTCCACTCGGGCACGAGGAGGTCCACCGGATCCCAGCTCTCACGCCGTTTGAGGCGGTCGTCGTCGCTCTCCGCGGGCAGGGGCAGCGTCCTCAGGAGCTCGGTGAGCTCATCATCGTCAAGGTCCAGCAGCCGGACGGCGTCGGCATCGCCTCGTTTGAGGAGCATGCGGACGAGGGGAAGGTTCTCCTCACCGATTCGAGGTCCTCGCCCAAGGCTCGTCCCAGGACCGTCAGGCGATCGCGTTTCTGTTCCTCGGGGTCCAGGCGCGGCATGTCGATGATGGACTGGGTGGCGGCGAACCAGAGGTTGGAGGCGCCCACGAGCATGACGCGGGGTTCGGCCTGGCAGCCTCCCTCGGTGAAGATCCCCAGGTGGGGGTGGCGGCCGCGGCAGCGCGGGAGCCGCTGGCGCCCCTCCTCCCCCAGGGCCTGGGACATTCGTCGGCGGGCTCCGCAGGCGCGGCAGGAGATGAAGGCGGTGGCTCCCCGCTGGGAGGTGTCGCTCATGGCGAGCTCGGGGTGGGTGGCCTTGGGGCAGTGGGCGCCCTCGTGGACCCACCAGTCGTGGGGAACTCATCGAGGTGACCCGCTCGGGCAGACGATGAGGTAGCGGGCGGGCACGCACGGTGAGCGTCGTCTGCTCCCGGCGCTTGGCTGTGCCCTTGGCACCCCTGCGTCCCTGGGCCGCGGCTGCCCGGGTGGGTCGCCCGGGGCAGTCGATGTGCTCGAAGACGGCTTGGTCGGGCCGGAAGGGATGGGTGTTGTGGTAGCCGTTGACGAATCGGCTGAGCGGCGCCAGGAGGTCGCAGCCGGTGCAGCGCATCCACTGGGGGAAAACCCGCGCGGGCACGCCCAGATCGTCACCGTCGCCGCGTGTGCCCGGCTGCGGGGGCTGCCAGGGGAAGTGCCGTAGTTCGCTCACCTGGTGGCCGAGCATGAGCTGGACCGTTTCCAGGAGGCGGGGCGCGTGGACGGTGACAGGGTCGGCGGCGCGGCGCTGCCAGATCCGTTCCCAGTCGTCCAGGCCCGTGGGCATGACCGTGAAGTGGGGCAGGTCGATGATGGCGCCGGGGCCGTAGGCGTAGAGCAGCGTCGTGGGGCGGGCGGAGCCGACCTCGGCATAGTTCTTCTTGGCCTGGTTCTGGCTGAGGTCGTCGGCGTCGCCGAGGGGGTCGACGCCGATCCCATCGTCGAGGTCGGGGGTGCCCGAGCCGTCCTGGTCGATGTCTTGGTCCTGGCTCACCGTTCCTCCTGATCCGTCCGGACGTCACTGGTGTCATTGGCCTCGCGGGGCTTCTGTCGTTCCCAGGCGGGGGCGTCGTCGATTGAGTTGTCGATGAGCCTGGCGGGGTCCGGGGAGACGAGGAGGTTGATTTCTGGCTGAACCTCCCGCATGGAGCCTGCGACGATGAAGGGGGCGTCGTCGGGCCTGGAGCCGCCTCTGCCGGCCGACTCGGCCGAGTGCAGGAGTGGGAAGTGACGGACGTTATCCGCACCGCGCTCGTAGACGAGATCGCCATGCTTCTTGGCGACCTCCCGCTGGCGCTTCTTCCACTCCCCCACGCGGCTGGCCAGGCGGTCCCGGGCGTACTTGCTCTCCTCCTCGCCGGCAGCCGCGCTGATGCGGATGGAGAGCTTGTCGACAAGCCGCTCGAGGGCCTCGGCCTGCTCGGTGACGCGGCCTGCGTTGTGCTCGGGGTTGAGGCCGTCACTGCATCCGGCCTGGGTGACTCGGGCGGCGGCCACGAGGGCGCCGTCGAGTACCACGGTCGATGGCGGTGACGGAGAAGGGGTGACGGTCAATGGTTCGACGCGCGCGTAGAAGGTCTCGTGGAAGTGGCGGAACTGCTCGTAGTGGGCCAGGTCTCGGGGCCGGGCCCAGTTGCCCAGGGTGATGACGAGGCCGGGACGGTTCGCGTCCCGACCCACGCGGGAGGTGGCCTGGATGTACTCGGCGGTGTTCTTGGGCTGGCCGACGACCAGCATGAGGCCGAGGCGGGAGACGTCCACACCCACCTGGAGCATGGAGGTGGCCAGGACGACGTCGTAGGGGTTCGCCGCGGCCCCTCGCTGATCCGCCTTCTTGCCTGCCTGCGCGGCTGCGGCCACCGCGGCCTTGGCGGTGGTGGAGTCGGCACTCGGGTCGAAGGTGAGCGCCATGCGGTCCAGGGTGGCGGTGATGTCGGTGGAGGCGATGCGCGAGGTGAGCTCGCCCAGGTTCAGAGCACCGAATGCTGTGCCGCGGCGGCGCGGCAGGCGGGAGTCGCGGCCGGGCTTGGCCAGGCCGGTCTGGATGTCGTCCTGGACGTAGCGGGCCATGCCGGCCAGCTCCCGGGTGGCGGAGAAGTATCCGACGAGTGTCATGTAGGGGTCGGCGGCGGCCCCGAGCCGGTCGAAGAGGAGCTGGGCGCCGGCCATGACGGTCTGGGTGGTCTGGATCTCGGCGGCGGTCAGGCGCACTCCGGTGGTGGACAGGCCCACGTAGAGGCGCCCGGGGTGGTCGTTGTCAACCTCGACGGTGCGGGAGAAGAAGGTGTCGGAGGCGTCAAGGACCTGGGGCGGGAAGATGGTGACGTCGCGGCCGTAAAGGCTGCGGACCTGATCGGCCACGTTGCGGACGGTGGCCGAGGAGGCCACGAGGAGGGGATCGGGCGGGTCGGCCGTCGGGGGCCCTCCAGGCGCACATGGTCTCGACGGCGGTCTCGAACAGGCCGACCGTGGTCCCCAGGGCCCCGGTGATGAGGTGGAGCTCATCCTGGATGATGAGGTCCGGGGGCCGCAGCCGGGTGGCGGGGACGGATCGCGGCCGCCGGCAGCTCCCCCTAGGCTGGTGGCGCCCGTTCTCGCCGAGTGTGCAGCCGGTGAAGTCGTGGGTGGCGTCGTGGCCGGGGATAGGGGACGTAGCCGTGGCGTTCGCAGCGGCGGGCGACGTGCCCGAACAGTGTGGCGGCGTGCCCTCGCGAGCGAGGCGGGCGAGCTTGTCCACGGTGGCGATGACGAAGGCCGGGGCGAGACGGTAGATCTCCTCATCGGTGGTCAGCACCGGCAAGCCGTCGGGCACGTTTGCCGTCACCCTCGGAGAAGGGGCACTGGCCGAGCTCGTCGGAGCAGCGCAGGATGACGCGGTCGGCGCTCCCGGCAACTGAGCCGATCGTGACGTCCCCGGGGTGAGGGCAGGCCGCACCAGGGGCAGTGGCCGAGCTGGAGGGCGGAGAAGCGGTACCCGGCCCCGCCGCCTCCCCGGTTGTTCAGTCGTTCAAGCTCCTTCTCGGCCTCGTTCACCCGCTTGGGGGACACAGCGGTGCCGACCCACAGGCCGATGCGGAAGGGCTCCTCACCCCAGGTGGCGGGGTCCTCGCGACGGGCGAGCTCGGCAGCGCACACCAGGGTGGTGGCGCGCTGGAACTGCTGGGAGGTGAGCAGGCGCAGGGTGTAGCGCATGAGGACGGTGACGCCGGAGCGCCCGTCAATGGGTCCGTCGGGGGTCTCGAAGAGTCCCTGGCGGCGGCGGATAGCGAAGGCGTAGGCGGCCAGTCCCAGGTAGGCCTCGGTCTTGCCTCCACCGGTGGGGAAGAAGAGGAGCTGTGCGGTAGCCAGGTTGCCGGAGCGGCGTGGCAGGGAGGGGTCAGTGAGGGCCGGCAGCTGCATGAGGATGAAGGCGAGCTGGAAGACGCGCCAGTGGTGGGGGTAGCCGTCGGCCAGGACCCGGGCCTCAGCCTCCTCGACGCTGAGGCCGGAGTCGACGGCGCGTGCGGCGGCGATCTGGGAGCGGACGCGCTGGTCGGCCATGACCCGGTTCATGAAGGCGAAGCAGCGGCGAGCCTCGGGGTCGGTCAGGAGGTGGTCGATGCCCTCGGCGAGCTGGTCACGGACCTGGAAAGCCTCGGCGAGGGCCTCGGCGCCGATGTCCCGCAGGTGCTCCGGCAGAGCGGCGACGGCGGCCTCCTGCTCCCCCAGCCAGGCCGAATAGGCCTCCACGATGGGTTCCAGGGCAGCGCGGAGCCGGGCGGTGTTCTGGAACTCGGCCGCGGTGGCCAGGGTGCGCATATTGAGCTCGGCCGCCGGGACGGGAGTGGCCGCAGTCTGGGGCGTCTCCACAGTGGGCATCCAGGTGGTGCGGACCTGGAAGGCGCGGCGGGGTGCGCTCTTGCCGAGCAGGGGTCTTCCGCACGCTCCAGTCGACCGAGCAGGTGCGTCCGACGGCGAACTCGAGGCGGTCGCGGTACTGGAGCTCGAGGCGAGCCTCCTCCGGGATCGGAGGCCGGCTGCACGCCGGGAGCCGGAGGGAGGAGGGATCGTGGACGGGGAGGAAGACGTCCCGGTTTCCCGCATCCACATGGATCTGGGTCTGGAACATCCAGGCATGGACAGGAATGCGGCGGGGCGTGCTCTGGTCGTTGCACAGGGCGAGCTCGATGAGGTAGCGGCCACCCGGCCCGCCGGCCGGTGAGGTGTCCCGGTAGGAGTCGACGCGCAGGGAAAGACGTCGTCCTCAAGCTTGCGATCCAGGGTACGTCCCCGGGGTGAGGTCCGCCAGACGCAGGGAAAAGGCTGTGGTGGTGCGGGATGCGCCGGTAGCGAGTGGTGAGAGTCCCGGCTACTGGCCGGGTCGGAGGAGGGAGCAGGAGCATCTGCGTCATCGCGGCCGGTGGATTCATAGGTGCCCCAGCTGATGTGGATGGTGATGGACTCCAGCTCGGCGGGGTCGGCGGGGACCTGGAAGCGCAGCCCCATGGAGGCCGGGATCATGAGGCCGCGGCGCACGGGCTCGTCATCGGTGTCCCTCGCCGGGGTCCTCCTCGGCGGTGGCGTTGGTCATCTCCTCCTCGACGCCGGTGACGGGGGCGCCGGTGGAGGCCGCGGCCTCGAGGTCGTCGGCGGCGCCGGTCAGGCGGGTGGGGGCGATACGGCCCAGGAGGTAGCGATCATCGGGCGGGGTGGTGAGGATCTCGGTGTCGCCCTCGGCGGGGACCGATGAGCTCGCGCCCTCAGCACCTCGACGAGTCCGGCGCGGGCGGAGGCCGAGGTGTCGCCGAGCTCCTCGTTCGAAGACGTAGGCGCTGCCGTCTTGGGAATGGCTGCGGGATCGACGGGCCGGTGGAAGGCGTGGCCTACGGAGGAGCGGTCTTAGATGTCAAGGGTCGCCTCCTGGGCCTGGACGGAGTTGGTGGGCTTGCGGCCGCGCCGGGAGCGGGAACCGCCGGCGGACTGACCGGAGGCTGCCGCCGCAGCGGCCTCCGCGGCGGCGCGGCGGTGGTTCTCCTCCAGGAGCCGGTCGAGGATCTCCACGCGGGTGGCCGGGGGCACGGTCCAGCGGGTCATCTTCCGGTAGGTGTGGAAGCCGTGGGTGAGGTCGAGGTCCTCCCAGCCGTAGGCGGCGGCGACGGCGGCATCGAGTTCCACGTGGATGGCGCGCATGCGGTCCACATCCGGATCAGTTCCGGCCTCCAGGCCAGGGTCGTTGACGAGGTTGTAGAGCTTGGTGAGGCCGAGCTCACGGCGCAGCATGATCTCGCGCCGCTCGGTGTCCAGGTGCGACCGATCGCCTCCAGCTCCGGTGTGGGCTCAGGCCGAGGGAAGGTCTCAAAAGACGTCCGACGGCGTATACGCGGATCGCCGCGCATACTCGAACCATAGTCAATAGCCCAGTCCTGATGAAATGATCGACGACAGAACAGCTGAAAACCAGCATGCGAGTCACTCGACAACACCACCAGACCTGCTGATCACACACCTGCCCAGGTAACACGTTCAGGGCATGAGAGTATTTACTTACTCTGAGCAATCACAAGCACTCATCGAGACCCGCAATCGCTTTCCTCATCGCAGGGCCGAGAGTTCCAGTACTTCCACCATTCATTGACCATACGAGGATACTTTTTCAGCATCCTTCACCACACGTTCTGGACGAACCTTATCAAACACGTGTCGCCACGGCAGCTTATACTGCCGCGCTGCCTCTGACTTCGCTCATTGAAGTCCACAACCCACCGGGACGCGGAACAGTCAGGACGGGAGTTGAGATCCTTTCCATTGAGATAAGGGAAAGAGCACCTCGGCATTGCGAGGATCCTCCGCAATCCACCCTCGCGCCTCCTCCGCACTCCAAGAATGAAACCCTTGCCAAGAAGATAACATCCAACAAAGGAAATGCCACCGTTCTCACCGAGGCGTTCAGGCTTCCCTTCTACACGACCGACCGGTTCGAGAAGGCTGCTGATCCGAGGGTACCGGCGCATCATCACAGATCGTCGTTGTATGCGAGGAGACGGTACCACGCATCCCCCATACGGCCGCGAACTCGAGGTTGGCACCCTGTGAGGGCCAAGAGCGCGACCGAATAGCACGGGTGATGGTGAAGCCGAAGTCCACCATCTGATCCAGCCCTACCTTACGGGTACTACCCTGGGCAATGGTGTTGGTGGCAATGAGCCCCAAGGTGCCATGTTCATTGAGCAGCGAGAAGGCTCGGAGGAAGAAGTATGCGACAAGATCGGCGTTACCCGATTCATTCCCTGCAAGGACACTGACGAACCACTCTCGGAGATTCTGCCCCATCGTAGGGCTGATCTTCATTCCCCCCAGAAAAGGAGGGTTCCCAATCACAGCATCAAAGCCTCCTCGTTCCATGACCTCGGGCATGGCCAGGGGCCAGTGGAGGCAGTGCCAGTGCTCGTAATCGGTGGGCACGGTCGGGGTGAGGCCGCGTTCCAGGAGGGCCTCGAGCATGGAGTCGTCACCGGCTCCCTCAGTGGGGAAAGCGCGGCCGAGGGCCACCGCCAGGGCTCCCTGTAGGCCTCGTTGATCGTTTGACCCGATTTCGCCTCAGTCTTGGGGTTGAGGCCCACGGCCACGATCGCGTCGGCCACTCGGGTCAGAAGCTTCAGGTCCTCCTCGTTCTCATGCTGGAGACGCTGCTTGGTGGTCATCGAACGGGCCGGATCAGTGCTACTGACCTCGCTGGCGAGGTCCTGGCGACGCTCGGTCACCCTCTTGACCACGGTGTCGACATCGAGAGCCTCGGCATAGGCGCCGGTGCGGTCGAGCTCGAAGAGTCGTTGTGTTGTCGCTGCTGCGGGGGCGATGTGCTGGGCCTTGAGCTGGCGCAGGTCGGTGAGGCCCAAAAGCGAGTTGCCGACGAAGACCTTGTCGTCGACGAAAGCTGAAGGGCTTGTTCTTATCCAGGAGACGAGCCACAGGGAGAGCTTTGCACATCTCCACGGCCATCTCGTTGATGTCCACCCCGTAGAGGCAGCGGGCCACCACCTGCCGCAGGGCCTGGCGCTCCAGGTCGGCGGGCCGCGTTCCCTGCTGCAGCGCTCCCTCTCGGGTCCAGGCCTCGACGAGCTCGCGGGCCAGGAAGCGGGCTGCCGCCACGAGGAAGGCGCCCGAACCGCAGGCAATGTCCGCCACGTGCAGGTCGAGGATGCGATCGGAGGACACCGGCTGCCACTGGCTGCGGTCGTCGGTCTCATGGGGGCCGGGTGAGTAGACGAGTGGTTCGAGGGCATACCTCACCACCTCCTCGGCGAGCGACCGGGGCGTGTAGTGGGCGCCAGCGTTGCGCCGTGACGGGGTCTCGGTCACCACGAGGCCCCCGCGTTGGATGACGACCGGCCGGCCCCGCAGATCCCGGCGGATGACACCGATCCAGGGGCGCAGATCCGCGAGCAGCGTCTCATCGCGGGTCACGGCGAGCAGGGCGCGGTCGGCGTCGGGCAATGTGTCCCCGGCGGCGAGGGCCTTGGCCAGGGCTTTGGGGCTGGGTGGCTTGGCTCCGGGCTGGTGCTCCTTGAGCCAGGCGATGATCGCCCCGGCGAGGTCGGCATCTTCGGCATGATGCTCGGCGAGCTCGTTCAACACCGATAGTGGGAGCTCGGGCTCCTCACCGTCCTTGCCGAGCAGGCCGAGGACCGTCTCCTCGGCGCGGGTGCAGGTGTAGCCGAGCAGGCCCTCGTAGATGTAGCCGATCTGCTCCACGTCGATGTCCCGGAAGGAGAGGCGCCGGGCCTCTTGACCTTTGAGGCGGGCGGTCTGGAGGGAGCGCAGCACGTGGAGCATAACCCGGTCGGAGACGGTGAGCAGCAGGGTGCCGCTGGCATCCGTGGCCGTCAGGAAGGGAAAGCGTTCGGGGTCGAACAGGGAGCCGCCGTAGGCGGGGATGCGCATGTCCTCGGCGTTGACGCCGCTGTGCAGGGCGCGGGAGGTGGCCAGCAGCCGGTGCCAGGTCAGGCTCGTACCGTCCATGGACTCCTCGCCCTCGTCGCGGGCGCGCGCCTCCAGGGCGTCCAGGACCGTGGCCAGGCCGTAGCCGCCGGTGTAGAGGGAGTCGGTGGGCAGGAGTCCACGCTCCTCGGCGAAGAGGAGGAAGACGCAGCGCATCATGACGGTGACAACCGCCTCGTAGACCTCCCGAGGCTCGGCCCCCAGCGGACCGCAGTCCGTCTCTCCGCCCGTATCGTTGCCAGGCTCGAAGTCCCCCGAACTCACTGGGGTCTCGCTTTCCGCAACCTTGAGGAGAGCGTCGGACAGGGCTGAGACGATGAGCTCGACCGCGCTGCGCACCTGGGTGCCCAGGGCCTCGGTGACCTCCTCTGCGGCCAGGACCGAGTCCTCGAAGAGCCGGGGCAGGCGGTGCGCCGCAGTTCCGCCCACCAGGCGGCGCACGCTCAGGAGCTCGCAGAAGGCGTCACAAGTAGCCGGCTCCTCCACCCAGGTCTGACAGTCCACAACACCGGAGGCCGCACTTCCCTCCCGCGGAGCGCTCACCATGGCCCACCAGCGCCCGTCAGTGACGACACCGATCGAGCAGGTGGAGCCCGGGGCTCGTAGCATCGCAGCCATCCGGTCGATGGGGCTCGTGGCCCAGCCATCCTGGCCACCTCCCGCAAGGAGTCGGCCGGGTCAGTCACCAGGACCAGGGCGCCAACCTCCTCCCCGCGCAGGAGCGCCCCGGTCGGGGTGACCGTCACCGACTGAATGCCGTCGGAGGCGGCGCGGTAGGTCTCCGCGAGCGCCGGACGGTCCTGCGCGGTCACCCAGAAGTCACCCCAGCCCAGGACCTCGGTGAGCACGGTGTCCACCCAGGCATCCCGGGCACGGCGGTAGGAGGCGAGGGCCGAGTCGGAGTCCCGGTCCGCGTCCCAGGCATCCCAGGCGCGGTCCAGGGCGGGCTTGGCAGCGCGCAGTACCTCGCGGCGCTCGCGACTCAACCCCGGGATCCCCTGCGGGTAGAGGCCGACGAGGACGGGCACGGAGAGGAAGGGGCCCTCGGTGTCCACCAGGCCCAGCCACGCCCGGTGCTGCTGGGCGGGGCTGCGCCCGCCCGAAACACCGCGGTCAGCGCCGCCGGCGCCTGCGGCTCCCCCGCCAGCGTTACGGCTCCTGGTACGGCCCTTCGATGTGGGTGTCCTCGGACTCATGACTGCCTCCCCCAGGTCTCGGCGTCCTCCTCGGTGACGGCCAGGACGAGGGCCACCGAGGAGATGTAGGGCCGGACGTCCTCATAACGCGTGCGCACCGCCTCCTCCTCGCGGGTCTCCTCCCCGGCCAGGTCCTCCAGTCGGTCCTCCATGGCACGGATGTCCCGAGCGCGTTGCTGGCGCTGCTCACCGGACCACAGGTCCAGCATTGCCTGCTGCTCGCGCTCCTGGTCGCGCAGGTGGGCCAGTGAGTCCGTCAGGTTGGTGCGGAAGGCGGCGAAGATGCCACGCACGCGGTCGAGATCCGCCTGGCAGCGCTCCTCGAGGCTCTGGTGGACTCCCGCCTGCAGGCTCCGAGCCCGGCGGGCCGTCTCCTCCACGAGGCGGGTGCGCAGGTGACCGCCGTCGTTCCACAGGGTTGCCAAGTGACTGCGCACTTCGGGGCCGGCCAGGCGGTAGCTGCCGGGGTCGAGGGAGCGGTCCAGGACCTCGTGCAGCGTCTCCTCGGCGATGCGGTGCCCGCGCAGCCGCACACCGGTGACGAAGACCTGCTCATGCAGGCGCAGGCCACCGCGCCCCACCAGCACCAGACGGGACATGGAGGCGGCGCAGGAGTGCTCCAGTCCTGGGAGGACCACGGCCGTCACCCGGCTGACCTCCGAGTGGGGGCTGAAGAGGTTGGCCCGCAGGATACGGGTGGACTTGCGCATGAGCGGATGACCCAGGTGGACGTGGACGATGCCGGGGACGCGCCCGGCCTTCTCATCAAAGGTCACTGGCCGCAGCCGGCCCGGGTGAAGCCGGGTGTCCAGGCCGACCAGCGCATCCTGCCAGGAGCGCGCCAGGTCTGGGACCGCGAAGACGCCCGCATCAGTCAGCTCGGAGCCAACCTCCTCCAGGGTTGGCTGGTGGGTCATGGTGAGAGCCTCATCCACCACTCGCCGACCGGCCTGCGGGGTCAGGTGCATGTCCGCCTTGGTCCGCTCATAGCTGCGGGCCAGGGCGGTCAGCTGCTGGTTGAGCCGGCCGCTTCCGGCCAGGGCGGAGTCGATGGCCTGCTCGTCGCGGCCGCGGGCCGGGGCCTTGCGCAGGCTGCGACCCCAGGAAGCGCTTGGTGATCTGCTCGTCGATGAGCGGATTGACCGCGCCCAGATCCCGGGTCTCGGTGGCGATCTTGTCCGCCAGCCGTCCCAGGAATTCCTGGTGCCCCGCGTAGAGGCCCTCGCCGGCGGCCACGGGGGCGAGGTAGAAGATCGTGGGGGTCTCCCGCTGGCCGTAGCGGTCGATGCGCCCCACCCGCTGCTCCAGGCGGGAGGGGTTGAAGGGGACGTCGAAGTTGACCAGGCGGTGGCAGTAGGTCTGCAGGTCGATGCCCTCGCCGGCGGCGTCGGTGGCCACGAGGACGCGCACGTCCTCCTCGGCTGGATCGGCGTTGAATCGCGCCCGGATGTCCTCGCGCTCCTCGGCGGAGGTGGAGCCGCGGATGACCGCCAGGCGCTCGCCGTAGCCCTGCTGGCGCAGAACCGAGACGATCCAGTCGAGGGTGTCCGCGTACTCGGTGAAGACAACGACCCGTTCATTGGTCCATGTGCGCCCGTCGGGCCGGCAGACGGCGTCGAGCATGGACACGAGGGCCTCGAGGCGGGAGTCGGGGCGGGACTGGTAGCCGCGCGCCCAGTGGGCCAGGTCCTCGAGCTGCTCGCGCGTGGCGGCGCTCAGCGGGTCCGAGCCGCGGGTTGCCAGCAGCGTGTCCAGCTCCGGCTGGGCGATGAGGCCCTCCTCCTCATCGGACTGCCCCGAGCCCATGACCTCGGTGTAGTAGTCGTCGTAGGCGTCATTATCGTCGCCGAACCAGTCCGCGTCGCCTGTGGGCAGGGCCGGATCGAGGTAGCCCTCCAGAGTCTGGGCGAAGGCCCAGGGGCTGGACAGGAAACGCTTCTTGAGCAGCAGGGCAGCGATGTCGAGGCTGCGCCGCCCCTGGGCACGCCCGGAGCTGCGCAGCAGCGAGTCCAGCTCGGCGTAAGCGCGCTCCTCATCATCGGCGGGCTCGTAAGGGAGCACCTCGACCCGGCGTTGGCGGAAGTCCTTGTCGGTGATCTGCGACTTGAGGCGCCGCACGGTCACCTCCTCCAAGGCGGTGGGGTCGATGCTCGCGCCACGGGCGAAACGCCGGGGGTCGATCATCTCCAGCAGGGCGGAGAAGGACTCGGTGTAGCCGTTGTGGGGCGTGGCGGACAGGAACAGGCGGTGCTCGCACTTGTCCGCCAGGCGCCGCAGGGCCCGGGTGCGCTGGGAGTCCACGGCGTAACCGCGACCCCCCCCGGCCGCCGAGGGCGCCGCCGGGGCCACATGGTGGGCCTCGTCGACGACGAGCACGTCGAAGGCGTAGCGGCGGGCCGATGCCGAGCGGTCGGTCTCCGCCAGGACCTCGCGCAGGAGCCGCTGGGCGCGCACGCCCGGCAGCCAGGCCATGGAGACGATGATGCGCGGGTGCAGCCGCAGCGGGTTGGCCGCCAGGCCGTAGGTTCGCCGGTCGGCGGCCATGCGTGCGGAGTCCACGATGACGAAGTCCAGGCCGAACTTCTCGCGCATCTCATCGCGCCACTTCAGGGCCAGGCTCGGCGGGCACACGATGATGACCGAGCGGGCCCGGTGGCGCAGGAGGAGCTCCTCGATGACCAGGCCCGCCTCAATGGTCTTGCCCAGGCCGACGTCGTCGGCCAGCAGCAGGTTGGTGCGCGGGGCCGCGAGTGCTCGGCGCAGTGGCTCGAGCTGGTAGGGCTCGAGGGTTGCGCCTGAGCGGAAAGGTGACTGGAAGGCCTTGGGGTCCGCGGAGGTGACGGCGCCCCAACGCACGGCATCGACGAAGGCGCCCAGGGTGTCGGGGGCGTCGAAGTCATCGGCGGAGATAGTCTCCGGCAGGCCCCGGTCCGGGACCACGGAGTTGCCGACCTCGAGCTCCCAGACGACGCGCAGCTCCTCGCCCATACGGTCCTCGTCGAGGGACTGCAGGGTGACAACGTGCTCGAGGCGAGGGCGGCCGTCATCGGCCGAGCTGCGGGGTAGGCCCTGGGCCTGGACATCGGTGACAGCCCAGGGCCTACCCCGTACCTGGACGACCTGGCCCGCCTCGGGAGGCGCCGGTGTGCGCGATGCTGTGACGGTCTGAGACACGACGATTTCCTCCGGTCGCCTGGGGCAGAGAGCGCACCTTGCGGGCAGCCACGCGACCGCGTCATCTTAACCCAGCCTCGAGACCGTCCCACACCAGATCAGGACCTGTTTCTCAGGCGTGACCCGGGGCCTGGGGACGCAGCGTCAGGCGATGGCGGCACCCTGCGCCGTCGTCGAGAACGTACGTCGTGATCGAGGACTGCGATGTCCTCCAGATGACTGGGAAGAGACCCCAGTGGTCTGGAGGAAAACGCAGTCCTCGGACGAAAGGTACGTCGCCGATCCGGCCAGGGGGCTGCGTCTCGCCCCGAAGGCCCCGCCCCGGCGGATCCTGGCCGCCGGGCTCACCGGCCGGCCGCAGCCACCGGACTCATCGCCGAGCCCGGCGTCGGGTCTCAGAAGAGCCTGGGCTGCTCGGGGGCGGCGGACTCCACCCAGGCGACCAGCGCCGAGTGCGACTCCTCCATCATGGCCAGGTCGAAGCCCTCCGGGCTGCGGGTGGCGTCCACGCAGTGCACCTCGACGACGCGCCCCTGCTCCCGGCGGCGCCGTGCCTCGGAGAGCTCCAGGTTCAAGCGGCTCCATGAGCGCGACGGCCTGGTGGAGAAGGACACGAGGCGGTACCACTCCAGGGAGTCGAGCTGGAAGGAGGCCACCCCGCTCAGCCAGCGCTGCGCCCCGCGTGGGCGCAGGGCGCACTCGAAGGAGCCGACCTGCCCGGCCAGGTAGCGCAGACGCAGCAGGAACCCGCCTGCCAGCAGCACGAGGACGGTGACGGCAATCGCCACGACCATCCACACGTGCTGCCCCATGACTCAGGCCTCCGCGCCCCTGCTTTCACGTGGTCGGCGGCGATCGTGATGACGTCGTGGTCCACGGAGCAGAAGCCGCCGGACACCTCGATACTGCACATCTCGCCGTCGGTGGGACTCAGTCGCACCGGACCGGCCCCCAGGACCGCCACGAGGGGCTGACGACCCGGCAGGATCCCCATCTCCCCGTTAATCAGGGGCACGGAGACCTGCGTCGCCTCACCGGTCCAGGCCTCGCCCGCCGGCGAGACCACCTCAACATGTAAGGCCATGTCCCCCTCCTTTCCTGCGCCCGGTTCTACCCGGATCCTAACGACTCAGGCGTTGAGCTCGGCGGCGCGACGCTCGAGGTCCTCGATGCCACCGATGTTGAAGAAGGCCTGCTCCGGCAGGTGGTCGTAGTCACCGTCGCAGATGCGGCGGAAGGCCTCGATGGTCTCCGACAGCGGCACGGTGGAGCCGGCCACGCCGGTGAACTTCTCCGCCATGTAGGTGTTCTGGGACAGGAACTGCTCGATGCGGCGGGCGCGGGCCACCGTCACCTTGTCCTCCTCGCCGAGCTCGTCGACACCGAGGATCGCGATGATGTCCTGGAGCTCCTTGTTCTTCTGGAGGATGGACTTCACGCGGGTGGCGACGTCGTAGTGCTCCTGGCCCACGTAGCCGGGGGCCAGCAGGCGCGAGGTGGAGGTCAGCGGATCCACGGCCGGGTAGATGCCTCGCGAGGCGATCTCACGGCTGAGCTCGGTGGTGGCGTCCAGGTGGGCGAAGGTCGTGGCCGGCGCCGGGTCGGTGTAGTCGTCGGCGGGCACGTAGATCGCCTGCAGGGAGGTGATGGAGTGGCCGCCGGCGGAGGTGATGCGCTCCTGGAGCTGGCCCATCTCGTCAGCCAGGTTGGGCTGGTAGCCCACGGCCGAGGGCATGCGGCCCAGCAGCGTGGAGACCTCGGAGCCGGCCTGGGTGAAGCGGAAGATGTTGTCGATGAACAGCAGCACGTCCTGGTGCTGGACGTCGCGGAAGTACTCGGCCATCGTCAGGGCGGACAGGGCCACGCGCAGACGCGTGCCCGGCGGCTCGTCCATCTGGCCGAAGACCAGGGCGGTCTTGTCGAACACGCCGGCCTCGTCCATCTCGACGATGAGGTCGTTGCCCTCACGGGTGCGCTCCCCCACGCCGGCGAACACGGAGACACCGCCGTGGTTCTGGGCCACGCGCTGGATCATCTCCTGGATGAGGACGGTCTTGCCCACGCCGGCGCCGCCGAACAGGCCGATCTTGCCGCCCTGCACGTAGGGGGTGAGCAGGTCGATGACCTTGATGCCGGTCTCGAACATCTGCTCCTTGGACTCGAGCTGGTCGAAGGCCGGGGGCTGGCGGTGGATGGGCCAGCGCTCGGTGATCTCCAGCTGCTCGCCGGGGCCGAGGTTGAGGACGTCGCCGGTGACGTTGAAGACGTGGCCCTTGGTCACGTCGCCCACGGGCACGGAGATCGGCGCGCCGGTGTCGCGCACCTGCGTGCCGCGCACGAGGCCGTCGGTGGGCTTGAGGGAGATCGTGCGCACGATGTTGTCACCCAGGTGCTGGGCGACCTCCAGGGTGATCTCGTGGGGCTCCTCGCCGGCGCTGGTGGCCTGGACGGTCACCTTGAGGGCGTTGTACATCGCCGGGATCGCATCAGGCGGGAACTCGACGTCGACGACGGCGCCGATGATGCGGGTGATGCGTCCCGTCCCGGGGGTGGTGGTGTCAGCCATGTGCGTTCTTCCGTATCTTCCAGAGCTGAGAGGGGTCCTGCTCGGTGAGGTGAGTCTGTGTGGGGTTCTCGACGACGTCGGGGGCTTCCCGGCCTATTCGGACCCCAGGGCGTCGGCACCCGAGACGATCTCCGTGATCTCCTGGGTGATGTCGCCCTGGCGGGCCGCGTTGGCCAGGCGGGTGTAGGTGATGATGAGGTCCTCGGCGTTGTCCGTGGCCGTGTGCATGGCCTGCTGGCGGCTGGCCAGCTCGGAGGCGGCCGACTGCAGCAGGGCGTTGCGGATGCGCGAGCCCATGTAGCGGGTCAGCAGGGCGTCGAGCACCTCGGAGGCCCGGGCTCGAACTCGTACAGCGGCATGGAGGTGCCGTGCTTGGCCGCCAGCTCCTTCTCCAGGGCCTCGTTGCCGGCGTCGTCGAGCTCGCCGGCCCCTTCGACGTCGACCACCTTGAGCGGGCAGCATGCGACGCACCTCGGGGACCTGGGAGACCATCGAGACGTAGCGGGTGAAGACGATGTGGACCTCGGCGACGCCGCCGGCCTCGGCCGGCTGGAGGAAGTAGTCCAGCAGGGTCGTGGCCACCTCCTCGATGGCCTCGTCGCTGGGGCGGTCCGACTGCCCGGTCCAGGAGAACTCGATCGGCGTGCCCCGGAAGCTGAAGTAGCTCTGGGCGCGCCGGCCGAAGGTGAAGATCACCGGCTCCTTGCCGTCCTTGACCAGCTCCTCGATGAGGCGGCCGGTCTCGCGCAGGATGGTGGCCGAGTAGGCGCCGGCCATGCCGCGGTCGGAGGTGACCACGAGGATCGCCACGCGCTTGGTGTCGGTGCGCTCCTGGGTGATGGGGTGCTCGAAGCGGGAGTAGGTCCCCAGCGCGGCCACCGCCTGGCTCAGGGCGTGATCGTAGGGCGAGGCCTCCTGCGCGTTGCGGCGCGCCTGCCCGATCCGGGACGAGGCGATGAGCTCCATCGCCCGGAACACCTTCTGGAGGGTCTGGGTCGATCGAATGCGCTGCTTGTAGACGCGCTGGTTTCCTGCCACGTCAGCCCCTCTTGACCACGAGCTGCTCGGTGGTCCTCTCGGCGGCGGGCTCCTCCTCGGGCTCGGCGACCTGGGCGCCCAGCATCTGCTCACCGGAGGCGAAGGTGCGTCGGAAGGCCTCGACGGCCTTGACCAGGGCCTCCTCGGTCTCGTCGGTGAGCTGGCCGGTGGACTCGATGGTGTCGAGGATGTCGGTGTTGCGCCGCAGGTGGTCCAGGAAGGCGGCCTCGAAGGGCAGGACGTCGGAGACGTCGATGTCGTCGAGGTAGCCCTTGGTGCCGGCCCAGACGCTGGCGACCTGCTCGGCCACCGGGTAGGGCGTGTACTGGGGCTGCTTGAGCAGCTCCATGAGGCGCTCACCGCGGGTGAGCTGGGCGCGGGTGGCGGCGTCCAGGTCGGAGGCGAACATGGCGAAGGCCTGCATGGAGCGGTACTGCGCCAGGGTGATCTTGAGGGTTCCGGCGACCTTCTTCATGGCCTTGACCTGGGCGGCGCCGCCCACGCGGGACACGGAGATGCCGACGTCGACGGCGGGGCGCTGGTCGGCGTTGAACAGGTCGGACTGGAGGAAGATCTGCCCGTCGGTGATGGAGATGACGTTGGTGGGATGTAGGCCGAGACGTCATTGGCCTTGGTCTCAATGATCGGCAGCCCGGTCATGGAGCCCGCCCCCAGCTCGTCGGAGAGCTTGGAGCAGCGCTCCAGCAGGCGCGAGTGGAGGTAGAAGACGTCACCGGGGTAGGCCTCGCGGCCCGGCGGACGGCGCAGCAGCAGGGAGACGGCGCGGTAGGCCTCGGCCTGCTTGGACAGGTCGTCGAAGACGATGAGGACGTGCTTGCCCTGGTACATCCAGTGCTGGCCGATGGCCGAGCCCGTGTAGGGCGACAGGTACTTGAAGCCGGCCGGGTCGGAGGCCGGGGAGGCCACGATGGTGGTGTACTCCAGGGCGCCGCGCTCCTCCAGGGTGGCGCGCACGGCGGCGATGGTGGAGCCCTTCTGGCCGGTGGCCACGTAGATGCAGCGCACCTGCTTGTTCGGGTCGCCGGACTCCCAGGCCTCCTTCTGGTTGAGGATGGTGTCCAGGGCGATGGCGGTCTTGCCGGTCTGGCGGTCGCCGATGATGAGCTGGCGCTGGCCGCGGCCGATCGGGATCATCGAGTCGATGGCCTTGAGCCCGGTCTGGAGGGGCTCGTGGACGGACTTGCGGGCCATGACGCCGGGGGCCTGAAGCTCCAGGGCGCGGCGGCTCTCGGCCTCGATCTCGCCCAGGCCGTCGATGGGCCGGCCCAGCGGGTCGACGACGCGGCCCAGGTAGGCGTCGCCCACGGGCACGGAGAGGACCTCACCGGTGCGGCGCACGACCTGGCCCTCGTCGATGCCGTCGAAGGAGCCCAGGACGACGACGCCGATCCGGCGCTCCTCGAGGTTCATGGCCAGGCCGGCGGTGCCGTCCTCGAAGGTGAGCAGCTCGTTGGCCATGACGCCGGGCAGGCCCTCGACGTGCGCGATGCCGTCAGCGGCGAAGACGACGTGCCCGACCTCCTCGGCCGCGACCTCGGCGGGCTTGTAGGACTCGGCGAACTCGTTCAGGGCCGAGCGGATCTCCTCGGGCCTGATGGTCAGCTCTGCCATCTCGTCTCCTTGCTGGTTGCGTTCTGGGGGCCGGCGGCGCTGGGCGTGAGCGACGACGGCGCGGGGTGGGGTGGTGAAGTTGTGGGTCGGCGTGCGAAGAGCGGGCTAGCCCGCCAGGCGGGTGCGCAGCTCGGCGACGGCGCTGCGCACGGTGCGGTCCATGACGTAGTTCCGCGTCGAGATGCGGGCTCCGCCGATGACCGCGGAGTCGACCTCGCAGTTGAGGTCGATCCTGGTGCCCAGGCGGCGCTCCAGGATGGTGCGCAGGCGCTCCTCCTGGGCCGAGGTCATGGGGATGGCGGTGACGACGTCGACGATGGTGCGCTGGCGCATCTCGGCGGCCAGCTCGACGACGCGGCGCAGGTTGCGCAGCGGTCCGCCCTCGGCGTGGTGCCGCACGCACCAGTCCACCAGGCTCATGGCGGGGGCGCTGATGTGGGGGCGAAGACGGACTCGGCCAGGCGGACCCGGGCCTCGGTGCTGGTACGGCGTGAGGGCGTCAGGGCCTCGCGCAGCTCGCGGTTGTCGGCGATCTGCTCGTGGACCTCGAAGAGCTGCTGCTCGATCTCCTCCGCCGAGCCGTCCGCGTGGGCGCCGGCGAGGATCGCCTCAATGCCCAGATCGTGGAGGGCGGAGACCAGGTCGACTGCCTTGGACCAGCGGCCGCGGACCATGGCGCTGAGCAGGTCGACGACGCGCTCGTCCACGGTGCCGGTGAAGAGCCGGCGGGCCAGGGCCACCTTGTCCTCGGCCTCGCGGCCCGGGTCGGTCAGCGGCGCGGGCAGCGAGTTGACGGCGACCTGGTGGGCCAGGGCGAGGATCTGGCGACCCAGCTCCTGGCCCTCGACGCCCGCAGCCGTGAGCACCGGGCTCCAGGCCTGGCTCACGGTCTGCCGGGTGGCGGCAGTTCCTGTTCTCACCGCGTCGCCTCCGCAGAGGAGGAGACGCCGGTGTCGAGTCCCTCGACCGGCTCCATGGTCTCGAGCTCGTCGAGGAAGCGGTCGATGACCCGCTCGGACAGGGCAGTGTCGCTCAGCTGCTCACCGACGATGCGCTCGGCCAGGGTGGAGGCGAGCATGCCGACGTCGGTGCGCAGCGAGATCTGCGCGGCCTGCTTCTCAGCCAGGATCTGACGCTGGGCGCCCTCGATGATGCCGGCGGCCTCCGCCTGGGCATCGGTGCGGGCCTTGGCGATGATCTCCTTGGCCTCACCCTGGGCGTTGTCGCGGATGCGGGCGGCCTCGCGACGGGCCTCGTCCACGAGCCGGGTGGCGCGCTTCTCGGCGCCGGCCTGCTCCTGCTTGGCCTTGTCGGCCAGGTCGAGGCCCTCCTGGATGCGCTGGGCGCGCTCGTCCAGCACGGCGTAGAGCCGGGGCAGGGCGTAGCGGCCCACCACCAGGAGGATGAGCAGGAGGACGATCGCCGCCCAGAAGATCTCATGGGCGTGGGGCAGGATGAAGGCCGTGCCTCCGCTCTGCCCGTCCTCGGTAGCCAGGGGAAGCATCACTTGACAACGAACGGGATAACGAAGCCGATGAGGGCCAGGGCCTCGACCATGCCCGCACCGATGATCATGTTGGTGAACAGGCGCCCGGCCACCTCGGGCTGACGGGCCGTACCCTCCTGGGTCTTGCCAACCATGATGCCGATGCCGATGCCCGGGCCGAGCGTGGCCAGGCCGTAGCCGACGTATGCGAGAGCAGCGGAGGTCATATGTGGTTCCTTCTTTCTGGCGCCGGATGGCGCAGGTGGGGGGCGATGGAAAGAGGCTTGAGGCGACGCACCGTGACGTCTAGTGGGCCTCGATGGAGAGCTTGATGTAGACGGCACTGAGGATGGTGAAGATGTAGGCCTGCAGGACCGCGACGAAGACCTCGAACAGGGTCATCACGATCATGGACGCGCCGGTCAGGAGGCTGATCGTTGAGGATGCCTGGAGGTGCAGGAGCAGGCTGGTAGTGCCGAAGAAGGTCATGCCGAGCAGCATGTGCCCGGAGACCATGTTGCACAGCAGACGCAGGGTGAGCGTCACCGGCCGCACAATGAAGTTCGAGAGGAACTCGATGGGGGTGATGAGCAGGTACATCACCTTGGGCAGGCCCGGCGGCATGAGCTGGGAGGCGAAGAAGTGCCCGACCCCCTGTTCCCTGATGCCCGCACCGATGAAGGTGATGTAGGTCAGGGCCGCGAACACCATGGGGACGGCCACCACCGAGGAGGCTGCGATGTTGAGGCCGGGGATGACGCCGGCGAGGTTCATGGCGAGCACGCCCAGGAAGAGGGTTCCCAGCAGCGGGGCGAAGCGGCGGCCGTTCTTGTTGCCCAGAAGCGTGAAGGCCACATTGCTGCGCACGAAGTCGGCGACGATCTCCAGCAGGGCCTGGCCGCGCCCGGGGACGATCTTGATCCGGCTGGCGACCACGCCCACCGTCAGGCACAGAGCAACCCCCATAACGACGCGGACGAGAGTGAGCCGGTTGAACTCCAGGAGAGTTCCCTCACCGAAGATCGCCCCGGGGAAGAAGTCCTCAGCACCGGGCTGCTGAAGCTTGTGCCCCCCCGTGACAGTGAAGGCGGGCACCGCAGTCAGTGCGATGACAGCGACCAGGACGACCAGGAGCACCCAGTACCACAGCGGTTTGGTGAACGGCTTGGCGTCAGCCGTCCGCGGCACGGCGACGTCGTCGGCTGCCGTGCCGTTCTCGGTGACGGTGTTGGTGGACAGGAGATCCTCCCAATGTCTCTCACGCTTCGAGGCCTGTCCGCACAGGCCTGCTAATCACGGGCCATGCTAGCGCCTCACAGGGACCTCACGAAGCCAACGGGACACCTCGTGGTGGCCTATTGCAGCCACCCGCCCCAACAACCAGCCTCACCCGCTGAGTCAGGGGACGGCCCACTGAATCCCTACTTTTCGGCTCCACCGCAAGGATTCGCGCCTGTGCCAGGACAGTCGCCTCGGCGAACATGCCCACCAGGATCGCCACAATGAGTGAGACCCCAATCACTCTCATATCGCATCCCAGGGCTCTGCCTCCCAGGAGCCCAACCGCCAGGAGCGCGATCTTCCCCAGGTATCCCGCCGGCCACCCAGACCACCAGGCCCCCCGTGTCGGAGTGGACCATGCGGTCCAGAAACCACCAGGTCGCGGCCAGGAGCAGCGTCGTCGTCGCCGCTGCGGCCGGCAGCGTGCCCAGCGGCCGGTCCACGGCGCCGCGGGCTCCGCCGATGAGGCACCACAGGGCCTCACCGACCACCAGAAGCACGGCGGCCACGACGAGGATCCGGCGCAGCATCGCAGAGGCCTGGCACAGTGTGCGGGCGTTCGTGGGAGGCGTCTGACTCACTGGCGTGTCCTTTCAGGCGAACCGTGCGACGCCTGCAGGGCGTTCCCCTGCGGCGCCTGCCCCTCGGCCGGGCGCGTCACCTCGCCGGTTCCCTGAGACGTTGCGGGAGATGACGATCCGCTGCTCCTGGCGGTCCTGGCGACGGCGCAGCGCCGAGCGCAGGCCGTGGCGCACCCCGGGCATGAGGTCGACGGTGACGACGAAGGCGAACAGCACTGCGAGGGCGAGTCCCGCCAGCACCCAGGGCAGTGGGAAGAAGGCCATGGCTGCCACGGGGAAGGAGGCGACCGCCGCCCACAGGTACATGACCAGCACCGCGCGGCGGTGGGAGTGCCCGGCGGCCAGGAGCCGGTGGTGCATGTGCATGCGGTCGGGGTGGGTGGGGCTCAGCCCCTTCCGGGTGCGGCGCACGATCGCCATCATCATGTCGGTCAGCGGCAGCAGGAGGACTGCCAGCGGCAGGAGGATCGGCATGAAGGCGGGCAGGGCGCGCGAGCCGTCGAAGCTGCCGGGGTCGATCTGCCCGGTGACGATGATGGTGGAGGCGGCCGAGACCAGCCCCAGCTGCATCGCCCCGGAGTCGCCCATGAAGATGGTGGCGGGGTTGAAGTTGTGGGGCAGGAAGCCCACGCACACGCCGATGAGCGCGGCGACGATGGTGGCAGCCAGGGAGCTGTAGGAGCCCGGGCTCGTGGCGCGGGTCAGGACGTAGGTGTACAGGAAGAAGGCGGTCGAGCCGATCCCGATGATGCCGGCCGCCAGCCCGTCGAGCCCGTCGACGAAGTTGACGGCGTTGATGGCGGCCACCACGACGATGACGGTGGAGATGAGGGACAGGCGCGAGGAGCCGATCGTCAGCCCCGGCCACGGGGAAGGTGAGGAGCTGGACGCCCCTGCCAGGCCATGACGCCGGCAGCCAGGATCTGGCCGGCGAGCTTAGTCATCCAGTCCAGCTCCCACAGGTCGTCGACGACGCCGAGCAGGCACACCAGTCCCGCGCCCAGAACCACCGCCCAGGCACTGGAGTCGATGACGTCGGAGAGGTAGGGAATCGTAGAGGCCACGGAGATCGCGGAGAACAGGCCGAAGAACATGGCCACGCCGCCCAGGCGCGGGATGGGCGTGGAGTGGACGTCACGGGCCCGCACGGGGTCAGCGCGTTACCCACCAGGGCGACGTGCCGGATGATCGGCACGGCCACGTAGGTGGTCGCCGCAGCAATGGCCATGACCAGGAGGTAGACCTTCACGCACCCGCCTCCGTCCTGCCGCGCGCGGCCTCTGCCGTCCCCTCGGACAGGGCGACGCCGGCCACTCGTTCCAGGTCCGCGAGCGCCAGGACCCCCTGGCGCAGGATCCGGGGGGCGCGGGCGTGCTCCCCGGCGAGGGTGACGATGGTGGAGGGAACTGGTCCGGGGTGGCTCCGCCGTCGAGCAGCAGAATGTCCTCGCGCCGGACGGCGCCTGCGCCTGCGCTACCCGGCACGAGCTCTTCGAGTGCCCCGGACCCGGCCGGGGAAGGCGGCCCTGGCGGAGGCGGCGTCGGTGGCGGGCGGGGCGCCGGTGGGGTTGGCGGAGGTGACGGCCAGCGGGCCGCTGCGGCGCAGGAGGTTCAGGGCGAGCTCGTGGGCGGGCATGCGCACGGCGAGGGTGCCGCCGGTCTCCCCCAGGTCCCAGGTCAGGGTCTCGTCGGCCTCCAGGATGAGGGTCAGCGCACCCGGGCCAGAAGGCCTCCATGAGGGCTCGGGCGGCCTCGGGCACCTGGGCGACGAGCCCGGTCAGGTCGGCGGGGTCGGCCACGAGGACCGGCGGGGGCATCTGGCGTCCGCGTCCCTTGGCGGCCAGCAGCCGCTCGACGGCCCCGGCGTCGGCGGCGTTGCAGCCGATGCCGTAGACGGTGTCCGTGGGCAGGATGACGAGCCCGCCTGCGCGCAGGTGCTCGCAGGCCGGTTGGAGGGGGTCGGGGTGGGGATGAGCGGTGCTCGCGGAGTGCTGCGGGGGGTGGCTCACGTCCCGCATCCTGCCACGGATCGGGCCGGTGGCGGGACAGTGCGGAGGTGTGGGCCCGGACGCGATGCCGGACCGTCACCTGAGCGGGTCTCCCCTCACCTGCGTATCCCCCGGTCCGCTCCCGGGACGAGCCCGGGACGACGTCGGTCCCTACACGATGCGGCGGGCCACGGCCCAGCGGGTGAGCTCGTTGCGGTTGGACAGCTGGAGCTTGCGCAGGACCGCGGAGACGTGGGTCTCGACGGTCTTGACCGAGATGAACAGCTCGGAGGCGCACTCCTTGTAGGTGTAGCCGCGGGCGATGAGTCGCATGACCTCCCGCTCGCGCGCCGAGAGGCGGTCGAGCTCGGTGTCGGCCACGGCCACCTCGCCCGCTCCGGCACCGAAGGCGTCCAGGACGAATCCGGCCAGGCGCGGGGAGAAGGCGGCGTCTCCGGCGGCCACGCGCCGCACGGCCTGGGCCAGGTCCTCGGTGGAGATCGCCTTGGTGACGTAGCCGCGGGCGCCGGCCCGGATGACGCCGACGACGTCGTCGCTGGCGTCCGAGACGCTCAGGGCCAGGAAAGCGCGTCTCGGGGACGTCGTGGCAGGAGGCGACGACCTCGGCCCCTCCCCCGCCGTTGCCGCCGGGCAGGTGGACGTCGAGCAGGACGACGTCGGGCCGCAGGGCGTGGACGGCGGCGATGGCGCCCTCGACGTCGTCGGCCTCGGCGATGACGTCCAGGTCGGGGGCGTGGGCGGTCAGCTCGGAGCGCACCCCGGAGCGGACCAGGGCGTGGTCGTCGACGACCAGGACCCGCAGGGACGTGCTCGCATCGGCGGGCTGGTGGTGGTCTGTGGTGGTACCGGGGGGCGTGTCAGCCATGAGGGTCTTCCTGGTGGTGACGTGGGGTGGTCGAGGAGCGAGGAGCCGGATGCGGCCCAAGGAGACAAAGCAACGATAGACGGCTCAGTGGGCGCGCACGGGGAGAGTCAGCGCCACCTCGGTGCCGGTGGACATGCGGCGCACCCGGGCGCTGCCGCCGTGGCGCTCCATGCGGGCGATGATGGACTGGCGCACGCCGTGGCGGTCCTCGGCGATGGCGTCGAGGTCGAAGCCGGGGCCGTGATCGCGCACGAACACCTCCAGCCCCTCCTCTCCGGCCTCGACGTAGAGGGAGACCGGCGGGGCTCCGTGGCGCACCGCGTTGGACAGGGCCTCGCGGGCGGCGGCGACGATGACCTCGGTGTCGCGGTCGGGGGCCCGGTCGCCGACGCACACGGCGTCGACGGCCACGCCGTAGCGGTCCTCGATCTCACCGGCCAGGTCGGTGAAGGCGTCGGCCACGGAGGTGCCCGGTGCGGGGCGGTCGGTGTAGAGCCAGGCGCGCAGCTCGCGCTCCTGGGAGCGGGCCAGGCGGGCCACCGTCTCGGGCTCGTCGGCGCGCTTGCGGATGAGGGTGAGGGTCTGGAGGACGGAGTCGTGCAGGTGGGCGGCGATGTCGGCCCGCTCGGCCTCACGGATCTCGGCGGCACGGGTATCGGCCAGGGCCCGGTTGGTCCGCAGCCACAGGGGCGCCAGGACCACGCCGATGCCCACCACGAGCGCCCCTCCGGTAAGGAGCCCGGAGATGAGCTTGTAGGGGGTGCTGTCGGCGGCCACCCACACCAGGATGCCGACGACGGCCAGGCACACCCCGCCCGCTACCCGCAGGACAGCGCTCAGATTGCGGTCCGGGCCGACCAGGTTGTCCATCTGCGACCAGGCCAGGGCCGCCCCGGCGATGACGACGACGATGACTCCCACCGCACCGATCCGGTCCAGCAGCCCGAAACGCCAGGCGGCCAGGAACAGGGCCGCCAGGAGGAGTGCGCCGCCGTCGAGGACCGTCTGCGACAGGCCCAGGGGGGCTCCGCCGTCGGCCCGAGACCCTGCGGTACCTCTCCCACTCCTGAGGCGAGCCGCCAGACGGGCACGGGAGACCACCGAGACGGGAGCCTCACCTGATGGCCCGTTCTCCCCGGGGAGAGTCGCCCACAGCAGGGCGTAAAGCAGGGCTCCTGCACCGCCGCCGAGGGCCAGGACGACCATGAGCGCGCGGATGTATCGCACGGGGATGCCCAGGTGGAGACTCAGTCCCGCGCAGACGCCGGCGATGCGGGCGGGGCGGCGCATACGGGCGGCCTCGACGGACAGGTCGGCCGGTGCCGGCCCCAGCTGGTGGGGCAGGCGGCGCAGAGGGGGGCGTCGCCGCAGCTGGCGCGGGGGGCTCCAGGAGTACGCGGGCCCGCCGGCGGTCGGCCCGGGCTGCGTACCCCGCTGCTGAGCTGTCGTCATGGCACCATCGTGGCACGTCAGGGTCGCTGATCCGATGGTCCCCCAGGGGATTGAGGGGACAATCCGGGATCATTCAGGGGTTCCCCTGATCGTGCCGCAGGCCACGGACGCGAAGAATTGTTGACATGAACGACAAGCCCGCTTCCCCGTCTGACGGTGGTTCCCCCACCGGTTCCGATTCCTCTGACTCCTCCGCATCCTTCCCCTCTTCCAACACACAGGATGCTGACGGCGCCCAGCGCGATTCCCGGCAGAGTCCGCCGTACGGCCCGCAGCCGGGCCCCGCGCCCTCCTTCCAGCAGTACGGCGGCCCCCAGCCCGGGCCTCAGGGCGGTTCGACTCACCGCTTCTTCGACTCCCTGCGCGGCTCGGGCCTCATGCGCACCAACGAGCGCTGGATCGCGGGCGTGGCCGGTGGCGTGGCCCACCGCTTCGACCTGGACCCCACCCTGGTGCGTTGCGTGTGGGTGGTGCTCTCGCTCTTCGCCGGTGTCGGACTGGTCCTCTACGGCCTGGCCTGGGCCCTCCTGCCCGAGGAGTCCGATGGTCGCATCCATCTGGAGGAGGCCCTCTCCGGCCGTTTCAACGCGGGCCTGGCGGGCGCCATCGGGATGACGATCATCGGTATGTCGACATTCGGTAGCGGTTTCATCCCCAACTGGTACGTCCATGAGGCGGGCACCGCGGGGATCGCCGCCGCCCTGTGGCCCCTGTTCTGGTTGGGGCTGATCGTCCTGGCCATCGTCTTCCTCATCCGCAGCGCCCAGAACCGGAGCGCGAACCGGAAGGCCGCTCGAGGCCATCGGGGACCCCAGCCCTGGCAGACCTACCCTGCCGGCGCCGCGCAGGCACCGGGGAGCCGCCCCGGCAGCCAGGCCGGTCCGGCGGGTCAGGCCGGGGGCTTCACCCCGGCGGCGGGCTCCGCATCGGCCTGGGACTCTCACGCCCGGCTCCGCGCCCCGGCCTTCAACCAGCCGGCCGGCGGCCCGAGCTGGCAGAACCGCTCCTACCGGCAGTACCCGTCCTACCAGCAGCCGCCCGTGCCGACCCGCCCGGCGCGCCCGCGCCGTCCCGGCCCCGGCTCCTCGCTGTCGCTGGCGGTCCTGGGCCTGGGACTCCTGACCGCGGCGGGCGTCTGGTACGCGACGGCGACCCGCCACCTGGGTCTGCTCCAGGGCCAGTTCATCCTCATCGGCATCCTGGTCGCCCTCCTGGGAGCGGGCATCGTCGTCAGTGGCCTGCGTCGTCGGCACGGAGGCTGGATGACGGTGCTGGGCTGGCCGGTCCTGTTCGTCGTTGCGATCCCAGCTCTGGCCACCGCCTCGATCGTCCCCACGAGCCTGGCCCGCATGCCCTTCGAGAGCCTCAGGAACGCGACCACCGCCTCCTCGAGCACGGTGACCTGGCAGGAGCTGACGGCGTCGGCCAGCGGCGGCAGCGTCACCCGCAACAAGGACATTGGTGACCTCACCCTGGATCTGCGCGGCATGCCCGCCACGGAGGCCGGCAAGCTCTCCACCATCACCGCCCACCTCGACGTCGGGACCCTCCGCATCAAGACCGACACCGACCAGCGGGTGGAGGTCAGGACCGACGTCGACATGGGGGCGATCGACTCACAAGTCGCCCGGGCCTGGACCGTCAACGGCCGCCAGATGGATCAGGACGACGACGGCCCACGCACCTATGACGTGACTGGCAAGACCATCCCCGCTTACAGCAGCTCCAGCGGCGGCCTGAACATCAAACGCACCCTGGCCTCCCCCAACAGCGATGACGGGCGGCCGCGGATCACCATCAACGCCTCGGTGGACACCGGGACGATCAACATCGAGGAGCGCAGCAACACCGTCTCCTGGTACGGCAACGTCGAGGAGCCCGTGTGGATCGTCAGCACGTGGTTCGACGAGAAGGGCAATGCCCACGGCGACGACCTGCCGGTTCTGGGTATGAACCACCAGGCCATCACGGCTGAGGAGGCTGAGACCTGCATCCGCACGGCCCACGAGAGCGTCGACGAGGGCGACCGCAGCGAGGGCGTCGACTGGGAGCAACCTGTCCGACCTGACTTCCAAGGAGCGCGCCTCCTACGACTCTTGCGTGCAAAGGACCCTGTCTGGACAGGGCGCCGCGCAGCCCAGTGCGAGCCCGAGTCCCCTCCGGATCAGCAACCCCGACTCCTACCAAGCAGTCCGCCACGGCCAGTCCAACAGCCGGCTGATCGCGCCGGCACACCGGCCTCAGCCACCAGAACTCTTCCCCGGGCGCATCCCGGGCCCACCCAAGGAGACCCCCATGAGCAGCACCTCTTCCACGACGTCGCCCGACGACGTCGGCAGCACCAGCACCGAGGCGACCGGCGAGGACGCCACCAGGCCCTTCCCGGCCGCCGGAGACACCCAGCCGTTGACCCCACCGGCGACCCAGCCCGCTGCTGAGCCGGCAGCTGAGCCGGAGACTCAACCGGTCACCATGCCACTGCCCGCCTCTCAGGACGCCGGCGCGGAGACGGCCTCCGCGGGCTCACCGCCCACGTCGTCGTCGAGTCCGGTGTGGAGCGCCGGGACGGTCACTGACCGGGACCGCCCGCAGGCGCCCCAGGACATCAAGGGCTCCACTCTCCTGTGGGGGCCTTCCTGCTCCTGGTGGGCGGGCTGCTCATCGCGGCGGGCCTGGGGCTGCGCTTCGACTTCACGACGACGGCCATCGCCTGCCTGGCGGGCCTGGGAGGTCTGCTCGTCGCCGCCGCCCTCATCCCCAAGAAGCGCCGTAGCAGCAAGAAGCCCTGATCCGCATTCACCACGTATTCGCCCCATCGAGCCGCGAGGACGCACCTCAGGGCCCGCCGACTGCACCTCCACGGTGCGCCCGCGAGACCCACCGTGCGCCCTCGCGGTGTACTCTTCAGAGAGAACTCACCGGAACCGAGAACCTCCACCACTGCGACGGATGACGAGGGACATCGATGGTTGAGACAGCATGCTCCCTACTCATGAGCCTGATCCTGAGCGTGACCGGCATCCTGCTCGTGGTGCTGGGTCGCCGGATGGCGCGGCGCAGACTCGCGCCGAACTCGTGGGCGGGAGTGCGCTACGAGATCGCGCTGCGCTCGGAGGAGAACTGGTACACGATGCAGGCCCGGTGCGCGGCGGCGACTGTGGGACTGGGCGTGGTCCTCCTCGACTCGGCTGTCCTCTTCGCCATTCAGGCGGTCCTGCATGACACGATCTCGATCCTGGTCCCCATGGCCATCATGCTGATTCAGACGGTTGCCGGTATCGCGTTCCTTCACGTTCAGGCCCGCAGGTGCGCCGCGGAGCTGACACAGAACGCGTAGGTCGGCTCCCCCACTCAGCGACGTTGGTGAGGAAGCCGGTCGGGGGTGGCCGGAGCCGGTCAGCATCCGGGCTGAAGTGCTCAGCCCTGGTAGACGATCTTGGCCTTGACGTCGTCGACGGCCTCCTCGCCCAGGTAGTGGCGCACGATCTCCAGGCCGAAGTCGATGGCGGTACCCATGCCGCGGGAGGTGATGACGGGGCCGTCGGTCACAACGGCGGCCTGGCTGACCTGCGCACCGTGCTCGGCGAGCACACTCATGAAGCCGGGGTTCGACGTCGCCTGGCGGCCCTCGAGCAGGCCCAGCTCGGCCAGGATCGAGGGGGCGGCGCAGATCGCGGCCACGGGCCGGCCGGCGCGCACCCGTTCGGTGACCGCGGCCATGAGGGGATCGATGGCCTTGAGGTTGGGGGTGCCGGGAATGCCACCGGGCAGGACGAGCATGTCGTAGTCGTCCAGGTTCGCCTCGGACAGGGTGAGGTCGCAGGTGACGACGATGTTGTGGGAGGAGACGACGGCCCGCTCGGGGGTCACGGAGATCATCGTCGTGGGGATGCCGGCGCGGAAGAGGATGTCCACGGTCGCCAGCGCCTCGACCTCCTCCAGCCCGGGGGCGATGAACACGGCGACGGCCTTGTCGGTCCTCTGGTCGGTGGGCGCGTGGAAAGCGGGCATGTCTCCTCCAGGAAGGTCGGCTCAGGTCAGTGCGGCTGCCGCCATCACCCTACGCGCCCGTGACGCCGGGCGTGAAGGACACCGCAGCTCCCCGGCCCTTGGGGCGATCCTCAGCGCTGGCGCAGGAGGTGCTGCTCGGCGCTGTCCAGGATCGGCCGGGCCGCCTCGGGGGCGTAGACGCTCAGGCCGCCGTCGGAGACGGGCAGCTCCACGTTGCCGTCGTCGGCGATGGTGACCGGCTCGTGCCCGCCCAGGACGCAGATCCACTGCTCGCCGGCGTGCCGCACCCCGACGTGGAGGCGCTTGGTGGCGGCCCTGCGGTCGGACAGGACGACGGCGAGCCCGGAGCCGGGGTGGGCATCGTCGCCCTCGCGCGCGAAGCCGACGACGTCGGGGTCGTCGAGGGCGTCGTGCTGGGGGCCGTGGGCCAGGGCGCGTCGCATGGTCATGAGCAGCGGCAGCTCGGTGACGGCCGGCAGGTCGCCGGTCTCGGGGGTGCCGAACAGGTCGCCCCAGAAGACGCAGGGGGTTCCGGCCTCGCGCAGCAGGATGAGGGCGTAGGCCGAGGGCTTGAACCAGGACTCGATGGTGGAGGCCAGGGACTGGCCCGGCTGGGTGTCGTGGTTCTCCACGAAGGTCACGGCGCGCGCGGGGTCGGCGGCCACGAGGGTGCCCTCGAAGAGGCGGGTCAGGTCGACGTCGCCGTTGGAGGTGGAGGCGGCGTGCAGGTGGAAGTGGAGGGGACGTCGAACAGGCTCATGAAGGGCACGGCCTCCAGGTAGCTCTCCAGCTCGGCGACGTCGCGGGACCAGTACTCGCCCACGGCCGGCAGGGTGCGGCCGGTGGCGCGGCGCAGCTCAGGCAGCCAACGGGCGAAGAAGTCGGCGCCGACATGCTTGAGTGCGTCCAGGCGCAGGCCGTCGACGCCGGTGGTCTCCACGTACCAGCGCCCCCAGCGGTCCATCTCGGCGCTGACGGCGGGGTCGATGACGTGGACGTCCGAACCCATGAGGTAGTCGTAGTTGCCGAGCTCGTCGTTGACGTTCTCGTTCCACTGCTTTGCCCTCGAAGAGCCAGACCCCCTGCTGGTGGCGAGCCTCGTCCCAGTCGGTGCCGTGGAAGCAGGTCCAGTCCCAGGTGAAGTCCGAGTAGGCGCCGGCGCGCCCCGGGAAGGTGTAGCGGGTCCAGGCGGTGATCTCCTCGGCCTCACCGATGGTGCGCGTGCGGTCGTGGGGGTCGACGGGCGTGGCGCGCACGACCTCGGTGGCGTCCCCGCCCATGCGGTGGTTGAGGACGATGTCCGCCACGACGCTGATTCCGGCAGCGTGCAGGGCCTCGATGGCGGCGAGGTAGTCCTCCTTGGTGCCGTACTTGGTGGGGACTGTGCCCTTCTGGTCGAACTCGCCCAGGTCGTAGGTGTCGTAGACGCCGTAGCCGACGTCCTCCACGCCGGCCTGTCCCTTGTAGGCGGGCGGCAGCCACACCGAGCTCACCCCGCAGTCGGCCAGGAGGGCGGCGTTGTCCGCCAGGAGGCGCCAGTGGGTGGAGTCGGCGGGCAGGTCCCAGGCGAAGGCCTGGAGCAGGAGGGGGTTGACGACGTCGTCCGGGTTGGCGGGGCTGGGCTGGGCGTGGTTCTCGGTCACGGTTCCGATGCTGCCAGTCCTCCCCGCGGGCGAGGGACATTTCTGTGCGGCCGGGGACGTTCGACGCCGTCGGGGACCGGATTGCTGTCCCCCTACGCGCAGCTCGTCCCCGGCCGGAAGAAAGTGCACCCCCACGCGCAGAATGTCACCGCCGACAGAAGAAGGAGGGATGATGTGGACAGCGCGGATCGACGGCTCCATAATGGTGGAGAGCCAACCGGCTGCTACCGGTTGACTCCCCTCGCAAGGGAACGGCCTAGCCGATCCACCTGCTGAGGGCATCCACAAGGACATCGACGGCCCGGATCAGGCGAGCGACAGCGGTCAAGACTTCGCTCACCTTCCGGGCCGTTACCTTGCCCTTGCGGACTTCTGCGCGTCGTCCTGTCGGCTTGGACACGGCCCTCACCTCCTCCCGGCTCCTTCCTCCCGGGCAAGGACATGACTGTTCCGGGAGAAGATGCCATGGGAGGCATCACCCATCATGCCAACGGGCGCCAGCAGCCCTTCTCGGACTCCACAACACGGGGGTTCCGCGGCAAGACAGTCGCCCTTGTGGACACCGGCGTCGTCGGTACCCGTCCCGTGCCTTTCGGTCGCCAACACGCGGTGACGGCCGGGGGCATTCCACGCGGCCGGGGACATTTCTATGCGGCCGGGGGCGTTCGACGCCGTCGGGGACCGGAATCCTGTCCCCCTACGCGCAGCTTGTCCCCCGCCGGAAGAAAACGCACCCGCACGCGCAGGATGTCCCCGGCCGAGGGAAGGATGCGATGTGGACGGTGCGGAACGGCGCGCTCGCGACTCGCGAGTGGTCAGGTTGGCGCGAGCAGGGCGGCGACGTCGTCGAGCTGTGCGGCGATCTCGGTGAAGTCCTGGTCCAGGTCGAGGGTGCGCACGTGGAAGCGGTGCCCGGTCTCGATCCAGGTCTCGCGGATCGGCGGATCGACGGCGGTCTGGGCATAGAGCAGCATGCCGGCAACCTCACGCCCGGACTGCCGGGGGTCGCTGGCCTCGTGCATGACGTAGCTGTAGATCTGGTTGCGGTTGGCCGGGGACAGGATCGACCTGTCGTAGCGGGAGCCGAGGATGCGCCCGTAGCACTTGGTGTCGATGATGAGGGTCCGCTCCGGCCCGGTCAGGACGATGTCGGTGTGCAGCCCCGGGAGGAAGACCGGGGCGTCCTCGATGCCGCCGCTCACCCAGGGAGCGCCGGCGCGCAGGTGGGGGTGGTGGCGGCGGAAGTAGGCCAGGACGAAGCGCTCGTACAGGGCGCTCAGCTCCTGGGGGTCGAGGAAGTCGGCGAGGCTGACTGCGCCGTCTGCGCCGCTGAGCAGCCGCTCGTTCAGGACGAGTCGGCACACGCCCATGAGCAGCCGGTAGGAGCGGTTACCGCGGTGGAAGCGCAGGCTGTCCCAGTGCAGCTGCCGCAGGTCCCCAGCGCTCATCACCTCGACGTCACCCATGACGAGCAGTGTGGACTTCAGACGCTTCCGGCGGGCCGGGGCGATATCACCGTGCAGGATCAGGCGCAGGGCGGCGGTCTTGAGGAGCCGGTTCATGAGGGTGTTCTCGGTGCGCTCGTCGTAGCTGCAGCGCACCAGGCTCCTGCGGCGTGCCCTGAGGCGCATCGTGGCGGCCGGGTCGATGCGTCCCCGTACCACCGTCAGGTCCTCGCTGAAGGGCTGATAGTCCCGCTCGAATCCGCGTCGGCGCTGGTTGTCCAGCCCACCGGCCAGGATGGCGGCGAGCATGTCGTGGACGTGCTCGAAGTCCTCGGCCGCCAGGCGCCGGTGCTCGCCGGTCTCCAGTGCCTTGAAGGCGTAGGCGAGCATGTAGTAGACGTTCCTGAGCAGGACGGTACTGGGACCACGCTGGTGCGGTCGGCCGGGAGCCCCGTCCCGCGCCCAGCCGGGCAGGGCGGCCGTCATACCAGGACGCTCTCCAGCTCGTGAATGCTCTCATCCATCGCTGCGGGATTGTCGAACCAGTACTCACGCACCAGTGGCTCCAGTTCGTAGCGCGCCACCGAGGCCACATCCGCATCCACGCCCCCGGGGTTCTCGGAGCCGGCCGCAGGCAGGCACAGGTAGGAGTGGCCGATCTGGAACCCGGGGCCGAGGGCCTCGTCCTCGGCGATCCGCTGGTTGAGGCGGCGTACGACGTCGACCAGCGCCTCCAGCCTCGCGCTGCCCACGGCCTCAACGTGCCTGAGGAACCCGGGGTGGTCGAGGGCCGGCCTCATCTCGAAGAATGCGAAACGGCGCCGTAGCGCGTAGTCGATAAGGGCCAGGCCCCGGTCGGCGGTGTTCATCATGCCGATGATGTGGAGCCGCTTCGGGACGGACAGCAGCTCCCCGGACACGGGCAGGCGCAGCGCCTCCCCACGGTGCTCGGCCTCGATGAGCATGAGCAGCTCGCCGAAGGCCTTGGAGATGTTGGCCCGGTTGATCTCGTCGATGATGAACACGTAGTCCCGTCCCGGGTCGGCGGCGGCACGCCGGCAGAACCTGGCGAAGACGCCCTCGGCGGCCGCGAACCCGCCCTCGACCGTGGGGCGCAGCCCGACGACGACATCCTCATAGGCGGTCGACTGGTGGAACTGCACCACTTCCACCCGCGAGTCATCCGTCTGGCCCATGAGAGCGTAGGCCAGGCGCTTGGCCGCGAAAGTCTTCCCCGTGCCCGGAGCGCCCTGGAGGATGAGGTTCTTCTTGCGGCGCAGCAGCCCGAGCATCTGCTCCAGGTCCTCGGGGCCGACGAACACCTCCGCCAGGAAGCTCTCCCGCGTGTAGATGTCGGCGAGGTCGGGCCCATCAGCATCCTGGGGACTCGCAGCAGGGTCGGGGGCCGTGGACGAGGCAGGGTCGTTCCGGTCCCGGAACAGCGACTCGAGCTGGGCCGGGTTGTAGCTCGTGTTCTGCGTGACTCGTTGCAGGCTCACTGCGCCCACACGCCGGTCGAGCGGCCAGGAACCGACATGCGTCCACTCGATATCGCGTACGCAGCGGTAGGCGGGCCGGGCTTCGTCGTAACGGAACTGCGAGCGGACGATGCCGCGCCCGATGATCTCGGTCGGACCGCGCCGGGCGTAAACGACGTCGCCGGGACGCATCGTGCGGGTGAAGTCCCGGATCATGCCCGCCGCGCCTGTCGGCCTGCCTCCCCAGTCCCCGTAGCCGGCCTCCAGCGCCTCGATGACCGCCTCGTCATTCGGGTAGCTGGTGGGGTCGCCGATCCGGTCCCAGTTGAGCGCCATGATCCCGGCCGTTCGAAACTCCTCCCACTTCCCGGCGCCCTCACCCGGGACGTAGAGCCAGTAGCCGCGCTCCTGCTCCTCGGCCGTCTGAGAATCCTTATCCGACGCCGTCATCGGCTCACCCATGATTCCTCCTCATCGCCCTGTGCCCGCAGCGCTGCGGGCACGTCCAG
>BNJU01004089.1_pt1 | contig 74534 bp, 83 predicted proteins | sample 8539281 | NCBI WGS metagenome assembly BNJU01 (sample SAMD00202456, study PRJDB9452) | human saliva metagenome | isolation source: human saliva | place: Japan
GGAGAACTTAGCTGATATGCGAATCATTCTTTCTCCTGCAAAAAAAGATGCGATACGATGAAAATGGGACTGGCTTACTGGGATTTGCCCGTTTTTTTCTTTCCGATGCCGAGAAAAATCAAGGCGAGTCTGAAAGAAAAAAATCCTTTTTCGGAACTAAAGGCACTTTTGGGCCTGCAATGAGAAGATTACCGAGCAGAATATAGAGCGTCTTTCGTCGATGGATTTAAGAGAAAAACTTAGCCCGGCGATTCTTTCCTATGACGGAATTGCCTATCAATATATGGCTCCAACTGTTTTCGAGACGGAGATGCTCCGCTATGTGCAGGAACATCTTCGGATTCTTTCCGGCTTCTACGGGATTCTAAAGCCAATGGACGGGGTAACAGCTTACCGCCTGGAGATGCAGGCTAAGCTTGCGCTTTGTGGTGCGAAAAATCTCTATGACTACTGGGGAGACAGACTATACAGGGAGCTTAGGGACAGTAGCGGAATTATCGTGAATCTCGCCTCAAAGGAATATTCGAAATGCATTGAGAAGTATTTGCAGCCCGGCGACCGCTATATCAGCTGTAATTTATGAAGAAGTGCAGGGGAAGCCGGTGCAAAAGGGCGTGTATTGCAAGATGGCTCGTGGAGAAATGGTCCGTTTTATGGCGGAAAACCGGATTGAAGAGCCGGAGGGAATCAAGCATTTCTCCGTCATGGGATACCATTTTTCCGAGGACTTATCTTCCGAGAAGGAGTATGTTTATGTGAGGAAGCAGGAGTGAGCACAAGCTGATTTGACTTCTGTTTAGGTATAAAAATAGATGCTGCAATAAACAGGTCCGCTTTCAAAGGGAAATCCAACGAGATACCGCACGCTTTGCGAGCGATACTCGTTATGAATTAAAGCTAAAGCTGGCTAAAAGGAGTTAAACATCATGTACGAAAAAGAGATTACCGCTTTACAGAAAATCATTGACGAAAGTGAAAAAATCGTATTTTTTGGAGGAGCGGGTGTTTCCACGGAGAGCGGGATTCCTGACTTTCGGAGTGAGGACGGCCTCTATCATGAAAAATACAGTTACCCTCCGGAGAGAATTCTCAGTCATAGCTTTTTTCTACAATATCCGGAGATTTTTTATCAGTTTTACAAAGAGAAGATGCTATATCTCGATGCACCCGCTAACCCGGCACATAAGAAGCTTGCCGAGCTGGAAGAAGCGGGAAAGCTAAAGGCGGTAGTCACGCAAAACATTGACGGTTTGCATCAAAAGGCAGGGAGTAAGGTTGTCTATGAGCTTCATGGAAGCATACATCGAAACTACTGCCTGCATTGTGGGAAGTTTTACTCTGCAGAGTTTATGCAAGAAGCGGAAGGCGTTCCAAAATGCTCCTGCGGTGGTGTAATCAAGCCGGATGTAGTCCTCTATGAAGAAAGCTTAGACGGTACGATGATTCAGGATGCCATTACGGCTATTGCGCATGCGGATACGCTGATTATCGGCGGTACCTCTCTTGTAGTTTATCCTGCAGCAGGTTTTATTGATTACTTTCGGGGAAAGCATCTAGTGCTTATTAACAAAGCGGAGACAGGTAAAACGGTAGGGGCTGATTTAATCATCCATGCCCCCATTGGAGAGATACTTGGAAAAATACAATCATAAGCTCCCGTCAAACGGGTGGTTTGCTCGGGGCTAAAAGCCTCTATTACCGGGTCGGCGTCTAAAGGCGCCGGCTTTCTTATATTGAAGTGAATTATCGTCGATAAAAATATGTCAAAGTATATTCAAATCTAAAGTAAATTTATTGAAAATGAATAAGAACGTGATTTGCATTTTGGGGAGGACGATACGAAATGAAGAAGGATAGCGGCGTCACAAGGACCTCCTTCTGGAAGAAAATGAAGCTTAGTTCCAGAATGTCCGTAGCAATAGGACTTCTCAGTGTCCTAGTATTGGTAGGCTTGAGCTTTGCTATTATTTCCATGGGAAAAGTGGCGGTTAACAGTGCACTGCAAGGAAATATGAATGATAAAATCCGTTTGGGTATCGCAGATTTAGACAATCTGGTTACACAGGCTGAAATTACAGCGAATACCATTCGGGAAGGGATAGTCTCAATTTATGACCATAAGGATATGGCGGGAGGTGTTCCGGCGAATCCTTGGACGATTCAGGATGAGAATCACAATATCATAGAACCCCAAAATATGGCGGGAACCATGTTCCGCTCCCGAGTAGTGGACGCGGTTATTCCCGCCAGCCGTTACAATGCGGAAACAACCTTACTGGATTCCATTTATTCTTCCATGACTACGAATGAATCCTATGTAGGAATTGGTGTATTTTTGGAGCCGGAAGCTTTTTATAGAGGAATAGAAAACTATGCTCCCTATATGAGTAAGACGGATGCAAAGAATAGAACCATCATGGTCTATCCCTATTCCATGTACGCCAATAAGGAGTATTATCTGAAGGCGAAAGAAACTAGAGATTTAAATCTGACCAATGCCTATGTGGATGATAGCGAAGAGGGAGGCTATGTCGTATCGGTTGTGCTTCCCATTTTTTATAAAGAAGAGTTTAAAGGGGTAGTCATTATCGACATCAGTCTTTCTGTGTTTGAAATCATTGAACAGAAGGATTCGCGTTTTTCCACTCTGTTCAGTAGTGTCATTGATTCCAATGGACGCTTTATGTACAGTATGAATAAGGACAGGCAAGGGAAGCTGTTAAGTGAAATACTTCCGGAAAAGAGTGCCTCTGCCTGCAATCCTTTATGGACAAGAATACAGGTTTTAACACCTACATTAAAAATAACGAGGGAGATTTGGTACAGTTCCATGCGATTCCGATAGAAATGGAAGGAGTAAGCTGGTGGGTTTCGGTTGAGGTTTCGCAAAAGGAATTTACTCATGCCATTACCAAAATGATTATGCTGGCTGTTCCTATTTCCCTTTTAGGAATTCTTCTCTTAGTTGGATTCAGTTTCTTCTATATTCGCAGTTCTTTAAAGCCGTTAAAGCGCATTGCAAAGGTAGGGGACTATGTTGCGGAAGGAGATTTTTCCCATGAAATACACTATTCCTATCAGGATGAAATCGGTCAGATTGCAGAAAGTATGGCAAGAGTGGTAGAGAGAACCCGGAGCATCATTAAAGATTTACTTGGAAAGCTGGGAGAAATTGCAAAAGGCAACTTCTCTTTTGAATTTTGGAATACTGATTTATATAAGGGAGAATACGCACCTCTCCTTAGTGGCTTATATGATATCCTGGATGATCTAAATGTGACTATGAGAGAAATTCATAGCAGTTCACAGCAGGTCAACGCCTCTGCGGAACAAGTTAGCGATTCCGCTCGTTCTCTATCTGACGGGGCAAACAAACAGGCTTCCTCTATTGAAAACCTGAGTACAACAATGAATGCTATCTCGGTTAAGATTGAAGAAACTGCGGAAATGGCCCAGCATGCATCAACTCTTTCAGGAGAAACCGGAAATGCGGTGGAGAACAGTAATGAAAAGATGAGTGAAATGTCAAAAGCTATGCGCGACATTACCGAAAAATCACAGGAAATCAGTAACATTATTAAGACCATTGATGATATTGCTTTCCAGACCAATATTCTTTCTCTAAATGCAGCAATCGAAGCGGCAAGGGCAGGAGTAGCCGGCAAGGGCTTTGCCGTTGTTGCGGATGAGGTCGGAAACCTTGCACAGAAGTCCGCTAAAGCGGCACAAAATACAGCCGGTCTCATCGAAGAAACCATTGAAGCCGTTGATAAGGGAGCAAAGATTACAGCGGAAACGGCAGAGTCTCTTTCCGTGGTATCGCAGAAAACTGAAAAAATTAACAGAATTATTTCTTCCATTTCTTCCACCTCGGAAGATGAGGCAGAGGGCATTAAGCAGTTAAGTAACGGGTTGGAGCAGATATCCACAGTAGTGCAGAACAATACTTCCACTGCAGAGGAATCAGCGGCTGCATCTGAAGAACTATCCGGTCAGTCGGAACTTCTGAATCGTCTTTTGGATAAATTTCAACTCAAATCAGAACCTTATGACAGAACGAAAGGAAAGTAAAACGAGATAACACGTGATACTCGTTATGAATTAAAGAAAAGGGGCTGTGAAAATCAAAATATTTTGATTTTTCACAGCCCCTTGTGTTTTCGTTCTCTTACTCGTTTCTTCAAGGCAAATATCGTAGTTACTCTTACTTCTCTTCCTTCAAAGTAAATCTCGTCATCAGGTTATTCAGGATTGCAGCCTGTCCGGATAGTTCTTCGGATGCTGCGGCACTTTCTTCAGCGGTAGCAGAGTTGTTCTGTACTACAGAGGAAATCTGGTTCATTCCGATATTAATCTGGCTGATATTCTCCGCTTCGGACCCGATGCAAAATTGATATCCTTGATAATCTGACTGATTGTCTTTGTTCTTTCGGATACATTTTTTTCAGGGAGTCAGCGGTTTCTTCGGAAATCTTTGCTCCTTTTGCAACGGCATCGATGGTCTCTTCAATTAATACTCCCTGTGTTTTGTGCCGCTTTAGCGGATTTCGTGCAAGGTTTCCGACCTCATCGGCTACAACGGCAAAAGCCTTTTTCCGGCTGATCCGGCTCTTGCGGCTTCAATTGCGGCATTTAGAGAAAGAATATTGGTCTGGAAAGCGATATCATCAATGGTCTTAATGATTTTACTAATCTCGTTGGATTTCTCCGTGATATCCTGCATAGCACGAGAGAGCTCGTTCATCTTGTCGTTACTTTCAGTGACTGCATCTCCGGCATCCTTACTCATAGAAGAAGCCTTCTCTGCCATAACGGCAGTCTCCTTGATGGTATTGGAGATGTCATTCATGGTGGCACTCAATTCTTCAATAGAAGAAGCCTGTTCGGATGCACCTTGAGACAGGGTCTGAGAAGCACTGCTGACCTGCTCGGCTCCACTGTTTACTTCTTCTGCCGAAGTGGAAATTTCTGCAACGGTTTTGGATAAATCTGTTGTGATTTCCACAATAGTACTAAGGAGCGGCTTATATGCGCCCTGATAATATCCGTGCTCATCTTCCAAGTTCATGGCGAAGTTTCCGTGGGACAGTTCCGTTAATTTCTCTGATAAGTCGGAGATGATGGCACGGATGCGTCCGATAACACTATTCATGGATTGCATCAAATCCCCGATTTCATCTAGATTGTGATAGTCGATATGGATGTCGAAATCTCCGTCCGCCATCTTCTTTCCGGCCTCTGCCACAACTTTTAAGGGTTTTAGGCTCTTTCTTATAATTAAAACCATGACAAGTGCCATGAGGATTACAGATAAAACACCAAAGAGGGTACCTAAAAATACCAATCTGTCCACTTCTCTATCATAGTCGGTTTCTGTGATGGAAAGGCGAACCCACCAGAGATTTCCGTGGAGATTGATGGGGCTGAAGAACTCCCTGCGGTCGACCCCGAGTTCATTCGTAATCTTCCTGCTAAATGCCTCCTTGCTGTCAAAGCCTTCCTGCAGTTGACTCAGTGCCTTTTCGGGTAAAATGTCCTTTAAGAGCTTTCCGTCATAATCCGGATTTTCACTGTGAATTACGCCGTGGCTGTCCAGTACATTTGTAAACATACTGGGGAAGCTGTCATCTACTTTTTGAATACTGTCTATGACGGAAGCGTCCACATCTGTGATAATGGTGCCCTTAAACTCTCCGTCTAAAATAATCGGATTACTAAAGGTGATCTCACTGTGCGTTTCTCCGTCTTCTTCTTCGACATAGAGGTCGGTGATATATTTTTCCTTCGTTTCCTTAACTTTTGCATAGTAATCTTCGTTACATATATCATCGTATTGGAAATTGGAAACGGTCATGTCTTTTTTGCTGGTCTGGGAGATATACGGAGAATAGTCCTTTACACCCGGAAGAAAGGCATTCGGTTCAAAAAAAATTCCCGCACCGATAAGCTGATCATTTCCCTGTAATGTAGCGTAGAGAGAATTCAAAATATAGCTCTCTCCGATATACTGCGAATAGGTAACATCCCGATTCACAATCTGACTTTTAAAGACAACGGGCTCCATGGATTCCGTGGGCTTTGGTGTATCATAATCTCCGTTTATAATCTGCCAGAGATTTTCCGGTCTGTCTCCGATTTTTTCTCCTTTTGAGTGGGAATAAATGAGTTGTAAGCCCTGCGAAATATTATCGGATATCCCTTCCGCCTTTGTCATCACGGATTCGAAATCGGAACTGGCCGCAGCAGCTTTATCGTTCATATTGTCATCAATTCTTTTATCGAGGGCAATCTCAAAAGAATGAATCAAAAAATATAAAAGTCCTGCCAAAATACAAAAGGAAAAGATGCCCAGAAAAATAGACATCCTGGTGCCTAACTTCATCCTTCTTAAAAAAGAAATGCCTTTCCCGTTTCTTCGTTCTTTCATTGTCCCTTATTCCTCCTTGAAAACGAACTCTCCAATCCCACTCCCCCACGAATACATAGACCCGTGAAAGCTTATCTCTAATTTAATCATCGGTAAAAAATAAAAATAAATCATATTTGTGGATAGACGAAAAAGAAATTTTTGTGTTTTTAGAGATATAATGCTAAAGTTGAAATAGACTCATAAAGAGTAGCTTGAAGGAGGGAAAGATGAAAAAAATTCGAAGAAGCGTATTGCTGTTTGGACTTATGCTTGGCATCCTTTCTGCTTGCGGGAAGCAGGGCGAAAAGGTAGGTACGGAAGCACAAGGTACGACGAGTGCGGTAAGGGAGGGAGACTACGGAAGCTTCCACGGAAAAAGGAACTGAGGAAGCGGAGAAGCCTGAAAAACAGGTGATTGAAGGCACGGTCAGCAATACGATAGATATGACAAAGTATGAAAAAGGGAAGAAGATTCGCCTCTGGGTTCCGCTTCCGCATGACAGTGAGTACCAAACGGTTGACGGTATTGAGTATGATGCAGGCAATACCTCCTCGGTAATCAGTGGAGATGATTGGGGAATCAGATGCTCTATGTAGAGTGGGATGAGAATGCGGAGCCTGCAGACAGAGTCGTTAGCATCCATTTTGATGTAAAGAGAGAAGAGGTGCTTCGTCCGGAATTAAAGGAAGAGGATACGGAAGCTTTGCCTGAGGAGGTAAAAAAATATCTTGAACCCTCCAAAAATCTTCCTTTAAACGATCAAGTCAAGGCAAAGGCTATGGAAGTTACAGAGGGAAAAACGACGGACTTGGAGAAGGCCAGAGCGATCTATGACTGGGTCATTGCCAATATGAACCGTAACGAAGAGGTGAAGGGCTGTGGAGAAGGAGATGTCTGTGCTCTTTTGGATACCACTATGTCCGGAAAGTGTACGGATATTAACTCTATGTTTGTGGCTCTTTGTCGTGCGTCCGGAATCCCTGCAAGAGAGCATTTCGGCATTCGCATTAATGCGGAGGACATCACGAAGAACCAGCACTGCTGGGCAGAGTTTTATTTAAAGGGAACAGGCTGGGTATCTGCCGATCCTGCAGACGTATTAAAGGCTGTCCTGAAGAACAATTGGACAAAGGAACAGGAAGAAACAAAAGAAAAACAGGAATATTACTGGGGGAATCTGGATGCGGAAAGAATCATTCTTTCGGACGGAAGAGACCTGAAGTTAAACCCTGCACAGGCGGGAGAGGCCCTAAATGATTTCGGATATCCGTATGCGGAAATCGATGGGCAGAAACTGGATAACTATACTCCGGATCAGTTTGTTTATACCTATAGCTTTGCTAAAAAGAGCTGATGTGCTTTTAGCTTAGTACTTGCCTCTCTATCTTTCTATAATAAATCCTTCATTTTTTGCAAATAGGCAAATGTTTTTTTCCATGTTATACTCTTAAAGAAATATAGGAATCAGATGCTTTTTTTATATTGTACGGTAGGATGCCTGTATGGTCGTGCGTTCCTGCGGTCGGATGAGCGGATCTTGGATTTCCTAAAAATCAGATTAAGGACTGTATAATGGAAAAGAAAATAAGTTTGAGAGAAATTATCGTTGTGGCATCCATGTTCTTCGGGATGCTTTTTGGCGCGGGAAATCTGATATTTCCCGTATCCATGGGACAAAAAGCGGGTATAGAGATGGTTAGCGCTGCATGGGGATTTTGTATCACCGGAGTAGGCCTTCCGCTTCTTTCCGTTGTAGCGATGTCGGTCAGTAAAACATCGAGTTTGACCGATATGGCAAGTTTTGTCGGAAAGCGCTTTTCCATATTTTTCACTACAATCTTATATCTCTGTATCGGTCCTCTTTTTGCTATTCCAAGAACCGCCACGGTTCCTTTCCAGGTGGGGATCGTTCCCTTTCTTTCGGAAGATAAGATTACGCTTGGACTATTTTGCTTTAGTCTGCTCTTTTTTTCCATTGCCTTAGTTTTATCCTTAAAGCCGGGAAAACTCTTTGACTTATGTGGGAAAAGTTTTGAATCCGATTTTCCTTATTTTCTTAGGCGTTTTATTGCTTACGGCACTCATCTTTCCGATAGGAAGCTTAAAAACACTTCCCGCAACCGGCGGATATGATAAGGGGGAGTTTCTTAAAGGGTGTCTTTGAAGGCTATAATACGATGGACGTTCTTGGGGCGCTTGCTTTTGGAAATATTTTGATTCAGACGATTCGAAATTTAATGGAGAATCAAGGCGATAAGGAGGAAAGTACGGAGAATGGAACTGTGCCTCTTTTGACCATTTTATCGGGATCCATTGCGGCATTCATGATGATTCTCATTTACTTTGCCTTGACCTATGCCGGTGCGCAGAGTCGTATTGCCTTTTCCGTTCAGAAAAATGGAGGGGATGTTCTACACTCGATTTCCACCTATTACTTTCATAGCTTTGGCGGCATTTTGATTGGAATCATCATCTTCTTTTCCTGTTTAAAAACGGCTGTGGGACTCATTACTTCCGCTTCTATGGCCTTTGTGGAAATGTTTCCGAAGAGTCTGCCGTATAAGGCTTATGTCTGTATCTTTACTTTCTGTTCCTTTGCCATTTCCAATGTGGGCTTAAGTAAAATCATTTCCTATAGTATTCCGGCTCTTTTCTTTATATACCCGATAAGCATGGTACTGATTCTCCTTTGCCTTTTTGGACGTTTTTTCGGCTATCAGAGAAAAGTATTTCAAGCTTGTATATATTTGACGATTCCCTTCGCCCTTTTGGACGCCTTGAAAATCCTTTTGGATGGAGGCGCATTGCAGGGCTTACCCTTTAGTGAGAATCTGCTTTCCGCACTAAAGCATATTCCCTTGTTTTCCATAGGACTCGCATGGATTTTTCCGTCGATTGCGGGCGTATTGCTGGGCGTGGTTTTGTGTTATACTGATAAAGGTTCAAGGAAAAGAAGCAGACTAAAAACAAGAGACAAAAAAACAAGAGACAAAAAAACAAGAGACAAAAAAACAAGAGACAAAAAAACGAGACTGAAAAAAAGTAAAAGTAAAAACAAAAAAAAGAGCAAGGTAAAAGAAAAAAACCGGAATGGACTGCAAGGATAGAGGAGAAAAATCATGAAAGTGTTGATTTTAGCGGGGGGACTGGGAACCAGGATTTCCGAAGAGTCGCATCTTAAGCCGAAGCCTATGATCGAAGTAGGAGAGATGCCGATTTTATGGCATATTATGAAGTATTATTCTTCGTATGGCTTTAATGAATTTATTATTTTGGCAGGGTATAAGCAGTATGTGATTAAAGAGTATTTTTGCAAATTACTTCCTGCATAACGCCGATATCACCTTTGATATGAAGAAAAAAATACCATGGAGGTGCATAACAGCGAGGCGGAGAACTGGAAGGTAACAGTGGTGGATACGGGACTTCACACCATGACCGGCGGACGAATCAAGCGAGTGGAAAAAGTACTTGAAGGATGAGCCTTTCATGTTGACCCTATGGAGACGGCGTTTCCGATGTGGATTTGAACGCTCTTCTTGATTTTTCATAAGAAAAAGGAAAGCCTGCTACGATTACTATGGTCAATCTTACGCAGCAAAAAGGGTGTTTTGGATGTAGACACGGAGGGAATATCCATTCTTTTCCGGGAGAAGGAAGAAAAAGACGGAGCCGTTATCAATGGCGGTTTCATGGTTTTTGAGCCGGAGATTTTCTCCTATCTTGATGGAGATGAGACGATTTTGGAGCAGAGTCCTATGCAGAGATTGGCAAGGGAAGGGAAGCTTTCGGGCTATTATCATGAGGGCTTTTGGCAGTGTATGGATACACAAAGAGAGAAGAAGCTTTTGGAGGAGCTTTGGGCTAGCGGAAAGGCACCATGGAAGAGGTGGTAAGGATGAATTTTCAGGACTTGAAGGAATTTTATGCCGGAAAGAGGGTTTTTGTTACCGGACATACCGGCTTTAAAGGATCTTGGCTGTGCCTTCTTTTAGAACTTCTGGGAGCAAAGGTTTACGGCTATGCATTGGATGCGGAGGAAGGAGAACTTTTTTCCATACTTTATCCGAACTTGACGACTTTTTCTTCTGCGGAGGAAGATTCCAAATGTAAAAAGGGAAACGACAGTAAAAAAGAGAAGTCCTTGGCGGAAGAGGAAGAAAGGATTCAGTCCTTTACGGGAGATGTACGAAATTATGAGCAACTTCGTTCTATTTTACAGTGGGCTAAGCCGGAAATAGTCTTTCACCTTGCAGCGCAACCTTTGGTTCGGGAATCCTATCTCTATCCCAGAGAAACCTATGAGACCAATGTCATGGGGACGGTAAATCTTCTGGAAGCCGTGCGCTTTACGCCTTCCGTTCAATCCGTTTTAAATGTAACGACAGATAAGGTCTATGAGAACCATGATATGGAACACCATGCTTTTACGGAGGAGGAAAAGCTGGACGGCTTTGATCCGTACTCCAATTCCAAGTCTTGCTCCGAGATTCTGACACACAGCTATAAGAAATCCTTCTTTACCGAGCCTGACGGAAAGCGAAAGAAGGGGACGATACTGCCGCGTATTTCCACTGCCAGAGCGGGAAATGTAATCGGTGGCGGAGATTTTGCAAAGGATCGGATTATTCCGGATTGTGTAAGAGCGAGTGTAGATGCAAAGCCGATTGGGATAAGAAATCCTTATTCTGTTCGCCCCTATGAGCATGTTCTGGAGCCCTTGGCAGTGTACTTGGAAATTGCGGCAAGACAGGCGGGCTTTGTGAAAGGTCTTTGTCCTGAGGATTTTTCTTTAGAGAAAGGAAAGGATTTTGCCGGTTATTACAATGTAGGACCGGATCGGGAGGATGCCATTACGACCGGAGAGCTTGCGGGGCTTTTTGTGGAATTTTGGGGCGGAAGAGCCCGTTGGAAAAACATGGCCGAGAAAGATGCTCCGCATGAAGCGGGTTATTTGCAACTCAATACCAATAAACTAAGAAGAACCTTTCAGTGGGAGCCTCGATACACGGTGAAAGAAGCAGTGAAAGAGACGGTCTCCTGGTATAAGGCATGGGCAAATGGAGAGGATATGCGAGCTTTTTCGATTAAGCAAATCGAGACCTTCTTTGATAGAATACAAGGGTGAGTAATGAATCTTCAAGAAAAACAGGAAAAGGGACTGCAGATTCTTTTGGCAATCGATGCAGTATGTAAAAAGCACAATATCCGTTATCGTCTGGATTCGGGAACGCTCCTCGGGGCAGTGCGCCATAAGGGATTTATTCCCTGGGATGATGATGTGGATCTCTGTTTTCTTCGTGCGGAGTGGGAGAAATTTGCAAAAGTTGCAAAGGAAGAATTGCCGGAACCTTATAGACTGGTTTTACCGAGCGAATATCGTAACGGAAAAGCCTTTTACGACTTTGTCCCAAGAGTAGTGGATTGCAGTACCAAACGAAGAGAGGCGGAAACGGAAGGAGATGCTTTTTACGAAGGAAAATTGAATCATCTTTGGGTAGACTGTTTTATTGCGGATACCCTGCCGAAGAGCCCCATATTTGCCCGATTTTATCGGTTTCGACAGCAGATGATCTTCGGACTTGCCATGGGGCATAGACGTATTGTCCATTTAAAAAAATATAAGGGCATTTCGCGACTTTTTGTTTCCATTCTGTCGAAGATCGGCTACCTTATCCCTATGCCCTTTCTTTTTTCCTTACAGGAGAAATGGGCGAAGGCGGATCATTCATCCGGAAATCCCTGTAGTTATTATTTTTCCAATTATCAGCCGGATTTTCAGTATTGCAGTTCTAAAAGTGAGTGGGAAGAGCCTCTAATTGAGGCGGACTTTCAGGGATACAAACTACCAATCCCCAAAGGCTATGATGCGATTCTCCGTATGCTTTACGGAAAGTATGAAATTCCGCCCAAAGAAGAAAAAAGAGTACCAAGTCATGAAGAAATGATTTAGTAAATATAACGGAACATGGAGAAAAAGAATTGAAAAAATGTAGTCTTATCGTTTCGGTATACAATGAGGAAGCAAGCCTGGAGAAATTTTTCGAGGCTTGCTCTTCCGTTTATGAAAAGAATCGGCGGAGAATATAATTTGGAGCTTCTTTTTGTGGATGACGGTTCGGTAGATAAAAGTCCTCTTATACTGGACCAGATTGCGGCAGAGCATCCGGATTGGGTTCGTGTCATTCATTTTTCCAGAAATTTTGGACATGAAGCTGCCATGACGGCAGGTTTGGACTATGCCGGAGGAGACTTTCTGATTTTTATGGATGCGGACCTGCAACATTCTCCGGAACTGATTCCCGGACATGCTGAAAAAGTACCGAGAGGGCTTTCAGGTCGTCTCCATGGTGCGGACAAAAAACAGCTCTGCGGGGCTTATCAAAAACATCAGTTCAGCGGCATTTTATTGGATTTTAAATCATTTGTCTCCCTCTGCACTTTGAGGCAAATGCCTCCGATTTTTTCGGGATTTCTGCAGAGGTACAAGCGGTACTGAAGAAGTATTATCGTGAGAAGGTTCGCTACTTAAGAGGCTATGTACAGTCCGTGGGCTTTCGTAAAACAACCATAGAATATGAAGCGGGAGTAAGACAGGGGGGGAAGAGTCATTATTCCATACGAAAGCTTTTGGTTTTTTCAAAGAATACTTTACTCTCCTTTTCGAATCTTCCGCTAAGACTTGGGATTTTTGCTTCCGCCTGCAGTATGTTCTTGGGGGTTCTTCTGCTTTTGTACACCCTCTTTACCAGAAAAGGCGCTCCATCCGGTTATGCGACCATCGTGGTTCTTCTTTGCTTTATGTTCGCCGTTCTCTTTTTTGTGGTGGGAATCATCGGGGAGTATATTTCCCTGCTTTTTGAGGAAATAAAGGACAGGCCGATTTATATCGTTTCAGAAACGAAGAATCTGGAGAAGAGAGACAGAAAAGGAATGGAAGAAGAAAAAGTATAGCCGGAGTCAACTCTGAAGAATAGGAGGGATGAAGTTAAATTCGCAGCAGATATGTAGAGCGTATAGAGATAGGAAGAATAGCACGAATAGCACGAAAAATAAGATCTCTGATATAGAAATTTTTTTATCCTCCGGAAAGATTTTTTTAGAAAAAGAATTTCCAAGATTTACAAAAAGAAATCTCTATTTTTAGGAGACAGCAGTTTATAATCCCTTAAGAATTCTAAAAATTCGTTTTCATGAGGAGGAAAAAAATGAAAAAGATTTTAAGCATGTTAACTATTTCCGCTATGGCAGCTTCTACATTAGCAGCTTGCGGAGGTGCAGCAAAGACTGAGACAACCAAGGCAGCTGAGACAACCGCTGCAGCATCAGAGACCGAGAAGGCTATGGAAGGAACCAAGGCAGCTGTTGAAGCGATGAGCGGCGACCTTGCAGACAAGAAAGTTGGAATCTGCATTTATCAGTTCTCTGATAACTTCATGACTTTATTCCGTACAGAGCTTGAGAACTATCTCATCTCCAAGGGATTCAAGAAAGAGAACATCAAGGTTATGGATGGCGCTAACGATCAGGCTACACAGACCAACCAGATCCAGAACTTCATTACCGATAAGGTAGATGTACTCATCGTTAACCCGGTTAACTCTTCTTCCGCAGCAACCATCACAGATATGGTTCAGGCTGCAGGCATCCCTCTTGTTTACATCAACAGAGAGCCGGATCAGGATGAAGAGAAGAGATGGGAAGAGAAGAACTGGGATGTAACTTATGTAGGATGTGATGCTCGCCAGTCCGGAACTTTCCAGGGTGAAATCATTGCAGATATCGGTATGGACAAGCTTGATATGAACGGTAACGGCAAGGTTGACTATATCATGATCAAGGGTGACCCCGAGAACATCGACGCACAGTACAGAACAGAGTTCTCCGTAAAGGCTTTAGAGGATGCCGGCATGCAAGTGAACAAGCTTGACGAGCAGGTTGGTAACTGGGATCAGGCACAGGCACAGTCCTTAGTTGCTAACGCTTTAGCTAAGAACGGTAAGGACATCGAAGTTGTATTCTGTAACAACGATGCTATGGCTCTTGGTGCTTTACAGGCTATCCAGGCAGCAGGAAGAACAGTTGGTGAGGACATCTACTTAGTTGGTGTAGACGCACTTGAAGAGGCTTGCCAGAACGTACTTTCCGGCACACAGACAGGAACCGTATTCAACGACTTCCTTACACAGTCTCACACAGCGGCTGATGCAGCTATCAACTACCTTACAGGCGCAGGAAATGACCACTACATCGGTTGTGACTATGTAAAGGTTACCAAGGACAACGCTAAGGATATTTTGGCACTCTTAAAGTAATATAATAAGTTTTAGTTTTCGCTCATTTATTTTGGGATTAACTTCGTCGGTAAAGCTATGAACTGCAGAATCAAGACTTATCTATAGTTCACCCGGCGATGGGGATGAGCTATTGGAAATGAAGGAGTGAAGGTGCCCGGCATCTCTCCTTCATTTCTTTTTCTAAAGAGTGAATCAATCCTATCTTTCTAAAAGAACGGATAAATCGTGTATTAAAAACGAATAAATCGTGTAATTTTTTCTGAGGAATGAAAGAATCGTATATTTTTAATGTATAGATAGAGTAGAAGGAAGACATTTTCCTGAAAAGAAGCAGGCGGAAAAGCCTTTATGGAAGATGCCTTACGTCTTAAAAGGATTTAAATCTTAGAAAAGACAGACAGCAAAACAAGAGAATAAGACCTAATAGAAATGGAGGACTAGATGGCAGATTTTAAGTTGGAAATGAAAAATGTATCAAAATCATTTCCGGGTGTTAAAGCGCTGGATAATGTACAGCTTTCTGTCCGTCCGGGAACTGTTCATGCCCTCATGGGGGAAAACGGTGCAGGAAAATCTACTTTGATGAAGTGCCTTTTCGGCATTTACAAGATGGATCAGGGAGAAATTCTTCTGGATGGAGAAAAAGTAGAAATCAACAACCCGGATGAGGCTATGGAGCACGGAGTGGCAATGGTGCATCAGGAGTTACAGCCTGTGCTTGCCCGTTCCGTCGCAGAAAATATGTATCTTGGAAGATTTCCGGTGCATAAGCTCGGCCCTCTACAGGTCATTGACCATAATAAAGATGCATAAGGAAACCGAGAAGTGGTTGTCGGAGCTTGGATTGGATTACAATGTAAAGGCGCCCCTTTCTTCTCTCTCCATCGGACAGATGCAGATGGTGGAGATTGCCAAGGCGGTTTCTCATGATGCGAAGGTAATTATCTTCGACGAGCCGACCTCTTCTCTTTCCGATAAGGAAGTGGAGTTCCTCTTTAAGGTTATGGGAGACTTAAAGAAAAAAGGCGTATCCATGATTTATATTTCCCATAAGATGGATGAAATCAAGAGAATTTCCGATGATATCACCATCATGCGAGACGGTACCTATGTAGGAACTTGGCGTGCGGAAGACATGACGACGGACCAGATTATCGCAAGGATGGTAGGACGTGAGTTAAACAATATTTATCCGGAGCACCATCACGAAATTGGGGATACCATTATGGAAGTAGAGGATTATACCTCTATCCATGAGAAATCCTTCCGCGGTGTAAGCTTTTCCATAAGAAAGGGAGAAATCCTCGGCTTCGGCGGTCTTGTCGGAGCGCAGAGAACGGAGCTTATGGAGGGAATCTTCGGTATTCGCCATATTACTAAGGGTAAGGTGAAGGTGCACGGAAAGGAAGTCAGCATTAAAAGACCGAAGGATGCGATGGAAGCGGGTATCGGTATGATTACTGAGGACCGTAGAGGAAACGGAATCTTCGGCTGCCTGTCCATTAAGGACAATGTCGGTGTTTCCATTTACAACAAATACTTAAGAGCCGGAGTGATGCTGGATCATCCCTCCATCAATAAGATCGTGGATGAGAATATTAAAAGGTTGTCCATTAAGACGCCTAGCATGAAGGAACAGATTGGGAACCTTTCCGGAGGAAACCAGCAGAAAGTTATTATTTCCAGATGGCTTGCAAAGGATCCGGATATCCTGATTATGGATGAACCGACTCGAGGAATCGACATCGGTGCAAAGCATGAAATCTATGAGATTATGGAAGAACTTGCAAAACAGGGTAAGGCCATCATCATGATTTCTTCCGAGATGCCCGAGCTTCTCGGTATGGCGGACAGAATCTGCGTAATGTGTAACGGAAAGCTCACAGGTGAGCTTAATAATAAGGAAGAAATGACACAGGAAAATGTCATGAACTTTGCAACTATGTTCTAGGGGAGAGGGAAAATGCAAAAGACACAAAAACAAAAAATTACAGATTTTTTAATCAATAACGGTGTCATTATCGTTATGTTTATCCTGGTAATCTATACAGGACTGACCACAAAGAACTTTTTGACTCCGGATAACGGCATGAACCTGCTTGCCAATATGTCCTACCGTTTGGTTATCGCACTCGGTATTGCAGGTTGCGTTATTACGGCAGGTTGTGACCTTTCCGCAGGTCGTATGATTGGTTTCGGTGCTTGCCTTGCCGGTACCCTACTGCAGCAGGTGGATTACTCCGGAAGATTCTTCCAGCAGGAGCCTTGGGCTTCCCTTGGAAACGGCTTCCTTTTAAAGATTACTCCGTTAAATCCTTTCGTGGTTTTACTGCTTGTTATGGTGGTTTGCGCGATTTTCGGAACGGTAACCGGTTGGTTCATCGCTTATCTCTCCGTACCGCCTTTCATTGCCACTCTGGCTATGATGGAAATCATCTACGGTTTGGGACTTTCTGTTTCACGAACGCAACTCCGCTAGGCGGATATGTTGAGTCCTACACCCTGTTCTCCAGAGGAAAGTTCTTGGGCTTAAGCTTCTTGATCTGGATGGCTCTCCTTATGGCAGGCATCACTTGGTTCATTTTTAACATGACTCGTCACGGAAAATATATGTATGCTATCGGTGGAAATGCACAGGCTGCCGAGGTTGCCGGTGTACCCGTTAACATGACTCTCGTTATGATTTATGCCAAGGCTGCCGCATTCTACGGAATGGCAGGCTATATGCTCGGTGCAAAAGCCGGCGGTGCCTCCGTAAATACCGGTCTCGGCTATGAGATGGAGGCGATTGCCGCCTGTGCACTCGGCGGCGTATCCGTAACTGGTGGACGTGGTAAGGTATCCAGTGCCTTTATCGGTGTAGCCGTACTGGAGCTTTTTGAAGACGGCGTTACAGTATCTCGGTGTGAATGCAAACGCACAGTACATTGCAATCGGTATCGTTATCTTTCATTGCGGCATCTCTCGATATCCGGAAATACCTTACCAAGAAGTAAAATCTTCTACATTTTCATACCATGCCTCTCGGGATTTCCAAGTGCAATGCATAAACGAAATTCTGTGGAAGCAAAAAAAGAGCTTCGCCCTTCGCCCGGCGGAGCTTTTTTTCTTTTACAAGACTTTCTTGACCTTCCTAAAAAAATGGTCTTATTATCGGAGTGTATTTGTATTTTTTTGAGGATAAACAGAGCGGATTGATGGAGGGAAAAATGAAATTTAAAGATATGCAATATGAGCGTATTCCTGTAGAAAAGATAGCGGAAGAGGCAACAGCGCTCATAAAAGAGCTTAAAGATGCGAAGAACTTTTTCCGATGCGGATGCGACGTTTATAAAGAACGAAAACTTGCAGAAACATGTTGAAACCATGGCGAATCTTACCCATATACGTCACTCCATCAATACGGAAGACCGGTTCTATGACGAAGAAGAAAACTATTGGAACAATGCGGCTCCGAAGATTCAGGAGTATAAGCAGGAATGGATTAAGACTTTGCTTCTTTCTCCTTTTAAGGAAGATTTTGAAAAGAAATACGGCAGTATCCTATTTGTGAATGCCGAGATGGACTTAAAGACTTTTTCTCCGGAAATCATTCCGGATTTACAGAAGGAAAATGAACTGGTTACCGCCTATGAGAAGCTTCTTGCGAGCGCGCAGATTCCTTTTGAGGGAAAAAGCTATACCATTTCCCAAATCTCTCCCTTTAAGAATGATAAGGACGATAGCAGAAGACTTTCTGCATGGAAGGCGGAGGGGCAGTGGTATAAGGATAATCAGCAGGAGCTGGACAGCCTCTATGACGAACTCGTAGCGCTTCGTACCAAGATGGGAAAGAAGCTTGGATACAAGGATTTTACGGAGCTTGGATACTACCGGATGCAGAGAAACTGCTATGACAAAAAAGATGTAGAAAAGTTCCGTGAGGCGGTACAGAAATATCTTGTTCCGCTTGCGGCAAAGGTTTATGAAAAGCAGGCGAAGAGACTGGGGAAGTCTTATCCCTTGAGTTTTTCGGATGCGGCCATGGAGTTCCGTTCCGGAAATCCGAAGCCTGCGGGAACGCCGGATGAGATTGTTGCAGCCGGAAAGAAGTTTTATGACTGGCTTTCTCCGGAAACTTCCGAGTTCTTTAATCATATGATTCAGGATGAGCTGATGGACCTTCTTTCCACAAAGGGAAAACAGGGGGGCGGCTATTGCACATCAATCCCGGATTATAAGACACCTTTCATTTTTGCGAACTTTAATGGCACCATGCACGATATTGACGTTATAACGCATGAGGCCGGACATGCTTTTGCGGCTTATCTGAATCGGAATCGTGTTCCCTTTGCGACGATATGGCCGGGAATGGAAGCCTGTGAAGTGCATTCCATGTCTATGGAATTTTTTGGAGAGGCTTTTTCGGAAGCGTTCTTTGGAAAGGATGCAAGGAAGTACAATTATTCTCACCTTGCAGGGAGCTTGACCTTTATTCCGTACGGCACCATGGTGGACCATTTTCAGCATATCGTCTATGAGAATCCGGATTTGAGTCCAACAGAGAGACATGCCGAGTGGAAAAAGCTTGTGCAGATTTATCAGCCGTGGTTAAAGCTCGACGGAGAAATTCCGTTTTATAGTGAGGGAGAGGGATGGCAGAGACAGCATCATATCTACTCCATGCCTTTCTACTACATTGATTACTGCCTTGCCCAGACTGTGGCACTGGAGTTCTGGAATAAGATTCAGAAGGATCAGAAGGATGCTTGGAAACACTATATGGATTACACCAAACAGGGCGGTTCGGTCGTATTTACAGAGCTCTTAAAGAATGCCGGCATGGAGAGCCCCTTCGAGGCAAGCTGCTTAAGAGGAATCTGCGAAACGGCGGCCAAGTACCTTTCCGACTATGACCTTACGGGGATAGAATAATGGGGATGTTTCAATCTCCCTATGATAGGGGCGGTGTTCTTTCCAAGGAAGCCATAGCGGAACGAAAGAAGATCTATCGTGATGAGAGAAGTCCGGAAGAAAGGAAAAAGGAGAATAGATTACTCGTTCTCTTTTTCCTTCCTATGATTCCTCTGATGCTCCTTCCCGGCTTCTTCCCTAAGGCAGGTCTTTCTCGAACGGCATATCTGATGATTCCCTATGCCTTGGAAGCCATTGCGGTGCTTCTTAGCGCAGTCTGCCTGGGAAGCTTTCTCTATGAGTCAAAGGGGAAAACACTGCATAGAGAAGATGGTTCTGTTGTAGAGCATGCAATAGACGGAGGAAGCTACAGGAAATATTTTCAAGGTCTGATCGGAAGGGCGGCGATTTCCTGCTTCCTCGGGATTTCCTTTGTATTTATAGAAATCCTCTATTTGCTCCTTGCAAAAGAGGATAAAAAAATATTTTGATAGAAGGCGTAATTCTTTTTAGTCCAGATGGGTTTTTTTCGCGTGTTCTCGAGGTTTTTTTACTTAAAAAAACAAAGCAAGTAATTTGCAATTGGAGATTGTGAAAAATTTATTTTTACTTTATAATGGTTCAAATATTTCGCTTTCATTCTTTAATGGATGTTGTGTACAAGACGCATGATATCTTGTCTAAATGGAGAAAGATTCTAAAGCGTTTCATTTTCAGAAGGGAGATTGTAGTATGAAAAAGAACAAAAAAGTCATCGCTTCCTTACTTGCGGCAGTGATGGCAGCTTCTCTTCTTGCAAGCTGTTCCCAGGGTACAGCGGAAAAGAAGGGAGACGATCAGACCGGAAACACCACAACCGAGGCTTCCGGAGATTCCAAGGCTATGGTATATGCTTCGGACGACTTTAACGCAAAGTTCTCTCCGTTCTTTGCAGATACCGTTCCGGATCAGGACATTACCAACATTTGTCAATGTCGCATTGCTTTCCGACGGATAGAAACGGTGCTATCGTTTACAAGGGCATCGAAGGCGAAAAGAGGGAGTATAACGGAAAGGAATATACCTACAACGGTATTGCAGACCTTGAAGTTACAGAAAACGCTGACGGAACCGTTTACTATGATATTAAGATGAAGGACGGCGTGACTTTCTCCGACGGAGAGCCTCTTACTGTAGATGATGTTATCTTCTCTTTCTACGTACTGTCAGACCCCGACTTATGACGGAAATGCTACCGTTTTCTCTACTCCGATTCAAGGTATGAAGGAATACAGAAGCGGTGTAGATACACTTTTTAATCTTATTCTTGCGGCAGGAGAAGAGAATACCGACTTCTCCAAGTGGACGGAAGAGCAGCAGAAGACCTTCTGGGCGGACTATAAGACCGCGGTTGATGCTTTTGTAAAGGAAATCGTAGACCTTTGTGTAGCAAAGGGACTGAACAAGGAAGGCGATTCCATTGCGGCTTGTGCGGCAAACTACGGCTATGAAGGCTTAAAGGATGATGCTACGGCTATGGACTTCTTTAACGCTATGCTCGAGAAGTATGACGGAAGCGTAACAAAGATGAGTGCGGCAGAGAGCGCCGGAACCCAGTTTGCGGAACTTATGCCGAGTTATAAAGGACTATGCTGTCGGCGTAGAGACCGGTGAGTCCGCTCCGAATATCAGCGGTATCCAGAAGACCGGAGAGAATACGCTTCGTATTGTGGCTACCAAGGTTGATGCGCAGATGATTTATCAGTTGGCTATTCTTGTGGCACCTCTTCATTACTATGGTGATAAGGCAAAGTTCGACTATGATAAGAATCAGTTCGGCTTCCCGAAGGGCGATCTTTCTTCTATAAGGGAGAAGACCTCCAAGCCGCTTGGTGCAGGTACTTATATTTTTGAAAAGTATGAGAACGGTGTAGTTTCTTTTACTGCAAATGACAAATACTTTGAAGGAGCACCGAAGGTAAAGAACTTTAGAGTCAATTACGTAAGTGAGGCGGACAGACTGAACTCCATTTTGGCGGGTACCGTGGATATTGCAGCACCTTCCTTCACGACAGAAGTGGCAGATGCCATCAAGAAGGCAAACAGCAACGGAGAGCTTTCCGGAGATAAGGTTCATACAGTAGCGGTAGATGCTTTAGGATACGGCTATATCGGTATCAACACCCACAATGTTTCTGTTAATAAGGAACCGGGAAGCGATGCATCGAAGAACCTCCGCCGTGCGTTTGCAACCATCTTCTCTGCATATAGAGATCTTGCCATCAGCACCTATTATGGAGACAGAGCAAGTGTAATCAATTACCCGATAAGCAACACCTCTTGGGCGGCTCCGCAGCCTACCGATGACGGCTATGAGATTGCCTTCTCCAAGGATGCACAGGGTAACCCGATTTATACCTCCGATATGAAGGATGAAGATAAGTACGCAGCAGCGAAGCAGGCAGCACTCGGATTCTTCGAGGCGGCAGGCTACACTGTAGAAAACGGAAAGATTACTGCAGCACCGGCAGGTGCAAAGATGGAATATGAGGTTATGATTGGCGGTGGCGGAAACGGTGACCATCCCTCCTTCATGATTTTAACCGAGGCAAAGAAGGCCCTTGCTGATATCGGCATGACCCTTACTGTAAACGACCTCTCCAACTCTTCCGATATGTGGAACAAGTTACAGGCTAAGCAGGCTGAGATGTGGTGTGCTGCATGGCAGGCTACACCGGATCCCGATATGTTCCAGATTTACTATTCCGACATTGCAAACGGCGGAAAAGAGCCCGGCGGATCCAACTATATGTATCAGATTGAAGATCCGAAGCTCGATGAGATGATTTTACAGGCAAGAGAGTCAACTGATCAGGAGTATCGAAAGACCATGTATAAGGCTTGCTTAGATAACATCATTGACTGGGCTTGTGAAGTTCCCATTTACCAGAGACAGGAAGTGACTACTTTCTCCTCGGAGAGAATCAATGTGGATACCATTACACCGGATATGACATCCTTCTATAAGTGGTATTTCTGAGATTCAGAATTTACAGCTGTCGAAGTAAAATGAACAAAACTTAGTTTTGTACGTAAATCTTGTTTCGGGCTTTAACCGCGTTCCTGAAGAAAAAGGAATGCGGTTTTTCCCGATACTGAGCAGATATAATGCGGGCTTTTACCGCCATTTGGAAGAGCAGGTTTGTAGTGAAAAAGTATATTATCAAACGATTATTGTGGTCTGTGTTGATTTTATTCATCGTGGCCTTTTTACTTTATATTTTGATGAGAAGTCTTCCTACCTCTTATTTGGAGCAGATTGCCAGACAGAAGTCACAGCAGCCGGGTTCCAAGACCTTTGAGGAGTGGATGCAGCAGCTCGAAGCAACCTACGGAATGGATAAGGGGATTGTTCCGGGCTTCTTTGCGTGGCTTTCCAAGGCTATTCGCGGAGACTTCGGAGACAGCTGGAAGTATACTGTTCCGGTAACCCAGAAGTTTGCGGAGGTAGTGGGCGTTTCCTTCTGGATGGGCCTTATTGTGATGGTTCTCGAGATGCTGATTTCGATTCCTCTCGGAATCATTGCAGCTACAAAGCAGTATTCTGCAGCAGACAATGCTATTTCTGTCGTTGCTCTGGCGGGAATCTCTCTTCCCACCTTTTTACGGCGTCTTTACTGAAGCTCATTTTTTCCGTTAAACTGGGCTGGTTTGATTTGAATGGACTGGTGGGCAGAAATTATGATTTCCTTTCCCCTATGGGAAAGAGATGGGATATTGCCCTGCACCTTGTGCTTCCGATTATTACTCTATTGATTGCGAGTATCGGTGGATATATGCGATATATTAGAACGAATATGCTTGAGGTTTTAAGTTCCGATTACATTCGTACGGCAAGAGCGAAGGGACTTTCCGAGCGTCGTGTTGTGTATCATCATGCTTTTAGAAATACCTTGATTACCTTAGTAACCATCTGGGGAACTTCCCTTCCGGCTCTTTTTTCCGGAGCGATGATTACAGAGCAGCTTTTCTCTATTCCCGGCATTGGCTATATTTCTTACCAAGCCATGATTTCCGGGGATATTCCGTTCTCCATGTTTTACCTGGTATTTATTGCCGCATTGACTCTGATCGGTAACTTAATCACCGATATTTTATATGCGGTAGTTGACCCGCGTGTTCGTATTGCGTAGGAAGGGGGGTAAAGATGTCTGAGATGGAAAAAAATACAGTAGTAGAAAATGCCGTGCCGGAAAATACGGTAGAAGAAAATGCCATGACGGAAAAGGCTGTAGTAGAACAAAGAGTGGAAGAAGCTGTTGCTTCGGATAGCAGGATAGAGGACTCTACTGCAGAAAAGGAACAAGAGGATACAAATGCTGAATACTCCCTGAATGATGATCGACGTGTTAAGACCCTTTCTCCCGGTGCGATGGTAGCCAAGCGTTTCTTCAGAAACAGCATTGCCGTACTTGGAATGGTGGTTTTGCTTGCCATGTTTTTATTTTCCTTTCTGGGCGGCGCGATTTCTCCTTATAAGGAGTCCCAGCTCTTTTATCGAAAGGATGTGCAGAGCCAGAAGTATGCCGGTGTAAAGGTGAATACGGAGCTTCGTTATCAGCAGGCTGAAAAGGATGCTTTTCCGGCACTGGCACAGGCGCAGTTTGTCTTGGCAAGAGGAAAGAAAGAGACCGAGTTTAAGGCGGGAGATAAAGAATTTACCTATGAAGAAGCGGGAAAAGACTTCTATATTATAAGTGTAAAAGGTACTTCGGACCCTGTTGCATTTGCCGCTATTGACTTAGTGACAGCGACCGGTGCGGAAACACCGAGCTTTGCCGAGCAGTTAAATATCTTAAAGGCGTATAGCAATAAAGAAAGTTCCTTTAGCTTGGACGGCGCAAACTATACCATTTCAGAGGATGGGACCGTGTCAAAAAGACGGGAAGGAGTATGCAACGGCAGGGCGTTACGTTATCAATACGATTATGAGTGACGTAAAACTATCTGAGGAATTCAAAGAGAAATTGCTGTCGGAGATTCAAGCGGATAGTAAGAGCTTTACCTATCAAGATGCTGACGGTAAAGAATCCGTATACAACATTGAATATGATGCTCCGTCAAAAGCATATAACATCAGACAAACCAGAGAGCAGATGGTCTATGATACCTATTCCGCACCGAGTAAGGCACATCCTCTCGGAACCGATAAGAACGGTATGGATATGCTGACCAGACTGATGTACGGCGGAAGAGTATCTCTCTATATCGGTTTTGTCGTAGTTATCATTGAGACCTTAATCGGTATGATTATGGGTGGAATTTCCGGATACTTCGGCGGATGGGTTGATAATCTGATTATGAGAATAGTGGATGTATTCTACTGTATTCCGACGATTCCTATCTATATTATCATCGGTGCGGCAATGGATGCGTTGCGTGTGGATCCGAAGCTTCGAATGTTCTATCTGATGCTGATACTCGGTTTCTTCGGTTGGCCGTCTATCACAAGACTTGTCCGCGGACAGATTTTGACTCTCCGTGAGCAGGAGTTCATGACCGCGACAGAGGCTACGGGTATTAAGCCGGTGCACCGCATTTTTAGACATTTGCTTCCGAACGTTATTCCGCAGCTCATCGTAACCTGTACCATGAGTCTTGGCGGTGTAATCCTGACAGAGGCGGTTCTGTCTTTCTTGGGACTCGGAGTAAAGTTCCCCTTTGCTTCTTGGGGCAATATCATTAACGATGTAAATAACACGTATGTACTGAGTAACTATCTATTTATTTGGGTTCCGGCCGGAGTTTGCTTACTCTTAACAGTACTTGCATTCAACTTGGTGGGCGATGGCTTAAGAGATGCCTTTGACCCGAAGATGAAACGATAGAATCGAGGAAAAAACTATGGCAAGAAATGACGGTTATCTTTCCGCAAAAGAATCGCGGAGGATATCGAAAGAAAACAAAGCAATCACATCCAAGCTGGAAAAGAAGCGCAGACGGAGAAATGTTCCGGAAAGTGAATATCTTACGGAAATGAAGGATCCGAATAATGCGGTAGAGTTTGAAAACCTCCATACCTTCTTCTTCACCGATGCGGGAACCGTAAAGAGTGTGGACTCTGTAAGCTTTGATGTTCCCTTAGGAAAGACAGTTGGTGTAGTAGGAGAGTCCGGTTGCGGTAAATCCGTAACCAGTCTTTCTCTTATGCAGCTGTTGCAGCGTCCGCAGGGACAGGTTGTAGAAGGCTCCATTCGCTTAAATACAGGGGAAAAGGTCTATGAGATTACGAAGACCCCGGAGCATGTTATGCAGCATCTTCGCGGAAACTTCATGTCCATGATTTTCCAGGAGCCTATGACCTCTCTGAATCCGGTTTTCAAGATTGGAGATCAGGTGGATGAGGTACTTTTCTTCCACGAGAATATCTATAAGACGAAGGAAGAGATTAAGAAAAGAACAATAGAGCTTTTAGAGATGGTTGGCATAGCCAATAGTGAGGGTGTCTACAATATGTATCCTCATGAGTTATCCGGCGGTATGCGGCAGCGTGTTATGATTGCGATGGCACTCGCCTGCAATCCGAAGCTGATTATTGCCGATGAGCCGACCACAGCCCTTGACGTAACGATTCAGGCGCAGATTCTGGATCTTTTAAGGGGGGCTAAAGGATAAGATTAATTCTTCTATCATGTTGATTACCCATGACCTTGGTGTCATTGCGGAGATGGCGGATTATGTAGTGGTTATGTACTCCGGTCGAGTAGTGGAAGCCGGTACTGCAAAGGAAATCTTTTGCGAATCCCTGCACATCCTTATACCATCGGCCTCATGGCTTCGAAGCCGGTAGTAGGAAGAGAAGTGGATAAGCTCTATTCCATTCCCGGTAAGGTGCCAAACCCGATTAATATGCCAAACTACTGCTATTTTAGAGACCGTTGTGATAAGCGGAAGCCTTGCTGTGACGGACTGTATCCGAGTGAGATTTGGTTATCCGAGACACACAGAGTCAGCTGCTATCTCTATGATGAAAATTGTGAAGCAAAAGCAGAATGAAAACGATACTACAAAGCTGAGAGAATTTTTGTGTATGTTTGATTATGTCAAAACTGCTTTGTAAGGGAGTCGGTACTGTATGCTTTGTTAAGCACAGAAGTAAATTCGAATTCAATTGTAGAGAATGTAAAGAAGAAATCGAGGAAATGATGGAAAAAAGCGAAATGAAAGACTTCACGCCTATTGTTCATAACGAAGAGAATATTCTGGAAGTAAACGGATTAAAAAAATACTTCCCGATTAAGGGAGGTTTTTTCAACACCGTTGTCGGGCAGGTAAAGGCTATCGACGGAATCTCCTTCCATATTAAGAGGGGAACTACGATGGGGCTTGTAGGAGAGTCGGGCTGCGGAAAGACTACAACGGGTAGAACGATTTTACGTCTTAGTGGAGAAAAGACCGCAGGGCAAGTTCTTTTTAACGGAAGAGAGGTCTATGACATCTCTAAAAAAGAGATGAATGAAATGCGTACCAAGATGCAGATCATTTTCCAGGATCCCTTCTCCTCTCTTTCTCCGAGACTTCCGGTTGGCGAAATCATCGGAGAAGCAGTAAAGGAGCATAAGCTCGTTCCGATGAACGAGTATGAAGAATATATCGATAAAATCATGGATGAATGCGGTCTGCAGCCCTTCCATAAGGGAAGGTATCCACACGAGTTCTCCGGAGGACAGAGGCAGAGAATCTGCATTGCAAGAGCTTTGGCACTGAATCCGGAGTTCGTAGTCTGCGACGAGCCGGTATCCGCTCTTGATGTATCGATTCAGGCACAGGTTATTAACCTTTTGGAGGATTTACAGGAGAAATTTAACCTGACTTATCTCTTCATCTCTCATGACCTGTCCGTAGTGGAGCATATTTCCGATACGGTTGGTGTTATGTATCTTGGAAATATTGTGGAGTTCGGCGATACAAAGGACCTCTTTGCCAATCCGCTTCATCCTTATACGAAGGCCCTTTTCTCCGCGATTCCGATCCCGGATCCCGAAGCGAAGATGAGCCGTATCATTCTGGAAGGAAGTATTCCATCTCCGGCAAATCCGCCTTCCGGCTGTAAGTTCCATACTCGCTGTAAAGAATGTATGGAGATTTGTAAGACACAGGTTCCGGAAAAAAAGGATATGGGGAATGGCCATATTGTATACTGCCATCTTTATGATGATGTAAAAGCTTAAAGAAATAAAATTGGGTTTGCAGCTTTGTGTGATGAACGAGTTTGTATGTTTTCCTATGAAACTTCTCAAAAAAAAGATTTCCACACTTTGTGAGCAACACTTGTTATGAATTGGAAAAGGGGGAGATTTGAGGTGACCCCCAAAAGTTAGACTTTTTGAGCGTAGTAGTTTTATGACTGCTACGCTGTTTTTATGTAGCCAAGAGGCTAAGTCGGGATTCGAAAACCTTAGCGTTGATTACACATCGCTTTTAAAGTTGCAGTAATGATTTACATATGAAAAAGGAGAATAAGGAGCAAAGAAATAAATGAATCTTAAAGAATATAGACATAAAGATGTAACCTATAAAGAAGGAAGCTTGTCTATAATATTAAGTGCCTGATGAGGGTATGACTGATTTTTTATCGAAGGCTTCGGATTAAGATAATGCCGGATGAAGAGTGAAGAGAAAGTAGAAGAAGATAATAGAAGAAATCAGTAGGAGAAAACGGCAGAGGGAAAAAAATAGGAGAAAAAAAGAAACCATATTGAAAAAAAGTGGAAGATTGTTAAAGCAATACAATAATACAAAGGAGTAATGAAATGAAGAGTACAAGAAATGAAATCCTTCGGAATATATCCGAAAGTATAAAGGAAAGGAACGGCTTAACAGCACAGTATCCGTTATATCGGAATAAATTAAGACCGATTATTTTATCTTTGCTTGTATGTGTTCTTGGCCTATTTTTCTTTGGGAAAATCGTTTATGCAAGAGAAAATGTGCATAGATTAAAGAGCTATTACAGCTTATATTATAGAGATAGCGGTTTTCAAAATTACAGCAACGACGCACAGCGCCATAGCAGAAATGATGCCTATCCGACGGGCATTAAGATCTGTCTAAAGCATCAACCGGAAGGGATGACCGGTACTATTCAGTATCAGGCAAATATTTCAGGAACCGGTTGGTCCGATACTTATGAAAATGGGCAGTCGATTGGAGAAGGACAGGATATGCCACTGGAAGGGATTCGTGTATTCTTAAACGGCGACTTAAAGGATAAGTATGATGTTTACTACAGTACATTGATTCTTGGAGAGTGGCAGCCATGGGCAAAGAATGGCGAAGACAGTAATCCTGTCGGAGTGGGAAAGCATATCGATGGCATCCTGATTACTGTAGTCAGTAAGGGGGGAAGCTCCGGTTGAAGAGAAAGCTCCTGTAGAAGAAAAAGCTGCAGCAAATGTGGGAAACAGTCAGATTGATCCGGCTAAACCGATGGTGGCATTGACCTTTGATGACGGTCCGGGAAACTATGAGGATAGAATCGTTGCAGCCTTGCAAAAATACAATTCCAAAGCAACCTTCTTTTATGTAGGTACACAGGCAACGAAATTTCCTTCTACGGTAAAGCGTGTGGCAGATGCCGGAAATGAAATTGGAAATCACAGCTATAAGCATGAAAATCTTCCGAAGCTGTCTCAGGCGGCAATAGAAAGCTCCATCAATAAGACCAATGAGATTTTAAGAAATCAATCCGGTCAGTCTGTAAGCTTGGTTCGTCCGCCCTATGGTGCAACGGCAGGGAGTGTAAAGCCTGCTTTACGAGCAACGGGGCAGCCGTCTATTTTATGGAGCATTGATACTCTGGATTGGAAAACAAAAAATACAAAGAATACAGTAAATGTAGTTTTAAATCAGGTAAAAGATGGAGACATTATCCTCATGCACTCCATCTATAGGCAGACCGCAGAAGCTGCAGAGCTCATTATTCCGGCCTTGAAGGAAAGAGGATATCAGCTTGTGACCGTATCGGAACTGGCAAAAAGCAAGAGGAATCAACATGGAAGCGGGGAAGAACTATAGTTCATTCCGCCCGAAGAAATAAAAAGGATTAAAATAGGGACTGTAAAAAGTTTTTTTCAAAAGTATAGTCTTTCTAAGTCAACTATCAGTGGTTTTGTAAACTGCTCACGTTTTGCACAGCTCTGCAAAGCTTCGCCACGTAACGGAGTACTCAAAAGCGAAAAAAAACTGCGTTTCTCGTTTGTTTTTTTCGCAAGTACCGACGGGCTCAGATTACCCCGCATTCAGACCTATATCTGCAAAAAAATCACTTTTATCTATTTTTTTCGATACAGATCGCCAAAGCTGATATTTTCCTCTTTAAATCAGAAGGTAAGAGTAATCGTTGTAAACGGTATCCACGATTTCTGCAAGACGATAGAAGAGCTTTGTATTCTTATCGCCTACCTTGTAGTTCATCTTCTCGCCGCCGATGCGAACAATGGCATTTCCATCATTGTCAACGAAAGCAAATCCGTCGTTAGTGGAATCTTCCATTTCCTCGGCTCTGTGGAAGAGGGTGAACTTCTCCTTGTAAGGAGCGGAATCGTATGGGCAGAAGGTCTCACAGTTACCGCACTCGTTACACATATAATCCACGTGGATAATCTGGTGCATCTCTACGCCGGGAACCTTAATCGCGAAGTTTGCACGGTTAGGACATACATCGCAGCAGTTCTCACAGATGTGGTCGCAGGCAAGACAACGCTTATCAGGATTAAGTCCCTTCTCAGGCTCTTGAAGATTACCCTTCTTAGCATAGATCTTCTCGTCTGTAGTCTCGGAAGGACGATCGGTTCCGATGGTTTGTTTAAGATTGCTTCACAAGCAAGCTTCGCATCGGCAATAGCCTTTACGATTACGGAAGCGCCGAAAGCACCGTCTCCTGCAGCATAAACGCCGGCTACGGAAGTCTCGTTCGTTTCCTTCTTTAATACAGGAAGTCCCTTGTCGGTTACGGCAATGCCGTTCTTCTCATAGAAAGAACCGTCTACCTTCTCACCGATGGAAGCGATTACGGTATCACAGGGAACCTCAACCACTTCGTCGCTTTCCTTAACGGAACGTCTTCCGGAAGCATCCATCTCGGAAAGTACCATGCGGTGGCAAAGTAACTTTCCGTTCTCGTGGGTAAATGGAGCAAGGAGTTCCTGGAAGTTTACGCCTTCTTCGATAGCCTCTTCCAATTCTTCCTGATCGGCAGGCATGTAGCGCTTTGTTCTTCTGTAAACCAGGTAAACATTTTCTACACCTGCATTTCTCTTCGCTGCTCTTGCAACGTCCATAGCGGTGTTTCCTGCACCGACTACAACAACGTTCTTACCTAAGTTTAACTTGCCGTCCTGTGCCTTGAAGTCAGCAAGGAAGTGAAGGGCATTGTAAGCCTCTCCCTTTTCCAGAACAAGGGGAGCTTCCTTGTGGGCACCGATAGCAAGGATTACCGCGTCGAAGTTATTTTCCTTACGGAAAGCATCAATATCGTTCACTTCCTGTCCGAGGTGGAACTGAGCACCGTACTGCTTAGCGAGGTTTACGTCCTTCTGAATTTCTTCAGCAGGGATACGGAAGCCCGGAATAACGTTCGCCACTACACCGCCGGCTACAGCGTCCTTATCGTAAACATGAACTTCTACGCCTGCTCTTGCCAAGAAGAAAGCGGCAGAGATACCTGCAGGGCCTGCTCCGATAACACCAACCTTCTTCTGCACAGCACCTTCCTGTTTTAAGCCGGGAAGAACCGTGTCATATCCGCCTCTTGCGGCGATTAACTTGTTGCTACGAATCTGTACGTCTGTCTCATAATGATTTCTGGTACAAGCAGACTGACAGGTATGGGTACAGATGTTTCCGGTCATGAAGGGAAGCGGGTTCTTATCTAAGATAACTTCCAAAGCTTCCTTGAACTTGCCTTCATTGACCAAGCGGCCATAGCTTGTGATATCCTGATGAATTGGACAACGGTCACGGCAAGGCATGGTGAAGCAATCCACCAGAGGAACCTTCTTCTCGGACTTTCTGTTCGGAAGCGGCTTTCACAGGCTTAACCATGTGCTTATCTTTCTTAGCATCTGCAATCATTTTCTCTACTAAAGAGAGGTCTACCTTTTCCCAAGGCTTTGCAAGGTTTTTCTCTAAAAGCTCAGCCATCTGGATGAAACGAAGGTATCCACCGGTCTTTAAGAGGGTGGTTGCCATGGTTACAGGCCAAATGCCGGCTTCCACGATACGCTCAATGTTGAAGTAATCCGCACCGCCGGAGAAGGAGATACGAAGGCTTCCGTTAAAGTCTCTGGTCAGCATCTTTGCTACGGACATGGAAAGTGCAAAGAGAGACTTTCCGGACATGTACATTTCCTGAGAAGGAAGTTCGTTGTTCTTCACATCTACCGGGAAAGTGTTGGTAATCTTTACACCGAAGTTTAAGTTTAAGCTCTTTGCCAATTCCTGCAAACGCTTTAACATCGGTACGGCGTCGCTGTACTGAAGGTCGTCCTTAAAGTGGAAGTCAGTGAAGGCAATGTAGTCGTAGCCCATTTCATCCAAGATGGCACGAGCAGTTTCGTAGCCTAAAAGAGTAGGATTGCACTTTACGAAAGTATGTAAATGCTTTTCCTGAATCAGGTAAGAAGCAATCGCCTCAATCTCGGAAGGAGGACAGCCGTGAAGAGTGGAAACGGTAACGCTGTTGATGATTTCGGACTGAATCGCCTCTACATCTTCCTTAGTCACCTTCTTAAAACGGTCTAGGTTTGCAAGAAGCCATGCCTTACACTCCTTAAAGATTTCGGTGTCCTTGGCATCCTTCATCTCGTTGATGAAACGGTCTACCTTGGGAAGCTTGATTCCTTCCAGATCATATCCTACGGAAATGTTAAACTGGAAAGCATCGGGATCTCCTAAATCGTATTCCTTCGCCATCACCTTACAAGCAAACCAAGCCTTTACATACTCTGCATAGGCCTGCGGTACTTCCAGCTCTGTGGACCACTCACAGTTGTAACACTCGTCCTCGGCGGTAATACAGGGCTTTGCCACACAAGCGGCAAGCTCTCTACCGTCCATCTTCTGTACGGTCTTTAACTCGAAGAAACGAGCTCCGCCGTAGTAAGAAGCTACGATGTTCTGAGCAAGCTGGGTGTTAGGGCCTGCAGCAGGTCCAATCTGTCCTTCTAATTTTCTGCCAAAAAGAGTGTTTGGCTGAAGGTTTTTTGCCTGGTAGCATTTCTGCATACCAAAAACAGCTCCCTGTTGATGCTCTACCAAAATACGGTTCATCAATCTGTCAAAGGGAATCGGGGTCATAATATCGCTCATAAAATCTCCTTTTTGGAAGAATGCCTTTCGGATAGATTTTTGCCGTTCTTTTTATAGACTGTGCCGATTTGTTTGCTCGTTTTTGGCAGCTTAATCAGTCTTGATTCTTGCAATTCTTTATCTATTGTGGAAAGGCTTTTCCGGATGGGGTATTCCCGCCTGACCGGGAATGGCCCATGAATGTTGCGAACAAAGTTCCCAGAAGGAAAAGGGTTCTCAGCTACCCTTTTCTTCTATAGAATAACTTTGTTGTTTTTGAATTTTTATCCGTTAATTTTCTTTGCCAGTCTTGCCGCGCCTTCTCTACTGCGAGCAAGTACCTTTTCTTCATCCACACAGAGGACTTCTCTGTCCTTCATGAGTACTTTTCCGTTTCCAACCGTGGTGGTTACAAAACGACCGTTTGTTCCGAAAAGCATGTGGCCGTTCAAGTTGCTGCTATCCAGCGGTGTGTTCGGGATGTAGTCCATAATGATAACATCGGCGGAAGCTCCTTTTTCTAAAACACCCAGCTTCTTCTTGAAATAACGGTTTGCAATCTTGGCATTGCCGTTAAAGAGCATCTCGGGAACCTCGCCCCAAGCAGCGCCCGGATCACAAAGATGATGCTTGTGAAGGATATTTGCAACCTTCCAAGACTCTACCATATCATGGGTGTATCCGTCTGTACCTAAACCGGTAAGTATTCCTTTATGTACAATCTCCATGGTGGGAGGGCAGCCGCAGGCATTTCCCATATTGGATTCCGGGTTATGAACCACCATGGTGTTGGTATCCCGAATCAGATCCATCTCGTGCGGATTGACATAAATGCAGTGCGCAAGGAGCGTTTTCTCGCCGAGAACGTCCCAGTCATAAAGGCGATCTACAATACGCTTTCCGTGCTCCTTTAAGCAACGATGAAGATCCAGGATATCTTCCGCCACATGGATGTGATAGCCGATTTCCTTCGGTTTCTCCGCGCGGCACTTTTTCCATGGTTTCATCAGAGATGGTAAAGCTTGCGTGCATTCCCATCATGCCGGCAATGAAATCGTCGGTTTGGGAGAGAGCATGACGGGCAAAATCAACATTTTCCTTAATTGCGGCATCCGCCTTCTCTTTTCCGTCACGATCGGAAATCTCATAGCAAAGAACGGAACGCACGCCGAACTCTCTTGCGGCTTCTTCAATGGCAAAGAGAGAGCCCTTGATTTCTCCAAAGGAAGCGTGGTGATCGAAAATGGTGGTTACACCGTTCTTGATACACTCTAAATAAGTAGCTTCTGCGGAAATCTTGGTGAGTTCATTGTCCAGATTCCGGTCGATGGTCCACCAAAGTCCATCTAAAATCTCTAAGAATCCGTTCGGATTATAGCCTTTTATGGAAAGGCCTCTTGCCAAAGCGGAATAGATATGCTCGTGGGTATTGATGAAATGCGGAAGAATGAGTCCTCCCTTTGCATCAATAAACTCTGCATCCTTGTATTTATTCCGAAGTTCATGGAAATCCCCAACCTCCAGTATGGTATTTCCTTCTGTCACTACTGCTCCGTTCTCGTAAGAAGAACTGTTTCCATCTCGAGTGAAAACACGACCATTTCCCAGTAAAAGCATAGAATAAAACCTCCTTGACTACATAAATTGTATACAGTTTATATAGAAATTATATATATAAAGCGATTTTTATCATTCACTTTCAACAAGTGCAAGACGATTCAGAAAAATTTTTTTATTAAACTAAAAAAATTTTGGAAAAAAAGCATTGCAAAGAAGAAAATAAGTGTTAAGATAAATATGAAAATTATTTAGCTTGACAAATGAAGAGATGTCTACTTCATCAAAAAAACGAAGGGAAGGAGGAGAAGATTGGAACAGGAAAACAGCTTGGAAATGCTGGTAACGACTGCACATGGAATTGCCCGTCACTTTTGGAAGGACTGTGAGGTTTGCATCCATGATATCAGTAAAAAAGATTTAGAGCATACGATTGTCTTTATCCTTAACGGTCATGTTACAGGACGGAGTGTGGGAGACGGAGCATCCAAAGTGGTGTTGGAAACTTTGGAAGCTTTGGAAAAGGGCGAGTGCATCGTGGATCATTTGGGATACCGGATTCAGACACAGGACGGTAGGATTCTGAAATCTTCTTCTATTTTTTTAAAGGATGACAGTGGGAAATATCGCTGGATTTTGGGTATTAATTACGATGTAACTGCCCTGATTAATATAGACGCAGCCCTGCAGTCCATCACCACAGTGGAAAAGGATGAAAAAGCAGAACGAAGGCAGGATTCCGCATAATGTGAACGACCTTCTGGACAATCTTATCAATGAGAGTGTGAAAAAAATAGGAAAACCGCCTGCCCTCATGAATAAAGAAGAAAAGATTAAGGCAATACACTTTTTGCGGGACGCAGGAGCGTTTCTGATTACAAGATCCGGGGATAAGGTTTCCAGTTTTTTCGGAATCAGTAAATTCACTTTGTACAGCTATATAGACCAAAGTAAGCGCTAGACTGATGAAGCATCAAGGTTTTCATTTAAGAATGCTGCAATGGAAGAGCGGAAACAGTGCCGGATTTTGATTCTCGGTACAAAACAGTTGTTTAGAGCATTCTTCTCCATCCATTTTCGAGGAGAAATAAACATAAAGAGTAAGGTTAACGTAGTTTTAGGAGGAAAAAGATGCAGGAGTTAAAGTGGAAAATCAATGAAATGCCAAAGACAGAGGATAAGAATCTTCCCCTTATGTCGATGGAAGAAGTAAAGAAGGCAAGAACCTTCCATGAGAGTTTCCCGCAGTACACAAAGACCCCGTTGTGCAAGCTTCCCCATATGGCGAAGTATCTGGGATTGGGCAATGTTTATGTAAAGGACGAGTCTTACCGTTTCGGCTTAAATGCCTTCAAGGTACTTGGCGGTTCTTATGCCATTGCGCGTTACATTGCAGAGGAAACAGGAAAGGATATTTCCGAGCTTCCCTATAGTGTTTTAACATCCGACAAGCTGAAGGAAGAGTTCGGAACAGCAACCTTCTTCTCCGCTACCGACGGAAACCACGGAAGAGGAGTGGCTTGGGCTGCAAACAAGTTAAAGCAGAACTGCGTTATCATTATGCCGAAGGGTTCCACCGAGACTCGTCTGAATCATATTAAGGCGGAGAATGCCAAAGCATGGATTTCCGATGTGAACTATGATGAGTGTGTAAGACAGGCGGCGGCTCTTGCCGAGAAGGAAGAGCACGGAATCGTGGTACAGGATACCGCTTGGGAAGGCTACGAGAAGATTCCGGCATGGATTATGGAAGGATACGGAACCATGGCGGATGAGGCTGCCGACCAGCTGGGAGAAAGACCCACACACGTCTTCGTGCAGGCCGGTGTCGGTTCTTTGGCCGGCGCAGTTGTAGGATATTTTGCTAACCGTTATAAGGAGAATCCTCCAATCATGGTTGTGGTTGAGGCTTCTGTTGCGGATTGTCTTTACAAGGGTGCTGTGGCAAATGACGGCGATATCCGCATTGTTGACGGCGATATGATTACCATTATGGCCGGTCTTGCTTGTGGAGAGCCGAACATCACGTCTTGGGATATCTTAAAGAACCATGCAAAGGCCTTTATCTCTGCAGAAGATATCGTTGCTGCAAGAGGAATGAGAATGCTGAATGCTCCGCTAAAGGGAGACGATCAGGTCTACTCCGGAGAGTCCGGAGCAGCAGGCTTCGGTGCATTGGCGGCAATCATGCTGGAAGATGAGTTCAAGGATTTAAGAGAAAAGTTACAGCTGAATGAGAACAGTAAAGTTCTTTGCTTCAATACAGAGGGGGATACGGATCCCGAACGTTGGAAGAATATCATCTGGGAAGCAAAGGAAAAATAAGTTTTCGTTTGGGCTTTTCGAAAGTAAAGTTGCTATTCATGACGAGTAGCGTGGATAGGCCATGATGCCGCATTCATAGTGAGTGGCGTGGATAGGGCCATGATGCCGCATTCATAACGAGTAACGTGCATGATTGCACGATGACTCCTGTAAAGAGATGGTTCATTTTTAAAAATAAGGAGGAAAAAAATGGGACAGTTAAGTAAGGATGTATTGGAGGAGATTAAGAAGAGAGCAGAAGGCTATAAGGCGGACATGAGTGCTTTCTTAAGAGCAATCGTAAAGAACCCCGGAGAGTCTGCAGACGAGGCAAAGCACGTTGAGACCATCAAGAATGAGATGGAGAAGGTTGGCTTTGATGAGGTTAAGGTTGATCCGCAGGGTAACGTAATGGGATTCATGGGATCCGGAAAGACCCTGATCTGCTTCGACGGACATATCGATACCGTAGGAATCGGAAACAGAGCAAACTGGACATTTGATCCATACGACGGATACGAGGATGACACCAAGATCGGTGGAAGAGGTGTTTCCGATCAGCTCGGAGGAACCGTTTCTGCTGTATATGCTGCAAAGATCATGAAGGACATGGGACTTCTGAACGATAAGTACCGTGTTATGGTAGTGGGAACTGTACAGGAAGAGGACTGTGACGGTCTTTGCTGGCAGTACATCATCAATGAAGACAAGATTCGTCCGGAGTTCGTTGTATCTTCCGAGCCTACAGACGGCGGATTATATAGAGGACAGAGAGGACGTATGGAGATTCGCATTGACGTGAAGGGTGTTTCCTGCCACGGTTCCGCTCCGGAAAGAGGAGACAATGCAATCTACAAGATGGCTGATATCCTTTCCGATGTTCGTGCATTAAACAACAACGGCGATGCTGAGTCTACATCTATCCGCGGATTGGTTAAGATGTTAAATCCGAAGTACAATGAGCAGTGGAAAGAGGCTCGTTTCTTAGGAAGAGGAACGGTTACCGCTTCCGAGATCTTCTTCACATCTCCTTCTCGTTGTGCAGTAGCGGATAGTTGCGCTGTATCTCTTGACAGAAGAATGACTGCCGGAGAGACTTGGGAGTCCTGCCTTGAGGAAATCAGACAGCTTCCTGCAGTAAAGAAGTACGGCGAGGATGTAGTGGTTTCCATGTACAACTATGATCGTCCCTCCTTCACAGGATGTGTATACCCGATCGAGTGCTACTTCCCGACATGGGTACTTCCGGAGGATCACAAGTTATGTAAGGCTTCCGTTTCCGCATACAAGGATCTTTTCGGTGAGAAGAGAATCGGTGAAGTGGACACAGTGGCAGAGAGAGAGCCGAGACCTCTTCTTGACAAGTGGACTTTCTCCACAAACGGTGTTTCCATCATGGGAAGAAACGGTATTCCCTGTTATCGGATTCGGACCGGGAGCTGAGGCTCAGGCACACGCACCGAACGAGATTACCTGGAAGAAGGATCTCGTAACCTGTGCAGCATTCTACGCAGCACTTCCACAGTATTACTGTGACTAATATTTTCCTAAAGGAAAATAATTGTAGAGCGTAGGTAGTAGGTAATTATGGCGGGTGTAAAAGCCCGCCAAATCATAAAAACTAAAACAAGGCTGAGCCTTAAAGGAGAAAAAATGGATAAGAAAAAAGCATTTGAAGAGCTGGTAAAAGAGATTAAGGGATTGAAGACGGACGACATGTACTTAAACGACTTCTTCCTGACATGGGAAAAGTCCGATGATGAGTTAAAGGCAGTATGGGATGTAGCAGACGCACTCAGAAACTTAAGAGAGAGAAATATCTCTACGAAGGTTTTTGATTCCGGACTTGGCATTTCCTTATTCCGTGATAACTCCACAAGAACTCGTTTCTCCTTCGCTTCCGCTTGTAACCTTCTCGGATTAGAGGTTCAGGACTTGGATGAAGGAAAGTCTCAGGTTGCGCACGGTGAGACCGTTAGAGAGACTGCAAACATGATTTCCTTCATGGCAGACGTAATCGGTATTCGTGATGATATGTATATCGGTAAGGGAAATGCTTACATGCACGAAGTTGCGGAAGCTGTTGAGGCAGGAAACAAGGACGGCGTTCTTGAGCAGAGACCGACTCTTGTGAACTTACAGTGCGATATCGACCATCCCGACACAGTGTATGGCAGACGCTTTACATGTAATTCACGAGCTTGGCGGAATTGAGAACTTAAAGGGTAAGAAGCTCGCTATGACATGGGCTTACTCTCCCTCTTACGGAAAGCCGCTTTCCGTTCCGCAGGGTGTAATCGGTCTTTTCACAAGACTCGGCATGGAAGTTGTTCTTGCTCATCCGGAAGGATATGATGTAATGGGTGATGTTGTGGATGTTGCTAAGAAGAATGCCAAGGAGTCCGGCGGTTCCTTCAAGGTAACCAACGATATGAAGGAAGCATTTAAGGATGCGGATATCGTTTATCCGAAGTCTTGGGCTCCGTTCGCAGCGATGGAGAAGAGAACCAACCTCTACGGAGAGGGAGACACAGAGGGCATCAAGGCTCTGGAGAAGGAGCTTCTTGCACAGAACGCACAGCACAAGGATTGGGCTTGTACTGAAGAGATGATGAAGCTGACCAAGGGTGGAAAGGCTCTCTACATGCACTGCTTACCGGCTGACATCACAGGCGTTTCCTGCAAGGAAGGGGAAGTAGATGCTTCCGTATTCGATCGTTACAGAGATCCTCTTTACAAGGAAGCTTCCTTCAAGCCGTATGTTATTGCAGCTATGATTCTTTTAGAGAAGTTCAAGAATCCTGCAAAGGTTCTGGAAGAGCTGGAGAAGCGCGGACAGGATCGTATCATGGATATCGAGAAGTAAGAAGATAGCAACGCTTTAAGCGCAATGCACATTACAAACAAGAAATTGCAAGCATTGCGAGATGATGAATTAAAGACAGAGCGCTCCGAGTAATCGGAGTGCTCTGTTTTTCTTTCATTCTTAACAAGTGGCGCAGGCGAAGCCTGAGACAGCTTGTTTGTGAAAATAAATAGGAAAATAATTTCTCTTTTTCAGATTTGAATAGAAGTTTTTTTGTTTAAATGGTACAATCAAGGATATCTTTGAGATAGCTTGCGGATGGCTTTGTATTGTTATTTGGAATGGCTTTTGAAGTGGCTTTTGAAGCGGCTTGTAAAAAAAGGTTTTTGCAATGCCTTTTGCAATAGCTATAGGTGTTGAAAGGAGAAGTGGAAATGGACAGTATTGCAGAGAGAATCAGCGAGGTCGGAATTGTTCCGGTAATCAAGCTGAAGAATCCGGAAAGAGATGCCGTGAATTTAGCGAAGAGCCTTTGTAAGGGAGGGATTCCGATTGGAGAAGTAACATTTCGTGCGGAGGGAGCCGACACGGCGCTTCGACTTATGAGTACGGCGGTTCCGGAAATGCTCCTTGGAGCCGGTACGGTTACCACGACGGAGCAGATAGACAGAGCCATAGACGCCGGTGCAAAATTCGTGGTATCTCCCGGTTTTGATGAGGATTTGATTCGTTACGCACAGGAGAAGAACATTCCGATTTATCCCGGAGTAAGCTCTGCAAGTGAGTATCACAAGGCTTTAAAGTATGATTTAAAGCTCTTGAAATTCTTCCCTGCAGAACAGCTTGGCGGGCTTCCGATGATTAAAGCTCTTGCAGGTCCCTTCCCTATGTTTAAGATTATGCCCACAGGAGGTATTTCTCTGAAGAACCTTGGAGAATATATGGCTTCTCCTCTTATTGCCGCTTGCGGCGGAAGCTATATGGTAAAGGACAAACTGATTGAAGACGGAGAATGGGAGGAAATCACGAGACTTTGTGAGGAATCCGTTGCCATTATCAAAGAAGCAAGAATGCATAGATGAATAGATATAGGGTGAGTATTACATTTTCAATGCAATTAGATAGTTTTAAAGAAAAATCAGATAGAGAATAGTTGGAGGTATTCATGTCAAAGGTAGTCTGTTTTGGAGAAATTATGCTGCGTCTGCAGCCCTATAATTATGAGCGTTTTATTCAGGCGGAAAGAGTGCAGTTCAGCTTCGGCGGAGCGGAAGCGAATGTAGCGGTTTCTCTTGCGAATTTCGGAGTGGATATTGCCTATGTTACGAAGCTTCCTGCACATATGGTCGGACAGGCGGCAATCAACTCTCTTAGAAGATACGGGGTGGATACCTCGAAGGTTGTGCGCGGAGGGGACAGAGTAGGGATCTATTTCAATGAGAAGGGCGCTTCCCAGCGTCCCAGCATCTGTACTTATGACAGAGCGCATTCCGCTATTTCCGAAGCAAAGAAAGAGGATTTTGATTGGGAAAGCATCTTTAGCGGTGCGGAGTGGTTCCATTTTACCGGCATCACCCCCGCCCTTTCCGAAAATGTACTGGAAATCTGTAAAGAAGCCTGTCAGGTGGCAAAGAAAAAGGGTGTAAAGATTTCCTGTGACGTCAATTATCGCAGTAAGTTGTGGACAAAAGAAGCGGCAAGAGAGGCTATGACGGCTCTTAGCGAATACATTGACATGATTATTATAAATGAAGAGGATGCGAAGATTGTTTTCGGAATCGAAGCGGATAAAACGGATGTCCATACCGGAAAGTTAAACAAGGAAGGCTACGAGGAGGTTGCCCGGAAGCTCATGGAGCAGTTCCGATTCTCCGAAGTGGCTATTACGCTTAGAGAGAGTAAGAGTGCCTCGGACAATGACTGGTCCGGCCTTCTTTATGACGGGAAGGAATGTCTCTTCTCGAAGGTTTATCCGGTGCATATCGTAGACCGTATCGGCGGAGGAGACAGCTTTGCGGCAGGACTCATTTACTCTCTCTTAAAAGGAGATACCGGCAGAAAAGCACTCGAGTTTGCCGTGGCGGCTTCCGCACTAAAGCACAGTATTGAGGGGACTACAATATGGTTACGGTTCCCGAAGTGGAGAAGCTTGCCGGCGGAGACAGTTCCGGAAGAGTACAGAGATAAGCTGATATTTTGAACTATAAAAGGCGGTATTTAGCATTTGCTAATATTTTTTTATAGTTGCTTTTTGGAATAAGCACTATACTTTGTGAAAAAAATGGCGTAAAATTCTACATAGTAGCTATGCGGCGGCATTTTTTTGATGCTAAGAGACATGAAAGATTAAAAAAATCCGAATTGTCCGCACCGTGGAAGAGATGGAAGCAGATTCAGGAAAGGAATAGGGAAAAGCTATGGATCAGGAAAAGTTACAGCGCATTTTAAAGAAGATGGAAGAGCGTGATTTATCACAGATGATTATTACAGACCCTCCTGCAATTTTTCTACTTAACAGGAAAGTGGATTATTCCGGGAGAAAGAATGCTCGCTTTATATATTAATACGAAGGGCGTGAAGCACCTTTTCGTAAATCGTATGCTTCCGCAGGAGAAGGACTTAGGCGTTGAGATTACTTATTTTGACGACACGGAAGATCCTGTAGCGATCCTCTCCGGCGTGATTGAGAAGGATAAGCCGATCGGTATCGATAAGACTTGGCCGTCCCGTTTCCTTTTACGCCTCCAGGAATTAAAGGCAGGAAGCTCTTTCGTGAACGGTTCCGTTATCGTAGATAAGGTTCGTCAGATTAAGAGTAAGAAAGAGCAGGAGCTGATGATTGAGTCCTCTCTTGTAAACGATAAGGTTATGGAAGAGCTTGTTCCTTATGTTGTGAAGGGACTTTCCGAGAAGGAATTAAATGCCGTTACCAGAGATCTCTTTAAGAAGCACGGTTGCTCCGGTGTATCCTTTGACCCGATTACCGCATACGGACACGGTGCCGCAGATCCGCACCATGTAACGGATGACAGCAAGGGAAAGAAGGGAGATTGCGTAATCCTTGATATCGGCGGCGTGTTAAACGATTATATCTCCGATATGACTAGAACAGTATTCATCGGTGAAGTTAGTGAAAGACATAAGGAGATTTACCAGATTGTTCGTGATGCGAACTTAAAGGGTATCGCTATGGCAAAGCCCGGAAACAGAATGTGTGATGTGGACCTTGCTTGCCGTAACTATATCGAAGAGAAGGGTTACGGACAGTATTTTACGCATAGAACCGGACACTCCGCAGGAATCGAAGACCATGAGGTTGGAGACGTTTCTTCCGTAAATGAAGAAATCATCGAAGTTGGACAGTGCTTCTCCGTAGAGCCGGGTATCTATATTCCGGAGGAAAATATCGGTGTTCGTGTAGAAGACCTCGTAATCATTACAGAGGATGGATGCAAGATCTTAAACCACTACACCAAGGACCTTCTTGTAGTGAAGGAAGACGGAAGCCTTGTAGTTGCAGAGTAAAATCCGTAGGGCTTAAATGAGCTTGACAGATTGCATTCGACAGATTGAACTCGTCAGGGAAGATTCAATCTGTATACTGGAAAGCGATTAAAACAGAATAAAAGGATAGCGTGACTATAGCTGATGCGGAAAGCAAGTAGACTATACTTGCAAAGGCGGAGCTATAGTCACATCTATGATAAAAAATTAACAAACTTGACAAAATGCTATAGGAAAAGAGATTTTGTCATAAAGAGGGAGAGAGACAATGGCTAAAATTACTGAAGGAACAATGCCCTATTTGGGATATGAGACATATTACAGAATTGTAGGAGAGAAGAATCCGGATAAGGCACCCTTACTTTTATTACACGGTGGACCGGGCTCCACACACAACTATTTTGAGGTGCTGGATGACCTTGCTGACAGAGATAACAGACAGATTATCATGTACGACCAGATTGGATGCGGAAACTCCTTCGTGGACGGACATCCGGAGCTTTGGACGAAGGAAACTTGGGCAAATGAGCTTGTGGCTCTTCGTGAGCATTTGGGACTCGATAAGGTGCATCTTCTCGGACAGTCCTGGGGCGGTATGCTGGCAATCATCTATGGTTGCGACTATGCACCGAAGGGAGTAAAGAGTATCGTGCTTTCTTCCACCCTTCCTTACAATGCCATCTGGGAGAGTGAGCAGAAGCGTCGTGTAAGCTATATGACCGCGGAGCAGCAGGCTGCTATTAAGAAGGCGGAGGATACAGGAAATTACGACGATCCCGACTACCTTGCAGCAATCAATGTTTTCATGGAGAAATATTGCTACGGCGTAATCAACGAAGATTCTCCCGAGTGCTTAACCAGAAAGAAGAAGGCAGGAGTTGAGCCTTATGTAGTAGGCTGGGGACCGAATGAATTTACACCGACAGGAACGCTTAAGGATTATAACTACATGGAGAAGCTGCACAGCTTTGCTTATCCGACCTTAATCTGTGACGGTTCGGAAGACCTCTGCTCCCCCTATATCGCTAAGATGATGTATGATGCGATTCCGAATGCAAAGTGGGAGCTCTTCGCTTACTCCAGACATATGTGCTTTGTGGACGAAGGCCCCAAGTACAAGGAGATTCTCTTAAAGTGGTTAAATGAGAACGACTAAGCGCTAAAAAGATAAGGTGCCGATGATACAGTGCGTTGATATAGAGAAGTTGCCTGTTAAAAGCGGGTGACTTCTCTTTTTTCTATAAAATAATATTCGTACTCCATCGATTCATATTGTATTACTAGAACAGAAAAAGAGATATACAGGAACATAAGGAGTAAAGTACTAACCTAGGCATACTAAAGTTGCAGCGCGTACGTAAGTTCTGAAAATCGTTTCGGTAAAGACAAGGAGAATGAAGAACCAATATGATTCTTTCCAAGAAACAGTACACATCATGGGACAATATTCTGATTCCATACAAAAGCAGTGAACGCAGTACTGTCTTGTATTCGCTTATTAGACTTCTTGAATATATTACACCTACAATACAGATTGCAGTGAATGCTCTGTTTATTGAAAAGGCTTTGTCATATCTGTCAGGAAGAAGTTCTCGTGAGGAATTGCTCCTTCCTATTCTTATGCTAAGCGGAATTATTGTATATGCCCGAATCTGTAAAGTCCTAGCCGCTTTGTGTATGAAACATGTCCAAAATGGGATTCGGGCTCAATTTCATACAGCGATCATTCAAAAATGTGCCAGACTGACCTACGAGAGTATTGAAAACGAGGAAATATGGGAGCTGTTTCAGCGGATTAATAACAAGCTCGAAGACAGAATGACTATAGGGTTTCAAAACAGTGTTGAACTGATTGGAATGGGAGTTCAAATTCTTGGTTTTCTTGGTGCACTGATGTTCAGTGCTTGGTGGGGCCGCGCTTATTGTCGTTATCTTGTCTGTGCCTATTATGATTCTGGGAATCAAGGGAGGACAAAAGCAGTACGAAGCCGAAAGAGAAACCGGAAAATACGAGATTCGATATGAATACCTTAGCGACATCATGACAAATCGTGATTCTGCAAGGGAGCGCAGCTTGTTCCATTATCAGGAGAGGTTAATTCTGCAATGGAATAAATTATTTGAAAAAGTAAAGTACCTTCAGCGGAAGGTAACAATCAATACTATGCTTCGTATGAAGGCTGTGAATCTGACTATGTCTTTAGCCATGTTTATGGTTGACCTCATTTTGCTATTGGCGGTTGCAAAGGGGAAGGTGTCAGTAGGCATGTTTATTGCATTAACACAGGCCTCTATTGGTATCATATCCATTATGTCCTGGGAATTTTCAGACCGCATTAAGGAATTTGCCACACAGAGAGAGTTCTTCAAAGATATCACGCATTTCGCATCTCTTCCCGAAACAGAGGGCGCTACATCTGAACCCGCTCCGCCTGTTCCGTTACAATCTATTGAGTTTCGTCACGTTACATTCCGCTATCCAAACACAGAAAAAGAGGTGCTTCGTGACTTGTGCCTGAAAATGGAGCCGGGAAGACATTATGCGGTTGTTGGCAGAAATGGGGCCGGAAAAACCACCCTCACCAAGCTGTTAACTGGTCTTTATACAGATTATGAAGGAGAAATCCTGATAAACAACAAATCGATAAAGAACTATGCGGCTTCTGAACTGAAGAGTTTTTTTGCTGTCCTATTTCAGGATTTTTGCCCGTTATCACATTTCTCTTCGGGATAACATTGCCATTGGAGATATCAGAAACTTTGGCAATCCGGATACAGATCGGAATATAGAAAAAATTCTTGATGAGCTGAACATGACAGATAATATACGAACACTTCCCGATAAGATGAATACCCACCTGGGAAAACTTGACGAAAAAGGTGTGGATTTTTCCGGCGGCCAGTGGCAGCGGCTTGCCATTGCGCGTGTTATGTTGTCCCCTGCACCCATGTATATTTTAGATGAACCGACAGCAGCACTGGATCCAATGAGTGAATCAAAGATATATGGGGATTTTGAATATATTAGCCGGCAAAAAACTACATTGCTAATCTCACATCGCCTTGGTGCCACAAAAACAGCGGATTATATTCTGGTTCTTGATGATGGGCATATTGTCCAGCAGGGATCCCACGCTACGCTGATGCAATATGACGGACTGTACAAGGAAATGTATGATAGTCAAAGGAGTTGGTATCAATGAAGAAAAAGCATCTGGTTTTTCGCAGAATGATATTCGATATGTTCAGAATCAGCCCCGGAATGACTACGCTTTATTGCCTGTTTGATGTTTTGCATGCTGGCGGTTATATTCTTGTCATGCTCTGTACTGAAAAATTGTTCGACAGTGTTCCTCTGCTTGCTGCAGGCTCACCGTTGTCCGTGTCACTCCGGCCGCTTCTGTTTCTTATCATGGCAACAGTATTTTTTGAGATTGCGAACAGTTTAAGTAATTTCCATATCGAGCATCTTTCCCCTAAGATACTCAGTCATTTCTACAAGCGTATCTATATAAAAGCATCCCATATTTCGCCGATAGATTACGAACGTCCGGAATTTCTTGATATGCTCAATAAGGCCTTGCAAGGCGTGGAATATGGTTTTTTTGCTTCCAGCCTGATTCTGATGGTATTTACCTTCTATGTGCCTTACTTCATTTTATTGGGGGTGTACCTGCAGCACATTTCACCCATACTGATTCTGATTGTTCTGCTGATTTTTACGCCGGTCATTCTTGGCCAAGTAATACGGTTTCGGTTGTTTTCCGAAGCGGAAGATGCGATTGCCCCAATCAGGCGAGCTACTGATTATTATGAACAAGTCGTCTGCAATCGAGAGTTTTTTAAAGAAACACGAATTCTTGGTATCGTAAACCACTTTATGCAGCTATATCAGGATGGAGTTATCCTAATCAATCAGAAAACTTTGACTGCCGAAAAAAAACATATCAGGATAGATGCTGCCCTGAGACTGTTTACTATCGGTGGATATATCGGTATCCTTCTAATGTTGGTAAACAGTTTGATTCAAAAAAAGTGATTTCTCCAGGAGCTTTTTTTCCGCTGTCTTCGCATCTGTAAATATGATGTATGCGCTTGCTGAGGAAATGGTTACAATGTTCTCGGGGCAGATTACACAATACGCAGTATCTATTCAGAACTACCATTCATTCATTGATCTTCCGGAAAATGCAAAAGAAGAAGGAAGTTTCGACAAAACGAAAGGCATCACTCTTGACAACGTTCATTTCAGTTACCCGAATACGCAGACAGAGACAATACGCGGAATTAGCCTTAAAAATCCAGCCGGGTGAAACCGTATCCATCGTTGGTGAAAAACGGTGCCGGAAAAATCGACTCTGGCAAAACTTATGCTTGGTTTATATGTTCCGGACAGAGGAACCGTCCGTATTAGTGGACTTGACAGCGAAAAAAAGTCGCTTCACGGTGCATATATCAAAAATTGTGCCGCTGTTTTCCAAGATTACCAACACTATCTCACAACACTGGAGGAAAACATTACCATAAGCAGCAATAATAGCTGTTACAATAAGCTTGTTAAACTAAACCATGTTTGTGAAAGGGCCAAATTGTTAGTCAACAGTGATTCCTTCCCACAGGGGTTTAGTACCATGCTGTCCAGAGAATTCGGGGGTGTGGATTTGTCAGGCGGACAATGGCAGCGAATTGCGATTGCTCGCGGAATATTCCGTGAACATGACATCATTGTTTTAGATGAACCGACATCTGCGATTGATCCGATTGAAGAAAGTCTCATGTATCAAAATTTCAAAGAAATATCCGAAGGAAAAACTGCTATTATAATTACACATCGCCTTGGCGCTGCCAGAATTGCTGATCGGATTATAGTGTTGAAAGATGGCATTATAGATGATATAGGCACTCATGAGGAACTGATTAACAAAGGTGGAGTGTATTCTGAAATGTATAGAACGCAAGCCCAATGGTATGAATAGAGAGTATAAAAGTTTTTCTGAAAAAACGAAAATAGAGTAAAGAATTTGGAATGGCATAAAGTCGGAAAGGAAGCAAAATGGGAAGAAAAGTCAAATCTTGCTGTAATCGGGTTAGGACAAAGAGGCGCAGAGCTTTGTGAAAAATGTCTATACGGAGCACCCGGATGTGGAGTTTATTGCGCTCTGCGATGTATATGAAGACCGGGTGGAGGAGACTGCCCGGGTGTTAAAGGAGATGGGAAGGGTAGAGCCGAAAAAGTTTTCCGACTATCGAGAGATGCTGAAGATGCCCGAATTGGACGCAGTGCTTATCTGTGCCTCATGGGAAATGCACAGTGAAATGGCAAAGGACTGCATGCGCGCAGGAAAGGCGGTAGCCTGTGAGGTGGGCGGTGCCTATTCCCTGCAGGAGTGCTGGAAGCTCGTGGAGTGCCATGAAGAGACGAAAACACCGCTGATGTTTATGGAAAACTGCGTGTACGGAAGAGATGAATTGATGGTTCTTCGTATGGCGGAAGAAGGCGTTCTTGGGGAAATTGTGCACTGTGAGGGAGGCTATCGCCATGATCTAAGAGAGGAGATCTCCTTTGGACGGGAAAAACGTCATTATCGTTTAGATAACTATATTCATCGAAATACGGAAAATTATCCGACGCATGAGCTTGGACCTATCGCAAAAATCCTGCATATCAATAAAGGAAACCGAATGTTGACTCTGAGCTCTATGGCATCCAAGGCTTGCGGCTTACGAGAGTATATCCGGGATAAAAAGCCGGAGGATCAAGTTCTTCGGAATACGGTTTTTCAGCAGGGAGATGTGGTCAATACCATGATTCGCTGTGCAAATGGAGAAACAATTCTTCTGACCTTGGATACCACCCTTCCTCGCTACTATTCCCGAGGCTTTACCGTGCAAGGCACAAAGGGGATGTATAGGGAGGACAATGCCTCTATTTTCCTGGATAATGACGAGGGGGCGAAAGACCATTTTGCGTGGAAAAAGCAGTGGGGCAATGTAGAGCGTTTTCGTGAAAAATACGAACACCCGCTCTGGAGGGACTACCTCAAGGCGGGTGTGAAAAAAGGACACGGCGGCATGGACTATCTGGTCTTTTCCGACTTCATAAAGGGAATACAGGAAGGCAGCCCGATGCCCGTGGATGTGTATGATATGGTGAGCTGGATGAGCATTTCCGCCCTTGCGGAAGAATCCATTGCCCTCGGGGGACAGCCGGTCGCTATTCCCGATTTTACAAATGGGTAAGTGGATTAAATAAGTTCTTTACTCCACTTTGGTACAATACATAAAGTAGCAATGCCCACTGGAGAGATGTTGAACTCCTCGCAGATTCGGGCGGATTAAGTAATTATCCTTGGAAAATACCATCGGAACCATGGGCAGGTCCTTTAAGAGGAGCTGCTCTGCTTTATGCAATGCCTTGGAACGCTTCTTCCCGTCCGTTTCTTTTGTGGCGGTTTCTATGAGAGAATCATATTTATCATTATGATAATGAGCGCAGTTGTTTGGATCTTCGGAACGGAAGAGGTTCAGCAGTTGCAGAGGCTCATCATAGTCATAGACCCATGCAAAACGGCTAAGCTCAAAGTCTCCTGTTTTCTGGGCTTCGGAAACGGCCTTCCAGTCTCGGGTATCGATTTCCATCATAACCCCGAGCTCTTTAAATGTACTTTGCAGGTATTCCGCAATACTGTCGTTGGCTCCTCCGGCATTGTTCAGATATTTTACCTGCGGAAATCCCACTCCGCCGGGATATCCGGCTTCCTTCATGAGTTTTTTTGCTTCTTCCAGATCTTTTTCATACTCATCAATATGGAAGGGGCTCTTATACTCTTTTAGGCTCTTCTCCATAAAGGAGCTGCCGTTAGCAGGATCGCTTACACCTTCACAGACAAGGCTTGCAGCAGGGCTCCGGTATCCTTCAAAAATAGTATCTGCGATATGCTTTTTATCAATAGCAAGAGCAAAGGCTTTCCGTATCTTCACATCATTAAAGGGAGGCTTTTCCGTATTAAAGACTATCCCGGAGGTTCCCAGGAGAGGATAAGCCTTAAAAGCGTCGGAGTTTCGGAGATTTGCCATTTCCTCAGACGGAATACGGTTCGTAACATCCAGACTTCCCTCCAGATAGGCATTGTAAGCGGAATTATCGTCGCCCGTAAGATGGAAGACCAGCTCTTCTACCGTTACCTATCCGCATCGTAGTAGTAGGGATTTTTCTTTAGAGAGATATAGTCCCCGTTTACGTATTCACTCATCTGATATGCACCGTTAGAGATGTAGGAGGAAGGGTCTGTGCACCAAGATTCCCCCTTTTCCTCGATAATATCTTTTCTAAGGGGAACAAGGGAGGTAAACGCAACAACTTTATCAAAATAAGCAACAGGACTGTAGAGTTGAATAACCAGCGTTTTTTCATCCGTTGCCTTGACTTGGAGCGCTTCGAGATTTCCGTGGCTGGCTTCTTCATATCCGGCAACCATGTTTAACATATCGTAGCTATAGGGAGCTGCCGTCTTCGGGTCTACCAGTCTTTTAAAGGCATAGACAAAATCATCGCTCGTGAGATCCTTTCCGTCAGACCATTTCAGTCCCTCTCTAAGAGTGAAGATCCAAGTTACCTTATCCTTGGAAACTTCCCAGCTTTCCGCCATGGCGGGAAGAATGCTTCCGTCTTCACCGTATTTTACCAGACCTTCAAAACAGTGCATAATCATCGTTCCTCCATCTAAGGTGGAATTACGCTGCGGATCCATGGTTTCCGGCGACGGACCGATGCAGACATCGAGCTTTGCAATCGGATCCCCCTCTCCGGCGTTTAAGTTCTGTTCTCCTTCTGCCGCAGCGGAAGCCTTGCTTTTATTTTTCTTCCCGCCGCAGGATGCGAGAGAAAGAGCAATCATACTCAGGCAGAGAATCTTCGCCAGTACTTTTTTCATATAAACCTCCTTGTATCATTTCCTTCCTTATAAAAATGCAAAGATGATTTCCTGATAAGAATTGTAGCGGTATTTCCTTAGACGCTGTATAATCTCTAAGGCTGTACTACCAATTTCGGCGAAAAATCACAAAATAATTATATGAAATTAAAGAAGAATGAAGGTTTATACGGATGAGAGAAGAGGAGAATCAAGAGAAGAGCAGAAATCGCATAAAAGGAATCCTCTCTATTATTCTTTCCGCTGCCGGTTTTGCAGGAATGGGATTTTTCGTAAAGATGGCAGGAAACGTGCCGGTTATGGAAAAAGCCATGTTTAGAAATGCGATAGCCGCGATAATCGCGCTCCTTATGATGAAACAGGGCAGGGTGTCCTTTTATGTGGAAAAGGAAAACAGGAGCAGTCTCTTCCTGCGTTGCTTCTTCGGAACGAGCGGTTTGCTTTGTAATTTCTGGGCACTTTCCTATCTTAAGCTGGGAGATGCCAGTATACTACAGAAAATGGCTCCATTTTTTTCCATTATCATGTCCATCTTTATATTGGGAGAGAGGCCGAACAAGATTGCGATTCTTTCCGTAATCCTTGCCCTGTGCGGTGCGGCCTTTGTGGTAAAACCCGGTCAGGGGACTTCTGGGATTTCCGGCTTTGATAGGACTTCTTGGCGGATTTTGTGCCGGAACGGCATACACCTTTGTGCGAAGATTGGGCTTAAGGGGAGTCAAGGGACCGCAGATTGTTTTTTATTTTTCGCTTTTCTCTCTCATTGCGGTTTTGCCCTTTTGCATACTGCAAGGTAGGGCTATGAGCGGAAGAGAGCTTCTTTTTTTACTGGGCGCCGGAATATGTGCCGCTATGGGGCAGATTTTTGTTACGAAAGCCTATGCCTATGCCCCGGCAAAGGAAATCTCGGTCTATGATTACAGCCAGGTACTCTTTTCCGCCCTTTTGGGATTTTATCCTGCAGGAAGTACCGGACCTTTTCAGCTTTATCGGCTACGCTCTGATATTTGGTGTTGCCCTTTGGAAGTGGAAGAAAGGATAGAGAAGAAATACAATACAGCATGTACTATGAGGAAGTAAAATGAAGGAAGTAAAACAGAATCAAATGAACGAAGTGAAACAGAATCAATTAAACGAAGTGAAACAGAATTTAATGAACGAAACGATACAGAAGAGGAAATCGAGGCGCGTATTTTCCAAAAAACAACTGAGTGAAGCGCTTTTACAAAAAGATAGAAGAAAAAATCAGAAAGATTGATGTAAAGCATGATGTCAATATAGAACTCATAGAAGACGGAAGTAAAGCCTTTGCAAGCTTTGGAAAGAGCTACGGGCTGTTTAAAAATGTACGGAGTCTTATCCTATTGAAAGGGAATCCGGGAATGCGCCACTTTCGGGAGAAAATGGGCTATTATGGAGAAAAGCTTCTCCTCTTTCGCGGAGAGCTTGGGCCTGGACACCTGCTGGGTGGGCGGAACCTTTGACCGGGAAAGCTTCTCTTATCCGGAGGAAGAACATATACAGGCTGTGATTCTACTTGGCTATGCCGGAGACGGAGGAATCCGGGAAAAACTTTTCTCATCCCTTCTTCATAAGAAGAAACCTTGGGAAGCCTGTATAGAAGGAGACAGCCCCTATCCGAAGTGGGTAAAAGAGGGAATGGAGGCGGTTGCTCTTGCGCCGAGTGCCTTAAACAAACAAAAGCCCTTCTTTCATTATCATAATGGAATCTTGACTGCGACAGTGAAAAATGACTTTGAGATGGATATGGTGGATTTAGGCATTGCCAAGCTGCACTTTGAGCTTGGTGTGGGAAGCGGACACTTTGTTCTGGGAAACGGTGCAGAGTTCGCTCCGGAGGGCTGATGTATCATACCAAGAATAAGTAGATAGAGCATTGATGCAAAACTTATAAATTGTTTTTTTCAAGAGTTTTATTATTGTTTTTTTATAATTATTTTTTTATTTTTTTCTTGCTTTTCTCCTTCAAGTAGTATGATTAAGCACGTTGCGTGAAAAAAAGACAACTTAATTGTGCACAATACAGTAGGGGTTATCCTGAAGGATTTGATGGGACTCCGGAAATCGAGAGAAATAAACGTGATTGAGCTTCATAGTGTACAGAGAATAGACAGCTTGTTACTATGAAAAGGAATTCATGAAAAAAGGGAGAATACAAATGAGAAAGAAGAATCTTAGTGTAAAAGTAGCGGCACTTGCAATGTCCGGAACCCTTGCTATGGCTCCGATGACCGTTAGAGCAGCAGAAGCAAGCACGGCTGCACCGGCGACTACAAGCACAAGCAGTACAGAAGCATCTGCCACTGCCGCAGCTCCGGCAGCAAGTACAGCGACAACTCCTGCAACAAGCACAGCGGCGACCGCCGGAACAGGTGCAACTGCAAGCACCGGAACAGCAGCAACAGCGACCACGGAAGCGTCAGCTCCGGCAGCCGCAGCTACCCCGGTTACCGTAGCAGAGGCACCGGCAGATCCCGCCACCACAGTTCCCAACAATGTGGATACTGTAGTGCCAGATGATAATAAGCAGGGAACGGATATTAAGGCGAATGCAAGTGCGAAGCTTGGTTTTTTCACCTTACCTTTAGCGGATATCAATGCATCCATTTCTGCAGAAGATGCCAAAGGGGATAAGACTATTGCTGAAAGCAATCCTAGATTAGAGAATAATAGTATTACTGCATTAAAAAACAAAGATGTGGTGATGCAGGGAGACCTTTCTATTGCCAAAGAGGATGGAGCTGAGACCTATGACAGTACCGCTACTGCAGCCCATGATGTAAACAAAGAAGATAGCTATTCTTTGAAAGCCGACTTGGATGTTACAGCAGTGAATAATGCCATTAATGCCTCTGCTGATTTTATTCCGAATTCCAACGACATTTCCGTAAATAATATGGAAACAGGACTTCGTGCCAGCTTTACTTTTGGTAATGACCTGGATGGAAGCTTCCATACACCGACAGATTTAGAAGATGCCAAGAAGCATTATGAGCTTAGCTCTGCTGACGGAAGTCCTATGATTTACCGTATCAACTATGCAAATTCCAAGTTTGCAAAGGATAAAGTCAGCATCGCCATGGACTTGGATTTAACGAAGATGACTCCATTGGTAAACCGTTATTCCTCAGCCGGAGCCAATTACAAAAATCTGTATGGAACAGATCCTGTTACCGGAAAAGAAAACCATATTGAGAACTACAATTATCCTGCAAGTGAATATAAAACACGTTATCAGACCAGTGTCTTTGGAAACTTAAAGGAGCTGATTAATAACTCTGCTAAGAAGATTCAGTTGGTGATGAAGGGGGTTAAGCTGAATTCCGCTTCCTCTAACCGAGTGGAAACAGAGACAGAAAATGAAAAGACCACAACTACTGAAGGAACCGTTCATGGAACATTAGTCGGATATATGAAGGCTGACATGGGTATGAATCGTGTAAAAGGTAAAGCTTCTTATGTTTGGGGGGCTATTCAGAATGATGCCGGTCGGGACAGTGTAACAGGTCAGAATAATGATAAGGTAAATCTTACCGTGAAGTTCACTACCACAGAAAAGAAGGAAAAGCCGGTTCAACCTGAGGAGCCGACACAGCCTGTTAACCCGGGCAATGGAGGAAACGGCGGTAACGGTGGCAATGGCGGAAATGGCGGTGGAGACAGAACTCCGATTATTCCGACTGTGACTCCTGTTGTAACACCGAATGAGAATACTCCTGCTGATCCGGGACAGGTTCTTGGTGTAGACCGTCCGGTTTCGGTTGAGAATGCAGTAAGTGTTGAGGAGAAAAAGGGAGAGGTACTTGGTGCAACTCGTCCGAGTACTAAGGCAGTGGCTACCCGTGCAACGGTTTCTACAGGAGACAACAATTACTCCGCTCTTTGGGCTTCCCTTTTCGGACTGTCCTTAGCTTCTCTTGCAGGTTTTGTAGTACTTCGTAAGAAGGAGCAGATTTAAAAAATGGAGTTTCTTTAAGAAAAATAACTCTTATAAAAAAGGCTGTAAAAAAATTAGAGCTGACGTATTTATTGCTGTGCCGACCTTTTGAGGGGTAATCTGAGCCCGTGGGTACTTGCGAAAAACAAATGAAATGCTGTTTTTCGCTTAGTATCCCCTACTGGGCGAAGTTAGCGAGAGCGTGCCCCGAGAAGGGTCGACACAGCATAAATCAGTTTTGATTCTTTATAGCCTTTTTTGTATGCAAAGAAATAAGCACTTCAGATCACATAAGCTCTATTCAAGTTCTTAACTCTCCTCTTTCAAACTGAACTTTCCGACAAGACCGTTCATTTTTTCAGACTGTTTGGAGAGCTCCTTTGAGGCTGCGGCAGATTCTTCTGCAGTTTCCGTGTTGCTCTGTACGACAGAGGAAATACGGCTTAAGCCCTCATTTAGCTGCTTAATGCCCTTTGCTTCTTTTTCCGAGGCAAGGGATATAGAGGAAATGATATTGTTGATTTTTTGTGATTGCCCGGAAACGATAGACAAAGATTCCTTCGTTTCTTCGGAAATCCGTGCCCCCTTGTTAACGGCATCAATCGTTTCCTCAATCAGTAATGCAGTATTTTTGGCAGCCTTTGCCGATCTTTGGGCTAAATTTCCTACCTCATCCGCTACTACGGCAAAGCCCTTTCCGGCTATTCCCGCTTTTGCCGCTTCGATTGCGGCATTTAAAGATAAGATATTGGTTTGAAATGCAATATCATCAATGGTCTTGATTATCTTATGGATTTCATGTGATTTTTCCGTAATGTCCAGCATGGCAGAGTTCATTTCTTCCATTTTTTCATTGCTGTTACCGACTGCTTTCTCTGCTTCCTGCGAAAGACTGAGTGCGTTTAAGGTCATTTCTGCCGTTTCTTTTATGTTTATGGACATATCGTTCATGGTAAGGCTCAGTTCTTGAACGGCATTTGCCTGATTGGAAGCGCCTGTAGAAAGGGAGTCGGCAAAGGCATTTACCTTACCGGCAGCGGTATTGACCGAGAAAGAGCTCCCCTTGATTTCGCCCATGGTGCCGTTTAAATCTGCTAAGATGTCCTGCAGATTTTGTAATATGGGTGCATATTCTCCGATGTAGAGCTCCGTATTCCGAAAGTCCTCGGAGAGATTCCCTCTGGCAATCTGAGACAGCTTTTCCGACAAATCCTGAATGATGCTTTGTATTCTTTCCACTACCTTCTCTATACTTAGGAAAATGCTTCCGATCTCGTCCTGATAGGGATAGTGTATATCATGGGAAAAATCTCCCTGTGCAAGGGAGTCTCCTGCAAGTACGATTTTCTGTAGAGGAGCAAGACTCTTTCTTATAAAGAAATAGCCGGCAAAGACCAAGACAAGGATTCCCAAAAGAGCGAGAGGGACGGCAACCATAACCATACTGGAAATGGCAGAGGTATATTCTTTTTCGGAAACGGCGATAGAAACCCACCAGGTTACGCCCTCCACCCGAATCGGTCTTGCATTGTATTGAATCAGCTCTCCTTTGGCATTTCGAATATAGGTAGAGAAGGCTTCATTTTTTGCAAATAAGGCTTCTAAGATTTTTGCGCTCTTCTCCGGAAGGACCTCCTGTATGGTTTTTTCATTTTCTTCCTCGTTCATGCTGTACATGATTCGTCCGCTCGTATCGATGACACTGCTGTAAAGGGTTTTAAAACGCTTATCCTCCTGTTTTACGATGCCGAAGGCTGAGGTGTCCATATCTAAGATGACCACCCCTTTAAACTCATCTGCATAGAATATGGGAACAACTACGGAGACGACATATTCGTTTGTGCCGTAGTTCGGGTAGGCGTTCGTGAGTACCAGCCCCTTATTTTCCCGGGCACGGAGATAGTAATCTTGGTCTTTGTAGTTGACATAGGCAGCGTTTGTGACTTCTCGCTTCTCAACCTGCTCTCTTGTCATATAGGGGGCATATTCTTGTACGCCCTTATAAAAAGCTTCCGGCTCCAAAAATACTCCTGCACCGAGAAGGGCTTCGTTGTTTTTGATTGCGGAATACAGAGAATCCAGAATGGTGGTTTCCGCATTATATCGACTTGCCGGGAATGGCGGTACTGATAATGCGGGAATGGAACATGGTGCCGCTCATATCCTCTGTTTCCAAGACGCTTTCCATAGTCGTCATAGATGGTCCATGGGATTTGCGGGAATTCCGCCGGGGAGATCGTTTTGCTCAAAAATATACATCATCCCCTCTTTGATGGTGTTTCCGATGGTCTCTTCCCGTGAAACGACATTTTCCAGATCGGCAATGCCCAGACTGAATCTTATCGTTCATATTGCCAAGCAGGGATTGGTAGAGTGCATTTTTTCCCATATAGATAATGCTGATACTGATGGCGGACAGAACAAGAATACTTAAAATGCCGGTCATAATGGACATCCGAGAACTTAACTTCATCTTTTTCCAGCGGGAAACCGACTCGCTATCTGTGTTTTTCTTCATTTTTAACTTCCTCTCACACGAACAAAAACTGAATGCTTATTTATATCGTCCGAGAAAAGGGAGAGTATTAAAAAAATAAGTCTTACCGGAAAGATAAAATATAGAAAAGACAGAATAAAAAAATATTTATCACAAAAAGAGAAAGTGTGACATTTTGCAACACTAACTAGTTTATGGCTTCAGTGTTACAGTATCCTTGTAAGAAGAAAGGAGGAAAGATGAAACTCGAAGCAGGAAAAGTATTTTCCATAGCAAAAGAAAATTGTCCTCTTAGAGGATGCACGGTGTCTAAGGAGATAGAAGGCGGAAGCAATCCGATTATCATCTTTTCCTTGGATAAGAATACAGACATCAGTCCGGAGATTTTCTCGGAACATAAATTTCTGCTTCTCCATGAGGGAGACTTGGAGATTTATGGAAGAGAAGAAGAAAAGAAAGAGAAGATCTAAAAGGGCGGACAGTTTTATCTTCCGGGGAATCCGTTCTTTGTAGGATTGATGAGCCGGTAGGGATGTGCACAGAGACGGGCGCAGTATATACAGAAATTAATTTAAGGAGGGAAGATATCATGAATGAAGTAATTAAGGCAGGTGAGGTTTTTCGATTAAAGGATTTGCTGCCATACGGAGACGGAAAGATTGTCAACATGGATGTTGCGCACAACGAGAAAATGAAGTTTGTGCTGATGGCTTTTGACGAGGGGACGGGCTTAAGTGAGCATGCAGCTCCCGGAGAGGCGATTTTCTTTGCACTTGAAGGGGAGGCTATCATTAATTATGAAGGAACGGATCATACCATCCATGCCGGAGAGCAGTTCCATTTTGCTAAAGGCGGAAGACACAGCGTGAAAGCTCTCGGAAAGTTTAAGATGGCACTTTTGCTTACTTTGGAATAAGTTGATTCTAAGAGTACAATACTGAAAGCGAAATTGAAAAAGTAAATTCTAGTGCATAAGTAAAATTCTGAAAATTCTGAAAACACAAAAGAAGACTTGATAAAGGCACCTCCATTTCCGTACAATAGACTGTACAGAAATGGAGGTACTTTTATGATAGCGGTAAACTATACAACAATGAGAAATAATTTGAAGGAATACTGCGATTTGGCTACGGACAATGGAGAAACGATCATCATTACTCGAAAAGAAGATAAAAATGTAGTTGTTTTAAGCCTGGAACAGTTCAATGAGATGGAAAAGGAATTACGAAATGCACGGTATTTAGATAAGCTGGAAAGAGGATTTAAACAATTGCTGGAAGGTAAAGGAACTGTACACGAATTAATTGAGGAGTAAGATGAGAAAGATACTTATTGTTTCATGCAAGGGGCATTATGAAAAGTGATGTTGCTGACATTGGAATAGAACTTGCTAAAGTACCTTACTTTTTGTACTATAGGCTGTGCAGGATGGAGGTACTTTTTTGATTCTTAACAAGTGCTGTAGGCGAAGCCGGAGATATCTTGTTGCAGTAAAGTAATTAATCAGGAGATACAAGGAGGCATTTTATGATTATCGATCGTGTTGAGAACATGCAGTATTATGCACCGCTTCTGCCGAATCTGGAGAAGGGCTTGGAGGCGATTTCCAATTTAAAGAAAAAGGCGAGTTTGCACCGGGCAGATATGATTTTGACGGTGGCTTCTTTAAGGTGGAGAACGGAAGTACAAAGGCTTTTGCAGAGGGAACCTATGAGGCACACAAGAAATATATCGATGTGCAGATTATTGAAGAGGGTTCGGAAGAAATCGCTTGGGATACTTTAGAGCAGCTTACGGAAACCGTTCCTTATAGTGAAGAAAAGGATGCAGCTCGCTATACAGGAGACTTTGCCCATCAGATTAAAATTACGAAGGGGATGTTCTGGGCGGCTTTTCCATGGGACGGTCATAGACCGGGCGCTCACTCGAAAGAGGAGCAGAACTATACGAAGATTATTTTGAAGCTTCCGTTTAAGGCATAATCTTGGGAATGAGATTTTTTGTAAAATAGAGTAGAAGATGGTGAGAAAATGAATAAAAAGAAAGTAAGAATCGAGAATAAGGAGGAAATGCTGTGAATTTACAAATGATTGCAATTGTCCTCTTTATTCTTATGTATGTTGTGATGATTGCGAAGACAGAGTGGAGAATCTATGCTATCTGGGGTGTGGCCGTGCTCTTTGTGCTCTTTGGCATTTTAAAGAGAAATCCGCTTTACTGGCTTTCAGTGATCAACTGGAATGTTATTATGATGATCGGGGGAACCATGGTCATCGTCTACTACTTTATTGAGTCTAAGATGCCGAACCGCCTAGCGGAGATTATTTTGGAAAAATGTCCTACGGTGATGTGGGTGATTATCCTGATGTCTCTCTTTGCCGGTGCGGTTTCCGCTTTTATTGACAACGTGGCAACCGTCCTTATGATTGCACCGGTCGGGCTTGCGATATGCAAGAAACTGAAAATCAGTCCGGTACCGATGCTTCTTGCGATAGCCGTTTCTTCTAATTTACAGGGAGCGGCAACCTTGGTGGGAGACACCACCTCTATCATGCTCGGTGCCTATGCGAATATGAACTTTATGCAGTTCTTCTTTATGCATGGGAAGCCCGGTATATTCTTTGCGGTAGAGCTTGGGGCGCTCCTTACGGTTCCGGTTATGCTCTTTCTCTTCCATGACCTGAATCAGCCTGTGGAAGCGGAGGAAAAGACGAAGGTGGAAGGCATTTTCCCGACGATTGCACTCTGCGGAGTCGTAGTATGCCTGATTATCGCGTCCTTTATCCCGAATACGCCGAGTACAATTAACGGTATTATCTGCGTTGTGATTGCTCTACTTTGCATGGCAGTTGATTTTAAAATGAAGAAAATGCCGGAAAACATCAGGAAGGCGATTCTCTCCATAGACTTTGAAACGCTTTGCATCCTCACCGGCTTATTCTTGGTTATTCAAGGCATTACCGATGTCGGCATCATTGATATGGTGGCAAATGGAATTGCGAAGGTCGGGGGAAAGAACATTTTCCTTCTTTATACAATTATCGTCTGGGGCTCCGTGCTTTTCTCGGCCTTTGTCGATAATATTCCCTATGTGGCGACCATGCTTCCGATTATTACGGGAATCTCACAGTTACTGGGGATGGAACCCTACCTTCTTTATTTTGGACTCTTAAGTGGTGCGACCCTTGGTGGAAATATCACCCCGATTGGTGCCAGTGCGAACATTACCGCAGTAGGAATGCTTAAGCAAAACGGTTATACCGTAAAGTTCACCGATTTTATGAAGATTGGTTTGCCCTTTACCTTTGTTGCCGTGATGGCAGGGTATTTCTTTATTTGGTTCACTTGGCATTAAAATGGACGGTTAGAGAAAGAGCTATCGTATTTATAGAAATAGAGAGACATAGAAACAGAGTAATACATAAAATATATTTATTAAATACATAAATAAATATTCTATAAAAAAATAGCTTATAGAAAATTTCATCCCTGACGAAAAACATAGTATAGGCAAAAATAATTCATCTTTCCAAAGCCGGCAAAGGAGAGTATGGAGTGAGGACAGGGAGGTTCTCTGAATAGGACAGATACAGAGCGTATTGCCAAATCTAAAAACAATACGAATCGTATCAAAAAAAGTGCCTAATAGGAGGAAATTTATTTATGATTATTCAACACAATATCGGAGCAGTTAACGCACACAGAAATTTATTCAATAACAACTGGGGATTACAGAAAAATATTGAGAAGCTTTCTTCCGGTTATAGAATCAACCGTTCTGCAGATGATGCAGCAGGTCTTGCTATTTCCGAGGATATGCGTTCCAGAATTAATGGTATCGACCAGGCTACAGTAAACGCACAGGATGCAATCGGATTAATCCAGACCGCTGAAGGTGCTCTTACAGAGACTCACGCTATGTTACAGCGTATGGTAACTCTGGCTACACAGTCAGCTAATGGTACATATACTTCAGTTGCACGTGCTGATATTAAGTTAGAGGTTGATGCACTTAATGAAGAGATTTCAAGAATTGCAAAGTATACAGAATTTAATGGTGTTTACCCATTAAAGGGTGGATCAACAGCAGCGAATGCCGTTACCATAACTTTCCAAATTGGACCGAGTGCAGCTGAGACACTGAAAGTAAAGACTCTTGACATGGCGGCTGCATCAATTGGTGTTGGTGGAACAGGTACTAATGGAGTAGATGTAACATCTGTATCTTCTGCGAATGCTTCAATTAAAAGGATTAATGATGCCATCACTAAGGTTTCTTCTTACAGAGCTGAGCTTGGTGCAGCACAGAACCGTTTGGAGCATACCATTAACAACTTAAAGGTTACTTCCGAGAACATGACTGCAGCTGAGTCCAGAATCCGTGATACAGATATGGCTAAGGAGATGTCTGCATTTACTAAGAACAATATTCTTGTTCAGGCTTCTCAGGCTATGCTTGCACAGGCTAACCAGACTCCGCAGGGTATCTTACAGTTACTCAGATAATCTTATCGCATGGAGTAAATCGTTGATTTAACCTGTTATGCGGTTTATGGAGTCTCGATGGTATATTGCAGGTTCTGTAAACGAACGTGAAATGAACGAAACGAGATGCTGCGCGTTATGCGAGCATACCCGTTAAAAATGAAAAGTTGCCGGGCTAGGTAGGGGCCCGGCAACTTTTTTATGCTTATAGAATCATAAGAAGCTTTTTTACGTCTTCTTCCGTGGTTGCCCAGCCGGTGCAGATTCGCATAATGGAGTGGGTTTCGTCCGGATTATCCCAGTGTGTGAGCTCTACTCTGCCTTGGATTCGTTCCACATCCTCTTTTTTCATTAAGATAAAAATCTGATTTGTCGGAGAGCCGATTGCAAAGGGATAGCCCTTTTCCTTTAAGCCGGAGCGGATTTTCTCCGCCATCTTTATCCCGTGTTCTCCGATTTGAAAGTATAAATCATCCGTGAAAAGTGTATCAAATTGTACACCGAGCGCTTTCCCCTTGGCAAGTAGTGCGCCATGCTGTTTTATGATTGTCGGAGAGAAAGAAAAGTTTCCCTTTTGCGGGATGACTACCGCTTCTCCGAACAGGGCACCGCACTTTGTTCCGCCGATATAAAAGACATCACAGAGTCTTGCAAGATCGGAAAGGCTGACATCGTTTTTGGGACAGGCGAGGGCATAGGCAAGGCGTGCTCCGTCGATATAAAGAGAAAGCTTATATTCATTGCAAATATCCCGAATATCCTCCAGTTCTTCCAAAGAATAGAGCGTGCCGAATTCCGTGGGCTGAGAGAGGTAAACGAGCCTTGGTTGCACCATGTGTGCGTTGTTTCCGTCGGCATGGAAGTGCACCATATATTCTCGAATCTGTGCAGGGATAAATCTTTTCCCTCGATATGGGGAAGAGTCAGAACCTTGTGTCCATGAACTTCGATAATTCCCGCCTCGTGGGTAGCAATGTGCGCGGTATCGGCTGCAATTACTCCTTCATACGGGCGTAATATTGTAGAAATGACGGTGTCATTCGTCTGGGTTCCTCCGACCAGAAAATAGACATCTCCATCCGCAAGTCCACAGGCTTCTAAAACCTTCTTTTTAGCGGATAGGGTAAAGGGATCTGTCCCGTACCCGGGTGCCTTGATGAGGTTTGTTTCATAAAGTCTATTTAAAATTTTTTCGTGACAGCCTGCCAAATAATCAGAATTAAAATAGAGCTTATCCTCTCTGCCTTCCATTGCTATTTTCTCCTTAATCATCTCTTCTTGCTTGATTTTAACAATCTGTCTTTTTCTTACTATAAATTATCTTTGTTTATGGTCTAGACTTCTATTTTCTTTCCTTATAAATGGAATGATTATCTCTCTTTATCAAATGAAATTATTTTATTTTTTAGAGATACTCCCTTTACTTCCTTCTTCATCTCATCCCATTTCTTTTCCATGTCTTTCACTAAGGCAATCTGCGTTCTTGCACGGTCCAGGTTGTGTCCGGGACGCGCTGTATGGAAATAAACATCTCCCTCCAGATAGTCGGTTAAAAAGCGCATACCGCATTCCAAGGTCATAATCTTTGCGCCCTCCGGAAGAGATTCAATTTCTTTTTTGGTGAGTTTTCCTCCTGCTCCCTCTAAAAAGCCCTTTACATAGGTGGAAAAAAGCGGGAGAGAAAGTGAGACTTTTGTGAGATCCTTTTCGTCTTCTACAGCCGTATTTGCGCCGAAACGAATGGCATCTCCGAAGTCGAAGATGGAAAGACCGGGCATCACGGTATCCAGGTCAATGATGCAGAGTGCCCTTTCCGTTTCCGCATCAAAAAGGACATTGTTTAACTTGGTATCGTTGTGGCTTACTCGAAGTGGGAACTCTTTTTTTGCGAGAAGCTCCATAGCATAGGAGAGGTCTTTCTCATGATTTAAAAAGAACTGTACCTCTTCTTCGCAGTCCTTTCTTCTTCCGAACGCATCCTTTTTCCAGCACTTCCTTAAAGCGGGCAAAAGCGCTTTACACTGTTATGGAAGTCCGGAATGGTTTCGTGCAATTTCTCTGCCGGAAAAGAGGCGAGAAGATTCTGAAAATGCCCGAATGCACGAGCACTTTCATAGAAGTGCTCCGGCTTCTCCACGAGGTTATAGGACTTGGTTCTTTCTACAAAGAGGTAAACACGGAAGAAATTATCTTCTTCATCTTCATAGTAAGCTTTTCCCTCTTTCGTGGGGACAAGGCGTAAGCCCTCTCGCTCCGGATCTCCTCCTGCCTTTAGAATCTCCTTTTCCATAAAGGCGCAGACCAAAGAAACATTCTCCATAAGCTCTTTTGCATTTTTGAAAATGTTGGTATTCATTCTCTGCAGGATATAGTCCCGCTCCGCCTTTTACGAGGAAGGTATCGTTGATGTGTCCTGAGCCGTAGTGCTCGAAAGCCTTTACCTCTCCCTTGATTTGAAAGTGGGAGAGGGCGTTTTCTATTTCTTTTTTACTTAATTCTTTATTCATGATATGCGGTCCTATTTCATTTATCAAATTTCTTACTACATCATTTATTACTTTATTCACTAGATTATTTTATTACTTTATTCACTACATTGTTTTTATCACTTTGCATCAGTGTTTTATTACGGGTCTTCCGCTCCCGTCTTATTTCTCTTGTGAAGCTGTCTTTTAGATCCTAGCCCTTTACACCGCCACCGGTTACACCCGCAATGATCCGCTCGGATAAGAAGAGGTAGAGGATGAAGGTGGGAAGGAAGACGATGATTACGGAAGCAAACATCCCTGCCCAGTCTCCGGTGTACTTCATGGAGTTGATCATGGAGTAGAGCCCTACCGCAACGGAACGCACCTTGTCGGAGTTTCCGAAGATGAGGGAGATAAAGTACTCGTTCCATACATTGATGAAGTTAAAAATACTCACTGTGATGATACCGGGCTGTGCCATCGGAAGCATAATCAGCCAGAAGGTTTTTCCGGGAGGACAGCCGTCAATGGCGGCAGCTTCTTCGAAGGCACGGGAAATATTGGCAAAAAATCCCATTAGGAAAATGGTCGTATACGGGCACATTGATTCCCACATAAAGGAAAATCAAGGTCAATTTATTTGCCGTGACATTGTTTAAGATATCCAGTCCTGCCACAAGAGCAAAGAGCGGAAGTACAATCATTACCACCGGTACCCCCATGGAAGCCACGAAGGAATGCTGCATAAGCTTGTTTCCGAAAAACTCAAAACGGGACAAAGCGTATGCCGCCGGAGCACAAACCAAGATGAGTAAACAAACAGAAAGCAGAGAGTAGAAAAGGGAGTTAAAGAAAATGGTGGACACATCGGAGTTCACCCATGCCTTTTCATAGTTCTCAAAGTGGAAGCCGCTGCTTAGAAAGTTTATTGGCAAAGATTTCCTTTCGTTGTGGAAAAGCTCGCAATCAGTACCCAACCGAGAAGAACCACGGTAAAGAAAATCCAAAGTAGGAGGAGCAGATAACCCGGTAAAAGACGCATCTCCTTCTTCATACGGAAGGGCTCAGCATAGTTTTTTTCTTTTTTTAATAATGAAAACATAGTCCCCTCCTTAAAATTCCAGCTCTTTATCCTGTAAGAGCTTATTACAAATCGTGAAAATGATGACAACGCAGATACTTAGGAGCACACCGACTGCAGCACCGATTCCGGCATTTCTTTCCGTTACGCTGTTTCCGGCTCCAAAAATCTGCATATACATATAAACCATGGGGGTAATCGTCTGCGTATCGGCGGTTACAGTGGAAAAGAGCTGTGACCAAACGAAAGAAACCTACACTGCTGACGGACCACATAGTGATATTCGTGTGAAACATTCCCTTTAATAGAGGGAGAGTAATGTGCTGAAACTGCTGAATCTTGTTCGCACCGTCGAGGGTTGCCGCTTCAAAGTAATCACTGCTGATTCGCTCGATACCGCTTGAGAAAATGAGCATGTGATAGCCCACCATTCCGAAGCAGTAGGCAATGAGGAGCGCCATAAACTTATGGTCGTTACTCAGCCACTGAATAGACGCGAGTTTCGGCAGATGGAGAGCGTGAAAAAGCTCTTTAATAAACCGAATTTCGGACTGTAAACATATTGCAGCCACATGGTTGCAAGGGCTACAGCGGACACGATGTTCGGAAGGTAAATCATAGCACGGAAAAAGCTCCGTCCACGGATTCCGGAAGTGATAATGACGGCAAAAAGCAGTGCCAGGGAGAGCACAATCATTCCGCCAAAAAGCCAGATGCGAAACAGATTCCACATAGAAATGCGGAACAGCGTCGTATTTAACAGCTTTCCATAGTTGGAAAAACCCACAAACTGCCACTTGGCAAGGCCGTCGGTTACCCCTTCAATGCGGAAAGCTCATTAAGAGGGTACGCAGGATGGGGTATAAGAAAATCAAGATAAAAAAGATCGCTGCCGGACTTACAAAGGCTATCAGCATGGCGGAATTCTTTTTCACAATAACCTCCTAAAACAATTCTTAAAAAAAGGAAGTGGCACGATGGTTCGGAGCCACTTCCCAAGATTCAAAACGAGTATCGTTTATAAAACGCGACACTTTACTTCTTCAAGTTTGCAACGAACTCTTCAGCGGTAATGCTTCCACCGCAGAGCTTCATGAAGTTTTCCTTCAGAATCGGTGTCATGTCAACATTATCTTCTGCAGAGGCTGCCCAAGGATAACGAGTCTTTAACTCTTCCATAACCGGTCTTACATTCGCAAGCTGCTTCGGCCAATCCTTGTTGTCGGAATCAGCAGGGATACCTAAGGATTCCTGAGAAAGCTTCTCGTCATACTTTCCCTTTGTGAAGAACTGGATTAACTTGAAGGCATCCTCTGCCTTTGTGGACTTCTTATTGATGGCAAATACCTGTGCGCCGTAGTTGGAAGCCTCTACACCGTCTTTTCCGTCTTTTACTGCAGGATAGCTGAAGCATCCCCAGTTAAAGTCTTCTCCGGTGATATCCTTCACTTCGTTCGGAAGCCAGGAACCGTTTAAGTAGATTGCAGCAGTTCCGAGAGCGAGCTCCTGGTTCTGTCCTGCAGGCCATACATTGGATGCGATCTGCTCGGAGAAATATCCCTTCTTTGCAAAATCCTCATAAGCCTTCGCTACCTCTAAAACGGAAGGATCGTCCCACTTACCTTCTTTTACGATTTCGGAAGCTTTCTCATAACCGTTGATTCTGGATAAGTGATAGCCGAAATTGCTTAAGATGTATGCATCGTCACTGGTGATGGGAGTGAAGCCGGCTTCCTTAATCTTAGCACAAGCTGCGTCTAACTCTTCCCAAGTCTTCGGTACTTCTGTAACACCTGCCTTGTCGAAGATTTCCTGATTGTAGAACATAGCGAAAACGTTCGGCTGGTAAGGAATGGACTTTAAAGTACCGCCGCCTACTTCACGGCAAGCATTGATTAAACCTGCATTTGCAGTCTTCTCGTAATCATTTGCCTTAGCGAGCTCTTCCAGATCCAGAAGATAATCGCCCCAAGTCTTGTTTACTCTGTCGATATCCTCGTCAAAGAGGTCGATATTGGTTCCGGCATCAAGAGCGGGCTGTAATCCTTCACGAATACCGGTTCTTCCCTTGAACTGTACATCTACAGGAATGCCTGTTTCAGCAGTAAAAGCTTCTACTGCCTCTTTTAAAACCTGTCCCTGCGGCTCTGTTGCTTCCCACATGGACCAGTACACTAAACCGTCGGAAGATGCTTCTGTTTTTTCCGCATCAGCTTTCTGTGCTTCTGTTCCTTCTGCCTTTGTGGTTTCAGCAGGCTTTGCTTCCTCGTTCTTTCCGCCACATGCAAAGAGTGCCAAGCTGGAAAGGAGTACTGCAGCTGTTCCTAAAATTCTTCTTTTCATTTGTACCTCCCTAAACAATTCCTCTTTTTGCACAATGTGCCAAATAAAGAGGGTGAATTCTTCGTCAGTATAGGTCGAAATAACATAAAATTCTTTATCTTTTTAGATAAACAATTTGCATAATTAAGTACTATCCTTTTTTCGTAAAACGATTTTTTGTGTTTTTATAAATAAGTAAAAACGATTTTCTTTGTTTTTCTTGGAAAAGGAAGAATTATCTTCGTTTTTGAACGCCTTTAGTTGAACTCATCATTGTATAATCATTGCCGTTTACTTCATCTTAATCTATTGTGTACCAATGCATTGCTCCGGAGCAAGCTCAACAGAATACTTGGTTCCGTTTCCGTCATAAAAATCGGTACTTTGCTTTTCCTTACTGTTGTTCACTACGGCGTAAATTCCCTTTTCCGGATACGCATGAAGCTCACAGGCAAAGATTCGTGCATTGCCACTTTCTGATTTCTTCTTCTTTGTGTGCACTGTAGAGGAGAGCACGGAGGAGAAGACGGGTATTTTCCATATTGTAGGGAAGCCCCGCAATATAGATTCCTCGTCCCTTTCCATAATCGTGAGCGGATAAATGCACGGAGCCGTCACTGTACTCCAGAATCTCCGTTTCCTTTTCCAAGGCGTAGATGCTCTTCTGACTTTCTCCGAAGTTTAAGTTTTCCGCAGGGAAGTCCTCCAGGAGGAATGCTCTGTTTTGCTGTTTTAAAGTATTTATCCGTAGAGAGGCTAAAGCCCATTTCCTTGTCTACACCGAAGATGTCTGCAAGCTGGAAATATTTTCCCTGGAAAGAGCAGGCGCTCGGTTCTCCGACACCGATAAGTCCTCCACCGTTATAAACAAAGGCGCGAAGAAGACTTTGGAGCTTTTCTTCCTTCCAGATTTCTCCACCCGACCAGGAGGTCATAGCGTCTCCGGCATTGATCAGAACATCCACATCTTTTGGAACGCCCCCCTCTAAAAGCTCATCAAAGGAGTAGAACTCCACATCTACGTCCATTCCGGAGAGAGCTTCCAGGATTCCGAAGTAGCTGTAGGCCTTTTGATAATAAAGCGCATGGGCAACCATGTAAGCCTGCCAAGAACGAAGCTTACCCCAGGCATTGACGATACCGACTTTTCAGCTTTGCATAGGGCTTTGTGCCCTGTACTTTCTCGTAGAGATCACGGAATTCTTCCGCGACTTCCGCAATATAGTCGATAAACTTCGGGAACTTATAGGCAAGGCTTAAGTAGCCGCCATAGCCGATGCGGTCCACGGGTTTTCGCATAATGGCGCGACGCGCACTCACCCAGTTTTCCATGGCCTCCGGAACGGGATCATTTCCCTCGTAAAAGGTGTCCGGGAAGAAGTAGGGGAGGAAGCGTCCTTCTGTGTAACGCACCCCCGGAATATCCGCGATTAAGCGGAGTGTTGCACCGCCTCCGACACTGCCGACCACGCTGTCCAGTCCGATTTCCTTAAAATACTTGCCGTAAGGCTCGGTCCCGATCCAGTTGTCTCCGAGAAACATCATGGCTTCTTTTCCGGCTGCGTGCACGAGGTCTACAAGCTCTTTCGCTTCCTTTGCTACGAAGCGGGCGATAAAATCCATGTAGTCGAGGTAAGCCTTTGTCGGGGTACGGAAGGTGCTGTGGAAATAGCCCTCATCCACAAGGTCTTCCGGGCGAAGGCGGTAGCCGTATTCTTTTTCAAAGGCTTCCAAAGCTTCTACGGAAACCGTTCCGCCGTAGCCGAACCAGTCTACGAATTTTTCCTTTTCTTCGTGATTAAACTGCAAAGGGTGAAAATGATAGAAGAAGGTGGTGAAACGCACTACATCCGTCTTCGGATGAGCTTTCAGCCAGCGCTTTAACTCTTCCTTTGCAAAACGATTGCTGTAGGGTTTTCGAATATCAAAGGGAATATCTGCAGGTTTATCTCCCCAGTTGTTCGTGATATGGTTATACATTTCCGTCGGATCCCAGAGAGCAAAGGCGAGGAAACTCAAAGTATACTCATGAAAGGGAGTGGCATCTTCCAAGATAAGAAGAGCGGTTTCTCCATCTTGCAGAAAATAGGAAGGGAAGTCCTGTTTCCTTTGTCTCTTCTGTAGAGTTTTTCGAGTTTTCTTTCGAAGCTTCGGCTTTCTCGCCGGAGCTTTTTACGAATTTATCCGGTGAAAGTCGCCATCTTTCGGGAGAAATCACTTCTCCTGTTGTTCTGTCGATGAGCTCCCACCACTTCTTCGGGTCATGCAGGAAGTCCGGTGTAACCTGCTTTCTGAAAAAACCGTCCATATAGGGGATTTCCAGATGATGGGAAAATGCGGTTACTCTTTTGGACATGAGGTAAAACTGCTGGCATTCTTCCATGTGTTCTTTGGCAAATTCATTGTGCCCTCTTGCCACAAAATAGGTACTGTAGACCTTTCACCGGAAGGGAAAGGGTTTCCTCGTCCAGTTTGGTTCCGTCGCTGTCTCGTATCGCATCCGCCCCGAGGCGAGCAAATCAATTCTTCCGTTTCTTTTCAGAAAAATTGATTTTCACTTGGGAGGGTAAGTCTTCCGCTTGTTTTCTTCATGCTGTTCTCCTTCTAAGCTTTCAGTACTGTCTGTAAAGTAGAGGTATCCTGTTTTGAATGAGGATCATTAGTATAGTATCTGCTATTTTTTTATAGAAAACCAATCTATCCTGTCGCATTATAAAACGAATTCAAGGGTCTAGCCATATCCATCTATTGTACTATTGCTTACTTTATTGGTACAATTGCTTACAAAGACAGAACCAATCTTTATTTATAAGGAGCAGCGTGCGTTCAATGCGCGAGAACTAGTTTGAGGACAGAAAAATGGACTACCAAAGTGTTTGCTTAAAGGATTGTATGGAAATAAGAGAGATTGTCTCCCTCCACTATTTTCAATATAGAAGTGATTTTACCTTCCCCGGGGAGACACATCCCTTTTGGGAATTTGTTTGCGTGGATGCAGGAGAGATTACGGCGCAGGCAGGAGAGGAAACATATCGCTTAAAAAAGGGAGATATTCTTTTTCATGCGCCGAATGAGTTTCACTCGGTAAAGGCGGACGGGAAGAGCAGTCCCAGCATCGTGGTAATCAGCTTTTATTGTGACAGCCCCTCTATCTGGCGTTTTCAGAAAAAATGCTTACGAATCAGCGATAAGGAGAAGAGTCTTCTTGCGAAAATCATCACGGAGGGAAAAGGGGTTTTTGCAGGGAGAATGGATCAGCCCTACCAGAAGAAACTGCTCTTTTTGGAGGCGGAAAGCTTTGGAGGACAGCAGCTTATCCGCCAGTATCTTTCCGAATTTTTGATTCAACTCTATCGCCGTTATTTTTCCTATCCTCTCCCGATGGAAGCGGAGGACTATTATGTGGAGAAAAGTTCAAGGCAGAGTGAAAGCTATAATCGTCTTGTGGAATATCTGGAAAGCCATGTCTATGAAAAACTTAGCATGGAGCGGATTTGCAGAGACAATCTCATGGGACGCTCCTACGTGCAGAAGATTTTCCGGGAAGTCGGAAATACCGGCGTTATGGCTCTGTTTTCCAAAATGAAAATCGATACGGCAAAGCGGATGATTCGGGAAGGACAGCTGAATCTCACGCAGATTGCGGATAAGCTTGAGTTTTCTTCGATTCATTATTTCTCTCGTCAGTTTAAGAAGGAGTGCAAGATGTCTCCCTCGGAATATAGCTCCTCGATTCGCTCGCTTTCGGAGGAGAGCGGGGGCTAAGCGTCCTTATTTAGTGCGTTCAAGAACTATTTTATAGATTTCAATATTCTATAAATTCGAAAAGCTATAGATAAAAAGGAATTTGTCTAAGAAAAATAGCTTGCTCTATGCTTAAAGCAGGAAATATGAAAAATAGGCGAGCTGTTTTTGGCTTTTTTTCTCATGCTATGCGTAATGGAATCTTATTAAGATAAATATGTAAGGCGTGAAGAATTAGCTTGTACTTGAGTAGAGCATTTGGTCAATGATTAGGAGGAAACTATGGAGTTGGTGAAGGATTTACCGGAGATATTTGCAAGCTTTTCCGAGCAGAGGCAGAAATCCTTTCTTTCTGTTAAGGAGTGGAAGGATAAGGGGAAGCCGGTTGTGGGATCGTACTGTACCTATTTTTCCGAAGGAAATTGCGATGGCGGCAGGGGCGGCGAGTGTATCTCTTTGCGCAACCTCCGATGAAACAATTCCGGAGGCTGAGAAGGATTTACCGAAGAATCTTTGCCCACTGATTAAGTCGAGCTACGGCTTTGCGAAAACCGACAAGTGCCCCTTCTTTTATTTTTCCGATGTGGTGGTGGGGGAAAGCACCTGTGACGGAAAGAAGAAAATGTATGAGCTGATGAGCGAGTTTAAGGATGTCTTTTTCCTCCGCCTTCCGCATGAGCAGACGGAAAAAGGCGGTTTGCGCTTTACAGAGATGAGATTGTGCGCCTAAAAGGACTATCTGGAAACAGAAGTTTGAAGTGAAAGATTACGGAGGAAATGGTGCGGGAAGCGACAAGGGTGAATAACCGCGCAAATAAAGCTCTGAAGGATTTGTATTCCGTTATGAAACATGACCCTACTCCCGTTTCGGGCTACGACATTTTCAAAGTCCTCTACGGCTCCACATTCCGTTTTGACCGTGCTGCTCTTGCGGACGAGGTCAATGCCCTTCGAGAGAAAATTGAGCGGGAATATACGGAAGGAAAACATTTTGAAAAAAGACCGAGAATCCTCATTACGGGCTGCCCTATAGGAGGAGCCACGGAAAAGGTCATTCGTGCCGTGGAGGACAATGGTGGCGTGGTTATCGGATATGAGAACTGCAGTGGAGAAAAGGCGGTGGGCATTCAGGTAGAGGAAGATGCGGAAGATATTTATGAAGCGCTTTCCCGGCGTTATCTTGCAATCGGCTGCTCCATTATGACGCCGAACAAGAATCGTTTTGACAGCCTTTCGGAGATGATTGATGAGTACCACGCGGACGGCGTGCTGGATATGACCTTGCAGGCCTGTCACACCTATGCGATTGAGACCAATAAGGTGCGCCGATTTGTTACGGAGGAAAAGGGCATTCCCTATATCAATGTGGAAACGGACTACTCTCAGACGGATATCGGGACAGCTGAACACCAGAGTAGCGGCCTTTATCGAAATGTTGTAAAGAAATTTGCGAAATGAAGAAGAAAGACGACGAGAAAAATTTGCAAAACGAAGAGGAAAACGCGGAGATATTTTTTTCGTGAAAAAAATGCTTTCGAAAGAAAAATGGTACTAAGCGGAAAGGAACTGAATAATGGAGCGAAAATTTCTGGGGATTGATATCGGTTCCACAGCGGCAAAGGCGGTGGTACTCGATGAAAAGGGAGAGATTGAACAGGCCTTACCGTGCCTACCGGTTGGAGCAGCTTTGAGGCATTAAAGTCCATAGGTTCTAAACTCAGTATGCCGATGGACGAGGAGCATTACGCCTGTATCGCAACGGGCTACGGTAGAAATGCGGTAGCCTTTGCGGGAAAGACCATGACGGAAATTACCTGTCACGCGAAAGGCGCAATGACTCTTTTTGGAGAAAACCCCATGAATGTGGTGGATGTCGGCGGGCAGGACACGAAGGTCATTACCTGCCGGGGAAAGGCCGTAGAAGAATTCTTTATGAATGACAAATGCTCCGCCGGAACGGGGAAAGTTTTTGGAGGTTATGGCGAATCGCTTGAACATTTCCTTGGAAGAATTGAATGAGCTTGCGAGAAAGCACACGGAAGAGGTGAAAATCAGTTCGATGTGTACGGTGTTTGCAGAGTCGGAGGTGATTTCTCTTGTAGGACAGGGAATTGCTAGGGAAAATATTGCCTACGGCATCCTGCAGTCCGTTGCAGGAAAGGTTTCTCAGATGCTCGGGAAGCTTCGAAACCAAGACCTCGATATTTACCTCACGGGCGGACTTTGCGAGGCGGAGTATTTTCAAGAGCTTCTTTCGGAAGTACTTGGAAGACCGATCCATTCCGACAAGTATGCACGCTACGCCGGCGCCCTCGGAGCGGCAGTCTTTGCGAAGGAGCAGGCGGAGAAGGGGCGGATTTAGAGCTTAGAATGAGATAAAGAGAAAAATACCCCGCATAGCCTGTGGAACAAAGCGTTTGGAGAGCTCGGCACTTGCAGAAAACGAGCAAAAGCGAAGTTTGATGCTTAGTGCCGGGAGCTTATAACCGAGCGAGAGCGACTTTGTGCAATAGGCTATGCGGGGTATTTTACTATTCATTTTAAAACTCTAAATCCTATACCTTCGTCAGAACATAATCGAGATCCATCGTGCGTTCTCCGTCTTCCAGGACAAAGCAGGGAATCCCGATGCGCCCTTCATCCGGATAATCCTTTTTCAAAGCCTGTTCCCGGAAGGGCTTATAGATTTCTTCTTGCTCACGAAATGCAAGAAAACGCTTTAGATTATATAAATTCTCGCTTAAATCGATAAACTCAAATTCTGCTCCCTTTTCGCTCAAAGCTTTCTTTGCTTCGACACAACCGGGGCATTGCTGACTTCCATAAATTTGTACTTTCATTTTATTCCTTTCTTGACCGAGTTTAACTGTCGTAAAAACCCTTAATTTTACTATGGCAAAAACAAATATATATTTCTGTATATTGTTTTATTATTCTAACATGAA